>QMCE01001344.1_pt1 | contig 14265 bp, 12 predicted proteins | sample 1821851 | NCBI WGS metagenome assembly QMCE01 (sample SAMN09453174, study PRJNA476694) | Termite gut metagenome, whole genome shotgun sequencing project. | isolation source: worker | host: Odontotermes sp. | place: South Africa:Pretoria | collected 2016-01-28 | reverse complement strand
AAAGAGTAAAAGTATGAAAGTATGAAAGTATGAAAGAATCTGTATTATAACTTTCCAACTAAACCACTTTATAAACTTTATGAACTTTACAAACTTTATAAACTCCAACTAAACAACAATATGAAAAAAATCCTATTATCCCTTTTTGCCCTCGCTCTAACAGGCAGCGCAATGGCTCAAAACAAAACCGAAAAAGTAACATTTTACCTGAACTATCACTGTGAAATGTGCATCAAAAAAGTGAACAAAAACATTCCTTTCGAGAAAGGTGTAAAAAACATCAAAACCGACCTCAAAGGCAAGAGTATTGTCATCACTTACAACCCCAAGCAAACCGATAAGAAGAAACTTCGTGAGGCTTTGGAAAAGCTGGATTTCGTAGTGAAAGACAGCTATGAAGAAATTCTTAAAGAGGAAGGTCGGCATTGCGATTAGTGAGGGTTCGCCCAATGGAGTCTATTTAATCGGCATAATTTTATTTTTGCAGTGAAGAAATCCGTCAAAAAAAACGACTTTTATACCATTTTTTTCAACAGTTCCAAAAATACGAAAAGTTTTTATATTATCAAAATTTGAAAGGTAAAAAATTTCCCCGTTTTCTTGCAAAATTCAATATTTTTTCGTATCTTTGTATGTTTTTTATGAAAAAATTAAATAACTGATTATGAGCGAAATGGAAAACGGCCTCCCGCAAACGGAACAAGGTAACTACACAGCGGATAATATTCAAGTGCTGGAAGGCTTGGAAGCAGTGCGTAAACGCCCTGCGATGTATATTGGCGACATTAACGAACGTGGACTTCACCACTTTCTATTGATGAGGCTTTGGCGGGATATTGCTCGAAAATCGATGTAACGATTTTGGAAGATAACTCCATCTGCGTATTGGACAACGGTCGTGGTATCCCTACGGGAATGCACCAAAAGGAAGGACGCTCGGCGTTGGAAGTGGTAATGACGGTGTTGCACGCAGGGGGTAAGTTCGACAAAGGATCGTACAAGGTTTCCGGAGGTTTGCACGGTGTGGGGGTGTCTTGCGTGAATGCACTTTCAACCGATATGAAAGTGGAAGTGTTCCACGAAGGATTGCACTTTATTCAAGAATACAAAATCGGTATTCCGCAATATCCCGTGAAATCTATTGGAGAGTCTGATCAACGAGGAACGAAAGTAACGTTTACGCCCGACAATACAGTCTTTTCTACAACCGTTTACAAATACGATACACTCTCCGCACGTCTGCGGGAATTGGCGTATCTGAACAAGGGTATCACGCTGACACTTACCGATCAACGTGAAGTTCTGGAAGACGGTAGTTTCCGTTCCGAAACCTTTTTCTCGGAAAACGGTCTGAAAGATTTCATCAACTATTTGGATGCTACGCGTGAACGTCTGATGCCTGAACCTGTGCATATTGAGGGCGAAAAAAACGGCGTGCCTGTCGAACTCGCCATGCAGTACAACACTTCGTTCACGGAAAACGTACACTCCTACGTCAACAATATCAATACGCACGAAGGTGGTACGCACTTAGCCGGTTTCCGTAGAGGTTTGACGCGTACATTGAAGGCTTATGCCGAAAAATCAGGACTTTTAGATAAAATCAAATTCGAGATCTCGGGCGATGACTTCCGTGAGGGTTTAACTGCGATTATTTCTGTGAAAGTTGCTGAGCCTCAATTTGAAGGACAAACCAAAACCAAACTCGGTAACAATGAGGTAATGGGCTGTGTAGATCAAGCCGTTAGCGAAATGTTGACCTACTATCTGGAAGAAAATCCGAAAGAGGCAAAACTCATCGTAAACAAGGTTATTCTCGCTGCTACCGCACGTCACGCTGCACGTAAAGCCCGTGAAATGGTGCAACGCAAAACCGTGATGGGCGGGGCAGGACTGCCGGGAAAACTCGCCGACTGCTCGGAAAAAGATCCTTCGATTTGCGAAGTGTATCTGGTTGAGGGTGATTCCGCAGGTGGTACAGCCAAACAAGGACGCGACCGTAAAACACAGGCGATTATGCCCTTGAGAGGAAAAATCCTCAACGTGGAAAAATCAATGTCCCACAAGGTTTTCGAGAACGAGGAAATCAAAAATATCTATACTGCACTTGGTGTAACCATTGGAACAGAAGAAGATAGCAAAGCCTTGAATCTTGAGAAGTTGCGTTACCATAAAATCATTATTATGACCGATGCCGATGTTGATGGAAGTCACATTGCCACGCTGATTCTCACGTTCTTCTTCCGCTATATGCGTGAACTCATCGAAGAGGGCTACGTGTATATCGCTACACCTCCGCTCTACCTCATCAAACGAGGCAAACAAGAGCGTTATTGCTGGAATGAAGACGACCGTGCTGCAACTATTGCCGAATTTGGCGGAGGTTCCGACAAAGGTTTGCACATCCAACGCTACAAAGGTTTGGGAGAAATGAACGCCGAACAACTTTGGGGGACCACGATGAATCCGGAAACACGCACCTTGCGCAAAGTCAATATCGACAACGCTTCCGAAGCCGATCGCATCTTCTCTATGCTGATGGGCGATGAGGTTCCTCCACGTCGGGATTTTATTGAACAGAATGCTCGCTATGCGAACATTGATGCGTAATATAACCGTTTTGTAAGGGCGGGTTTGGCTTCGCCGAGCTTGTGCTTCGCACTTCGGTTCAAACCTGCCCTTACAACTAAACATAAAAAAAACAACCATGAGAAAAATTTTATTTTCTTTCTTAATTTCTGTTTCATTTTTCGTTTTTGCACAAAATGAACCGCTCGTTCTGGAGCAATTGATGACCAATCGTGAACTTTATCCAAAAACCTTGCCACAACTGCAATGGCTGAATGGTTCTTCGGTCATTTATCAAAATGAAAACACGATCGAAATCGTGGATTTAGCGGGTAAAACCAAGAAAACATTGTTCACGCTCGAAGAGTTGAATGAAGCGATGAAAGCATCCGGTTTCGATGAGCTGAAAAGATTCCCGACATTCACGGTCAATGGAGGAGTTCTAACGTTTATTGCAGACTTTCGTTGGGTGCAGTTCGACCCTATCTTTCGTAAAGCCGAATTGTTGAGCTCCATTCCGGATTATGCTGAAAACATCGAAGTCTTCTATCCCGCCAAACAAGTGGCATACACACGAGAAAGCGAACTTTTGTTGCTCAGCAAAAACATCAAACTGCGTGTGGCAATGGGCGATCAGGAAGGTATTCGAAACGGTGTGGCTGTTCATCGAAATGAATTTGGCATCAACAAGGGCGTATTCTTTTCTCCCAACGGAAAATACTTAGCCTACTTCACCATGGACGAAAGTATGGTTACCAACTACCCTTTGGTAAACATTGATTCCCGCATCGCCACAGTGAAAAACGAACGTTATCCGATGGCAGGGATGCGCAGTCATAATGCTCGCATTGGGATTTTTGATGCAACAACATTCAATGGTATTTATCTGAAATCGACATTTGATCGGGAGGCATACAGCACGAATATCGCGTGGAGTCCGGACTCCAAGGCGATTTACGTGGCTATTGTCAGTCGCGATCAAAAAACAGTGCGCCTGCGCCAATACGACCCAACAAACGGACATTATGTGAAAGAACTTTTTGAAGAAACATCGCCTCGCTACGTAGAACCTGAAAACCCGATGCTTTTCCTGCCCGGAAATTCCAATCAATTCATCTGGCAAAGCAAACGTGATGGCTACAATCATCTATATCTCTACGATGTGAACGGAAAGTTGATTCGCCAAATCACGCAAGGTTCTTGGGTGGTTAAACAAGTGATCGGATTTTCACAAAAAGGCGACCGAATTTATTTCACTGCAACCAAAGATTCTCCTTTGGAAACACATCTCTATTCCGCTCCTCTCGCGAGAAACGGAGCTATCGAACGTCTTACGCAGGAACGCGGAACACATCGCATCACGATGAATCCCGACGGAAATTTATTCATCGATCAATACTCAAATCTCGAAACGCCTTACGTGGCGCAAATCATCAATAGCAGCGGAAAAGTGATCGAAGTTCTTCAAAAATCTCCGAATCCGCTTGCCCGATACACCATCGGAACAACGAGTATCGAAACGCTGAAATCTGCCGACAGGGAAACGGATTTATACTGTCGAATGATTAAACCCTACAACTTTGATCCGAACAAAAAATATCCTGTTTTTGTGTATGTTTACGGAGGTCCGCATTCACAACTTGTAACGGATTCGTGGCTTGGAGGAGGCGATTTGTTTTTGAATTTTATGGCGCAACAAGGTTATATTGTTTGGACGATGGACAATCGAGGCACGTCCTATCGAGGTTTTGAGTTTGAAAGTGCCATTCACAAGCAATTGGGAACACTCGAAATTGCCGATCAAATGGAAGGTGTGAAGTATCTAAAATCCTTGCCCTACGTGGATTCTACACGTTTTGGCGTGGATGGTTGGAGCTATGGAGGTTTCCTCACAATCTCTTTGAAACTGCGTTATCCCGGCGTTTTCAAGGTGGCTACTGCCGGAGGTCCCGTGATTGATTGGAAATGGTATGAAATTATGTATGGCGAACGCTATATGGAAACGCCCGAAGAAAATCCGGAAGGCTACGAAACCGCAAGTTTGCTGAACTATGTAGATAGTTTGCAAGGTAAATTGATGCTTATTCACGGCGCACAAGACAACGTTGTGGTTTGGCAACACAGCCTCGCATTTATCTCCGAATGTATCAAGAAAAACAAACAAGTGGATTATTTCGTATATCCCAATCATCAGCACAATGTCAGAGGAAAAGAACGCACACACTTGTTTCAAAAACTGTATGATTATTACCGTGAAAATCTGTAACGATGTGCTCTGAAAAAAACATTCGCATCGATGATTACGACTATGTTCTTCCCGAAGAAAAAATCGCGCTATATCCTTTGCCCAAGCGTGATGCATCAAAGTTGTTAGTCTATAAAAACGGAGAAATTTCAGAAACCGTTTTTCAACATATTTCAGAAGAAATTCCGTCTGATGCTTTGTTGATATTCAACGATACAAAAGTGATTCACGCGCGAATTGTTACACATACGCCAACAGGCGCACGTATTGAAATTTTTTGCCTTGCTCCCTTGCATCCGATAGACGTACAATTGGCGTTTCAGCAGAAAAATCGCTGTGTTTGGAAATGTTTTGTCGGTGGAAACCGAAAATGGAAAAATGACGAATTGTCAATTGACAATTGCCAATTGCGAATTAAACGAGGGAAACAAATCGAAGATGCGTGGGAAGTCATTTTTGAGTGGGATTCGGATTTAACATTTGCTGAAATCCTTGAATCTGTAGGAAAAATTCCTCTTCCTCCGTATATTCACCGTGAAGTTGAAGAGTCCGATGAAGAGCGTTATCAAACCATTTTTGCGAAAATCAAAGGTTCTGTTGCCGCACCTACGGCAAGTCTGCATTTCTCCGATGATGTTTTGAAAACCCTTGAAAACAGGGGCATTGAAACAACTACACTCACGCTTCACGTGGGCGCAGGAACATTCAAACCGGTTACTACGGAAACCATCGGAAATCACACGATGCACGAAGAAATCGTGATTGTTTCAAAAGATTGCATCGAAAAAATCCAAAAAGCAAAGAGTGAAAATCGTCCGATTATTCCTGTTGGAACAACATCTTTGCGCAGTGTTGAATCGCTCTATTGGCGCGAAGTTCAGCACGAACAAGGCAATACTTCAAATCATATCGAGCAATGGACACCGTATTTGACGACTCGTCATTCCGCACTTGATGCGGAATCCCCAAGCGAAAAAGATGGGGCGTGTCAAACGTGTAATGACGGGCAAGAATATGTTCAATTCTCAACGTCTTTAATGATTGTTCCGGGCTACAAATTCCGCATTGCAACAGGCATCATCACCAACTTCCACCAACCCAAAAGCACGCTGTTATTGCTCATTTCAGCGTTGGTTGGAAACGATTGGAGAAAAATCTATGACTATGCGCTTGCGAACAATTTCCGTTTCTTATCTTACGGCGACAGCTGTTTGCTGCTTCCATAACTAAACGAATCGTCCCGATAAATTCCAAAATCAAGGCATACGATTAAGTGCAACGCAGATTTTGGAATAATTATTCTCGGATGCGTCCTTGAAATGTTTTCTGAAAATCCTCCCAACTCGTGTTGAGATAGGCATTGGTGCTGAAAAATTCCAACAGCATTTCAAATTGTCGAGCTTCTTGATAGCCCGGTACAACTTGGATTGAACGTCCGGTTTCATCAATGATTGCGTAGGATGGATACGACATTTGTCCGTTCAATAAGACCTGCGCCAATTGGTGTGAACCGCGCGGACGTCCTGCATTTTCGTTGACAAATGTTTGTCCGTTGATAACGACCGTGTCTTTGCGTTCGGCATTTATTTTCACAGCAATCCAATCGGAGTTGAGTTTGTCTGCAATCACAGGATGCGCAAAGGTTGTAACATCCATACGTTTGCACCATCCACACCAATCGGTGTACACGTCCACAAACATTTTTTTTGTGGGCAATCCGTATGCTGCACGTTCGGAGTTGAGCTGTAATGCCTCCTCAAAACTGTACCATTTCACAGGAGGAATCAACGATTTTTGTTGCGAGAATCCGCTCATCGCAAGGGTTAGAGTTGCTAAAAAAAAGAATATCTTTTTCATCGGTCAAAGTTTTTATTCCACAAAGATACGAAAAAAAAACGAAACTTTTGCAAAATTGCAATAAATTTCGTATATTTGCAAAAAAATTACGTCTTCTTCAACTTAAAAATACATTGCTATGAAAAAGTTACTTACATTTTTGCTTGCTTGCCTACTCTTGAGTGGCAGTGTTTTCGCACAGATTACACTAACTTCCGCAACGCACGGACTGAAAGCCGGCGATGTTCAAGTGATGTTGAAAGCGGAATACGTGGAAGCCGGTTTGGGCGGACCAAAACAGGTTTGGAATTTCTCTAACTTGAAACTCTACGGAGAAGAAAAAAGTTCCGTTCTGGATGCTTCTACCGTTGAAAAATATGGTCTGATGCCGTCTGCAACCGTTGCTCTGACTGCCGGTTCGGATTTTCACGGAATGTATAAAATCACGTCAAACGAAAACGACAATGTGGGGCATTTCGGAAAAGATTATTACGTGGTCTATAACCAGCCCCATCGCCGAATGGTCTATCCGTTCACGTATGGCGACTACTATATGTCCTACCTTTCGGGATATGGCGTGTATCAAGACCAAGAGGCAACAACAGACATCAACGGCGACTACACTTTTGAAGCCGATGCCTACGGAACGCTGATTCTTCCGAACGACGTTCTGACAAACGTTTTGCGTGTGAAAACAACTTTTTCCAAATACGAATTTGCACGTTGCTTTTTCACGGAAACACATCAAACCAAATATCTGTATTATACCGATAAACAACGCTATCCGGTGTTTTCTATCATCGAAACAATGTGGGTCAATGCCAAAGGCGACACCTCTTGGCATCGCTCAACAGCCGTGAACGAATCGGTTTACAGCACTACGGAAAAGCCCGCTGTTCCTGACATTGCGCAATTTTCGGCAACACGAAAAGAATATACCTACGGCGTTTATCCAAACCCATTCCAAGAAGATTTTACAGTGAATTTTGTACTCGAAGAAAAGACAAATGTAGCCGTGGAATTCTATTCTTTGGAGGGTGTGAAATTGGGAGAGATCTGCTCCAAACGCCTCTTGGATAAAGGAACTCACACGTTTGAATACAAAACACCTTCATTGCCGTCGAGCACCTATTTCGTGAAATTTATTTTCAACGATCAGGCGTTCGTCGAGCAGGTTATCAAAATTAAATAATGGCGCAAAAACCCTCTATACCTAAAGGAACACGAGATTTCGGTCCGCAAGAAATGATGCGCCGAAACTATATTTTCAAAACGATTCAACATACTTTTGAGCGATACGCTTACCTGCCCATCGAAACCCCTGCGATGGAAAATCTTTCAACTTTGCTTGGAAAATACGGAGAAGAAGGCGATAAACTCCTCTTCAAAATTCTTAATTCCGGAGATTTTTTGGATGGCGTAGAACTTACGAACGATGCCAAAAAACTCAGCACAATCATCTGCGAAAAAGGTCTGCGCTACGACTTGACTGTGCCTTTCGCTCGCTTTGTTGTGCAACATCAAAACGAACTGACCTTCCCGTTCAAACGCTACCAAATACAACCTGTTTGGCGTGCCGACCGTCCGCAAAAAGGACGCTATCGGGAGTTTTTTCAGTGCGATGTGGACGTGATCGGAAGTCAATCTCTGTTGAATGAAGCTGAACTGTTGAGCATCATTGATGCGGTTTACAGAAAACTCGGTATTCGTATAATCACAAAAATCAATAACCGAAAAATTCTTTCCGGAATTGCTGAAACCATTGGTGCGCCTGATAAAATCATAGATATTACAGTTGCTATTGATAAGTTGGACAAGATCGGTTTGGAGAATGTGAACAAAGAATTGAGCGAAAAAATTTCTGCGGAAGCGATTGCTAAACTGCAACCGATTTTGCTGATGCAGGGCGACTTTCAGAAGAAGATAGACGTTTTGAAAACAACTTTGCAAAACTCTGAAATTGGTTTGAAAGGAATTGCTGAGATTGCGGAATTGTTCGATTATATCAACGATTTGAACATTGAAATGCCTTGCGAATTGGACTTGACTTTGGCTCGTGGATTGAACTATTATACCGGTGCGATTTTTGAAGTGAAAGCCTTGGATGCCGCTATGGGCAGCATTTGTGGAGGAGGTCGATACGATGATTTAACCGGAATTTTCGGTTTGAAAAATATGTCGGGCGTAGGCGTTTCGTTCGGAGCTGATCGCATCTATGATGTGATGACCGAACTCAACCTTTTCCCGAAAGAATCAAGCATCGGATCGCAAGTGTTGTTTGTGAATTTCGGACGTTCGGAAACCCGCTTCATTCTTCCTATTTTGAAACGTTTGAGAGAAAAAAATATCGCTTGCGAACTCTATCCCGACACGGCAAAAATGCAAAAACAATTCAGTTATGCCAACGATCATAACATTCCATACGTTGCAATTATCGGCGAAGACGAAATAAAAACAAATACTATAACCATTAAAAAAATGCAAGACGGACAACAGGAAAAAATATCCGTTGAACAATTTTTAGATTATCCTTTTTAGAAAAATGAATCCACAAACATTTGAAATCCTTTCAAAGCCTCTAACAATCGAGCTTATCGATGCTATCCTTTCCGAAGATTACAAACTGACACTTTCGGAAGATGCCATTTTCAACATTGAACGTTGCCGTGAATATCTGGACGAAAAAATGGAAACCCAAGAAGAGCCGATTTATGGAATTACCACAGGTTTTGGCTCCCTTTGCAACCATTCCATTTCGTTTGAAGAGCTGGCGCAGTTGCAACACAATTTGGTGGTTTCGCACGCTTGCGGAACAGGCGATGAGGTTTCAACGGACATTGTGAAAATTATGCTTTTGTTGAAGATTCAATCGCTTTCGTATGGACATTCCGGCGTTCAGTTGCAAACGGTGCAACGCTTGATTGATATGTTCAACAACAATGTTTTGCCGGTTGTTTATCAACAAGGTTCATTAGGCGCATCGGGCGATTTGGCTCCTTTGGCACATTTGTGTCTGCCTTTGCTCGGACTTGGCGAAGTGTATTTCAAAAATGCACGCCAATCAACAGATGCGATCTTTGATATTTTCAGTTGGAAAGCCATCGAACTGCAAAGCAAAGAAGGTTTGGCACTTTTGAATGGCACACAATTTATGAGTGCTCACGCAGTATATGCGTTGATCGACAGTTTGCGTTTATCCAATCAGGCAGATTTGATCGGAGCAATTTCTTTAGACGCATTCGACGGACGTTTGAGTCCTTTCCACGAGTTGATACAAAACATACGACATCACAAAGGACAAATCCAAACGGCTGCAAATATTCGCAAAATTTTAGAAGGAAGCAAATTGATCAATCGTCCGAAAGAACACGTGCAAGACCCGTATTCTTTTCGCTGTATCCCGCAAGTACACGGGGCTTCCAAAGATGCAATCAATTATGTTTTAGGTGTTGTTACGAATGAAATCAATGCTGTAACAGACAATCCGACTATTTTTGTGGAAGAAGATTTGGTTATTTCCGCAGGCAATTTTCACGGTCAACCTTTGGCTTTGGCAATGGATTTTCTATCCATCGCAATGGCAGAATTGGCGAGCATTTCCGAGCGTAGAACCTATCAACTCATTGGAGGCAAACGTGGACTTCCACACTTTCTTGTGGCTAAACCGGGCTTGAACAGTGGATTTATGATTCCGCAATATACCGCAGCCTCAATCGTGAGCCAAAACAAACAACTGTGTATGCCCGCATCCGTAGATTCCATCGAGTCTTCACAAGGTCAGGAAGACCACGTGAGTATGGGTGCAAATGCAGCTACAAAATTGTGCAGAGTGGTACACAATACCGAACGTGTTTTAGCTATCGAACTCTTCAATGCTGCACAGGCGTTGGAGTTTAGATATCCGACAACATCTTCTCCGATGATCGAAAAATTTGTGGATATGTATCGCAAACACGTTCCATTCATCGAAAACGACGAGTTGATGTATCCACATATTCAAGAAACCATCGACTTTTTGATGAATAATCCTGTATATTTCGACGAAAAATGAAAACCCAACCTCGCATAACAGCATCCAATTTTCTCAAAGAAGTTTCCAAACAGAACATAATGATTATTGGAGATGTGATGATCGACTCGTATTTATTCGGTCACGTGTCGCGCATTTCTCCGGAAGCACCTGTCCCTGTGGTTGACGTGCAAAAGCGGGAAGATCGTTTGGGCGGTGCGGCAAATGTGGCGTTGAATATCCAAGCAATGGGAGCAACGCCCATCATCTGTTCGGTTATCGGAAAAGATGAGAAATCAAAAACATTTGCTCAATTGTTGACCAAGGCAAAAATCTCGAAAAAAGGACTCATCAGCTCTTTGGAACGCTGCACTACGACTAAATTTCGCATCATTGGAAACAATATGCAAATGCTTCGTGTGGACGAAGAAAGTCGGCACGAATTGAGCAGTTCGGAAGAAAAACGCTTGTTGTCCAACATCATCAAAACCATTCGGGACAAACATATTGATGCAATTATTTTTCAAGATTACGACAAAGGTGTGATCACGAAATCGCTGATTGAACAAGTTGTGTATTACGCAAATAAGAGGAATATCCCGATATGTGTAGATCCAAAAAAACGACACTTCACGGACTACAAAAATGTTACTTTGATCAAACCGAATTTGAAAGAACTTTCGGAGGGATTAAATGTTTCTTTCGATATGAAAAATTTGGAAGAGATTGAAAAAGCAATGAAATTTCTGCGCAAGGAACAGGCTGTAGAGCTTGTTTTCACAACCCTTTCAGAGCTTGGCGTTGCGATATTGGATAAGAAAAAGTTTTTCCATCACCCTGCACACATTCGCCAGATTGCAGATGTTTCAGGAGCCGGAGATACTGTGATTAGTGTTGCCGCATTGTGTTTGGCATTGGGCTTTCAGTCGAAACCACAGGCACTTGCAAGGATTTCAAACCTTGCCGGAGGATTGGTTTGCGAATCGGTAGGCGTAGTTTCCATAGATAAAAAACGCCTTTTGGAAGAAATTAAACTGCATAAGTGCTTATAAAAATTGTAACTGTTGAAAATTGTAAAATTCGTCATAGTATTGGTTGTTGTATGGGCTTCTAAATCGGAGGTTTGCGCTCAGCGTTCGCCCATTTCAAACAATCCGTATTACGATGACAAAGCGTTCCATTTCGGTTTCTTATTGGGTGGAAACAGGATGAATTTTCGAACCGATTTGAAAGAGGATTTCAAGGACAACGACACGCTTTACGGCATTTTACCCGCAGGGAAAATCGGTTTCACAGTGGGTATTGTAACCAATCTGAAATTGCATAAATACTGGGATTTGCGCTTTGTTCCAACGCTTTCTTTCGGCGCACGCAATCTGACTTATGCAATGGACGAAGGAACGCATACACTCACGCAAACAGTTAAAAATATCGAATCCACATCGGTTGATTTTCCTTTGGAATTGAAATGGAAAGGAATGCGCTATCGAAGTCTGCGCCCCTACATAATCGGAGGTTTCCGATACAGTTTGGATATGGCATCCAATGCGAAAAAAAAGCAAAACCAAGATGATATTATCGTGAAATTGAAACGGGATGATATTCTTTTCACGACCGGGGTGGGATTTGATTTTTATTTACCTTTCCACAACAAAGTTGCCATAGAAGTCAAGATGGGATTCGGATTGAGGGATATGCTCGTTCGAGAAAACAACATCTTTACTGATGGTATTGCGGGTTTATACTCGAAGAATTTGCAATTTGTGATAACTTTTGAGTGATGGTGCAAGAACTTGAAATTGCTGTAAGCCCTGAAATTTCGGCACATTCGGAACGTTTGAAATCCGCTGTTGCAAAAAAGTTACGTATTCAAATTTCCGACATTAAGCATTTGAACATTCTGAAACGCTCTATTGACGGTCGTTCGAGAAAGGTCGTTGTGCGTTTAAGAATGAACGTTTATACCGGAGATTCTGTTTTTGAAAAAGAAATTATCCATATTGATTATAAAAAAACGGATGAAAATTCACGAAAGGTTTTGATTGTGGGTGCCGGTCCTGCGGGATTGTTTGCTGCTTTGGAATGTTTGGAAAGAGGCATAAAACCTGTGATTTTAGAGCGTGGAAAACCGGTAAGCGAGCGTAAAAAAGACATCGCACAACTGTCGGTCAAAGGTATTTTGAACGAAGATTCCAACTATTGTTTTGGCGAAGGCGGAGCGGGAACATTTTCCGATGGGAAATTATACACACGTTCAAACAAACGCGGAGATATTTCAAAAATACTGAAAACACTGATATTTCACGGTGCTAACGAAAATATCTTGATCGATGCGCACGCTCATATCGGTTCGGATCAATTGCCGAGAATTATTCAAAATATCCGAGAAACTATTCTGTCAAAAGGTGGAGAAATACGTTTCAATACCAAAGTTTGCGATTTTGAAATCAAAGACAACAAAGTGGTATCCGTACTTGATGGGAATAACGTTCGCATTCCTTGTGAAACGCTTATTTTAGCCACAGGACATTCGGCAGATGATATTTATGAATGGTTTCACGAACATCATTATGCACTTTCCGCAAAGCCTTTTGCAATGGGCGTTCGCTTGGAGCATCCGCAAGCATTGATAGATCAAATGCAATATCGGCAATCTCCACGAAGTCCGCATTTGGAGGCGGCAACATACAGTGTTGTTACGCAGGTTGAAGGGCGAGGAGTGTTTTCGTTTTGTATGTGTCCGGGAGGAATGATTATTCCTGCATCAACAGAAGATCATTCTTTGGTTGTGAATGGAATGTCTAATTCGCAACGCAATTCGGAGTATGCCAATTCGGGCATTGTTGTAACGGTAGATGAGAACGATTACAAAGCGTTTGATTCTTTCGGGGCTTTATCAGGCTTGCGTTTCAGAGCATCTGTGGAAAAGAAATTTTTCGATGCAGGAGGAGGAAACTATCAAGCACCTGCACAAAAAATGTGTGATTTTGTGAATGGAAAAGTTTCGGAAAGTCTCAATAAAAGCACCTATCATCGAGGTTTAGTGTCTGTCGATTTCAATCAAATCCTACCCGATTTTATCGCCTCTTCCTTGCGCAAAGCCTTTGTTGATTTCAATCAAAAAAAGCGTGGATTTTTGACCAATGATGCGATGTTAATCGGTTTGGAATCTCGCACTTCATCGCCCGTTCGTATCTTGCGAAACGAGCATTTTCAACATATCCAAATTCACAATCTCTACCCTTGCGGGGAAGGTGCAGGTTATGCCGGAGGCATTGTTTCTTCTGCTATGGACGGGGTTGGGGTTGTGCAGGCGATTGGCGCGATCCACACGGTAAACGCAGAAAGATAAAAATTTCGTTGATTCGGTTATTATTTGTTAGGTTCAAGATAAGTTAAGATTTTTTTGTATCTTTGCGATTATAAAAAGAGGCTTAAAGGACAAAAAGGAGTCTGTTTTAAGGAATAATAAACAATAACAAATGAAAAACAAATTCAGCATAGGAGTATTATTTTCGATAATAATTTTATCCTATTCTCTATATGCTAAAGCCGAGCAGCCAAATGTTAAGCAATCTCACGAAATCGTGCTTGGTTCATTGCAACT
>QMCE01001172.1_pt1 | contig 14265 bp, 9 predicted proteins | sample 1821851 | NCBI WGS metagenome assembly QMCE01 (sample SAMN09453174, study PRJNA476694) | Termite gut metagenome, whole genome shotgun sequencing project. | isolation source: worker | host: Odontotermes sp. | place: South Africa:Pretoria | collected 2016-01-28 | reverse complement strand
TGAATATGTCATAGCAAATAAGTAAACGGCACAACGATATACGATGGACGTTTAGAAGATCGGATGAAGAAGACAATGGACTCTGGTGCCCTGATCCCAGTTATCAAGATCGATCAGTCCATTGTTCCGAGGATGACCAAAGCATCGAAAACGAAGGTGCGGAACGTCATGACTTATGGCCTGTTGATGGGTACCCCAGATTTCTCAGGCGAGCGCCCAATTATTAATTTTAACAAATTCGACATACACTTTTTTCTTTTTTTTATCGTTATTGATGAGGACAAGTTTTCTTAGGACGTTTTTAACTAAAAACTTTTGTATTTTTGCACGCCTTAATCATCGTATGCAATGTTAGAATATATTAAAGGAACCGTTTCAGAATTGACCCCGACTTATGTGGTGTTGGAAGTAGCTCAAATAGGGTATTTTATCCATATTTCGCTCAATACCTACGCTTCGTTGGAAGGGAAAGAGGCGGCTACGTTGTATATACACGAGGCAATCCGCGAAGATGCTCACACGTTGTACGGATTTACAGACAAGGAGGAGCGGCAGCTTTTCTCTTTGCTGATTTCTGTTTCGGGTATCGGAACCAATACGGCAAGGATGATACTCTCCTCTTTTTCGGTTTCCGAGTTGGAGAATATTATTGTATCGGACAACGTGAATCAGCTGAAAGCAGTCAAGGGAATCGGTTTAAAAACGGCTCAAAGAGTGATTATTGACTTGAAAGATAAGGTACGGAAAGGCACAACTGCCGACTTAAATCTTTTGGGGAATAAGGTCAATACAAATAAAGATGAAGCCTTGTCGGCGCTTGTGATGTTAGGATTTAATCAAGCGGCTTCTGTTAAGGTGATAGATAAAATTGTTGTTGAACAACCCGGCTTGTCGTTAGAGAAAATAATTAAGGAAGCCCTGAAAAGGATGTAAATTAAAAAATTTCTTGTTTTGAAAAAAGAATTAAAACGGATTATACTTTTGTGCTTCATTGTAAGTGGAATTATTGTTTTTTCCACTTATACGGTTACCTCTTTTGCACAGGAGTTGCAGCAGGACAATGTGCTGAATGCCGACACTACAGCTATTGCAGCTCCCGGAGAGACCGCGTCGGACGAAGTTGGACAATTACACTATCCACTCAACAAACCGGAGGCAGTTACTTATGAAGACCTGCAGTACCAATCGCCCGCCGACTTGCAAAACCCTTCCAACGTCCGGACAGAGGTGGAGTATGAGCCGCATTCAGGATTGTACATTTTCCGCACGAAAGTGGGAGATATGGAAGTGACTACCCCTTTTGTAATGGACGAAAGCGAGTATCAGCAATACTCACTGCAACGGTCGGTAAATTCCTATTGGGCAGAAAAAAACCGCGCAAATACAACCGAATCCGACCGGTTTTCACTCAGTAATATTCAAATCGGATTAAATCCGACAGCGGATAAAATTTTCGGACCTGGTGGTGTGCAACTTAAAACACAGGGGTCTGTAGATTTAACATTCGGATTTAAAATTTCCAAGAGAGACAATCCGGCTATTTCCATCCGAAACAGAAAAAATACGATTTTCGATTTTGATACCAAAATTCAATTGAGCGCTGAGGCAAAAGTGGGCGACCGCGTGAATTTTACGATGAATTACAACACTGAGGCGACTTTCGATTTTGACCAAAAACTAATCAAACTCAATTACGAAGGAAAAGAAGACGACATTATCAAGCGGGTAGAAGTCGGAAATGTAAGTATGCCGCTGTCCAGCTCATTGATTACGGGGAGTACGGCGCTCTTTGGGATACGCACGGACTTGCAGTTCGGAAAATTGAAAATATCCGCCGTTGCCTCTCAACAGGAATCGGAACGAAAAACCATCACCACGCAAGGCGCACAGACGACCGACTTTAAAATTTTAGCATCCGATTACGACCAGAACAGACACTATTTCCTCTCTACTTATTTTTACGACAATTATGATGAATGGGCAAAAACAATGCCTAACCCCGAATCGGGCATCGTCATCAGCGATATACAGGTGTGGGTAACAAACCGCTCTTCTTACGGTAAGGCAGACGAAGACCGGAATATCGTTGCCTTTACCGATTTAGGCGAATTTCCGGGTTCGCGTCCTTTCAACGGAGTGGATCCGTTTTACAGTGAACTGTTGAAGGTTCCGTCTATTCGTGATTTTCAATCGGCAACCATTGCTCTTGGTAGTTTCGGATACCGCCAAATGGAAAACGGAATAGATTTTGAAGGATTGAACAGCGCCCGTTTGTTGCAGCCGACAGAATATATCGTCAACCGCCAGTTAGGATACATTTCGCTCCGGACGGCATTGAATCCGGATGATGTGCTTGCCGTAGCATATAAATATACAAAAGACGGGAAAGAGTTTCAGGTAGGAGAATTTTCGGCAGATGTAAATGCGCCGAATAACCTTTATGTAAAGTTATTGAAAAGTACTGCCGTGTCGCCGGGCAATACCCGGTTGTGGAATCTTTATATGAAAAACATTTACTCGTTGAGTGCATTTAATATACAATCGGAAAAATTCAAGCTGGATGTAAATTATTATTCGCAAAGCGATACGGTGGCAGCATATTTTCCATACATCCGTTCGCTAAATAAAACGAGTTTACTTAGAATCTTGGGATTAGACCGTTTGAACAAACGTTTGCAAGCCGTTCCCGACGGTAATTTCGACTTTTTAGAAGGGTATACCATCTCAGCGAGTAACGGGCGTATTATCTTCCCTTTCACCAGACCGTTTGATAATGGATTAGTAAAGGGATACCGGACAGAGGCAGCCCGGAAATACACCTTTCCGGAACTTTATGACTCAACGCTTACCGTTGCCAAGCAGTTTACCGAAAAAGACAAGTTTGTCTTGACCGGAGAATATCGCTCTTCGTCAGGCGCAGAGATTCGCTTAGGAGCAACCAACGTGCCCCGCGGTTCGGTACAAGTAACGGCAGGAGGACGTCAATTGATAGAAAATCAGGGATTTACCGTTGATTATAATATGGGGGTAGTTCGTATTTTGGACGAAGTGGCGTTGGAATCCAATTCGCCGATTAGCGTGTCGCTCGAAAGCCAGTCTTTTTTCAATATGCAACGAAAATCGCTTATAGGAACAAATCTGGAATACGCATTTTCCGATAAATTTGCCATAGGCGGTACTGTCTTGCATCTCTCCGAAAAACCGCTTACGCAGAAAGTCAACTATGGAAACGAACCCATATCCAACACAATTTGGGGATTAAACGGTTCTTATAAAACCGATTGGCAGTGGCTGACAAGTATGGTCGATAAGATACCGTTGATTGAGGCTACGGCTCCTTCGTCGGTGGCATTCTCCGGAGAGGTGGCGCAAATGATACCGGGACATCCGAGCGTGATCAACCAGGGCGAACAGGGAGTCTCTTACATTGACGATTTTGAAGGAACACGTTCTTCGACCAGTATCATCAGTCCGACGGCGTGGGCATTGGCAAGTACGCCAAAAGTTACTTCAGGCCCGTTTGTATCCAAGCAGTTTATTCGCGAAAATGATATTTTCTGGCGTAACCATTTGACAGCAGAAAATCTTTTTAATATCGGTCACGGCTTAAACCGTTCTCTATTGGCGTGGTTTCACATAGATCCGATGTTTACGAACAGTCGCGACCGGAATATGCCACGACACATCCAAAACGACGCCGATCAGCGATCCAACCACTTTGTGAGGGAAGTGAATGAACAGGAAATTTTCCAGGACAGGGAACCAACTTACGGACAGTTGACTACAATGACCACACTCAACCTTTCTTACTATCCGAAAGAACGCGGCCCTTATAACTTGGACGTGAACGGGATGGATGCCGATGGTTATTTAATGAAGCCCGAAGACCGCTGGGCGGGTATCATGCGCCGGTTAGATAACAGTGATTTTGAAAAATCGAATGTAGAGTATCTCGAATTTTGGCTGATGGACCCGTATGCACAGCCCGGCTATAACGAAAATGCTTCGGGAAAATTGATTTTCAATCTCGGAGATGTTTCCGAAGATGTGATGAAAGACGGTCGCATCTCTTTTGAAGGCGGATTGGAGGGCGACGTTGATGGAACCGTTTGGGGACGTGTGCCGAAAATTCAATCTGCTAACGTTGTACCGACCGGCGATATTGAGAAGGTAGATGTGGGATTCGACGGGCTTTCGACCGAAAATGAATTTATGTTTAATCTCTCTTACGGGAAATATTATCAGGCAATTAGTAACCTTTTTCCTGCGGGAAATTCAACCCGTATAAGATGGGAAGACGAGTCCTTGACGATATTTTCTCCACTCAACGACCCGGCAGGGGATAACTTTCACCATTACCGCGGTTCCGATTACGACGACCGGGAACGTTCTATCCTGGATCGCTACAAATATTTTAACGGATTGGAAAAAAATTCGACTCCTACGGCAGACGAGTTTTCCGCTGCATCTTACTTGTTGGATACGGAGGACTTGAACGGCGATCGTACGTTGAATCAAATTGAACGTTATTACGAATACGTTGTCGATATAGATGAAGACGTTTTGAGCAACGAAGCTGCGTGGGAGAGCAATTTTATTGCCAATATGGTGGAATCTACCGTACGCCTTGCAAATAATGACGAAGCAACTATTAAATGGTATCAGTTTAAAATTCCTGTAAAAACACCAAAAAAACGGTCGGAAGGCGGGATTTCCGATTTCCGTTCCATCCGCTTTATGCGTATGTACCTGACCGGATTTGAAGATGAGACCCATTTGCGTTTTGGTACGTTGGAATTAGTGCGTACCGAATGGAGAGGCTACGAACGAAATGACTTAGTGGAAGAAACCACGCCGTTTGCCGGAACCGGAAAAATTGACATATCTTCGGTTAACATTGAAAATGATGGGGCAAAATTTCCGATTCCATACGTGGTGCCTCCGGGTATTTCGCGCATGATTGACCCGACCCAGACGCAATTACGCCAGGAAAACGAGCAATCTATGTCTATCCGCATAGACAGTTTGGAGTCGAAAGATGTACGTGCCGTTTATAAACTGACGAACATTGATATGCGTCGTTACGACCGTTTCAAAATGTTTGTTCACGCCGAAAGTATGATAGACCGTGAACCGGTGCAGGACAACCGTCTTTGGATATTCGTTCGCCTCGGTTCGGATTTTACGCAAAACTATTACGAATACCAGATTCCGCTAATCATAACGCCTAACAATCCTCCTTTTGACGAAGAGGATATATGGCCTGCGCAAAATGCTTTCAACTTTCCGTATAGCGTGCTGACCGATTTGAAGTTGAGCCGCGACAGGAAAAAAACTGCCGGAGGAGCGAGTTTCAATCAGCGATATTCCGAAATGGACGGCAGAAATATTGTGAGTATCATCGGTAATCCTACTATTGGAGAGGTAACCTGCATGATGATTGGGGTGCGCAACGAGGACAATGTGGTAAACTCGGCAGAGATTTGGGTGAACGAGATGCGTATGACCGGTTTCAGCGAAAAAGGCGGCTGGGCGGCAATGGGTAATCTCGGTATTGTCTTTTCCGACTTGGGTGCGTTGAACCTCGGCGGACGGGTCGAAACCGTAGGATTCGGCGGAATTGAGCAAAATGTGGATGAACGCCGTTTAGATGATTATTATGAATATAACATTTCAACTTCGGTTCAGCTCGGCAAGTTTTTTCCTGAAAAAGCCAAAGTAAATATGCCGTTTACCTATTCATATTCCAAAACAATTCTAAAACCGGAATATGATCCGCTGAATACGGACTTGAAATTAGATCAAACAATAGATAATCAGGAAGGAGACGCTTTCCATTCAAAAAAACAGAAACAGGACTCTATCCGGAATATTTCGCTTGACCAGACAACCTATAAGAGCATAGCTCTCTCTAACGTGCGGGTAGGAATTGCAAGTAAAACGCCGATGCCTTATGACCCTGCAAACTTTTCGTTCAGCCTTAGATATATGGAAGAGCTCAATACTCGTCCGGATGCCGAATATGACAAGCGACAACGCTACGAGGGAATATTCAATTACGTCTATTCGTTGAATCCGAAACCGGTAGAGCCTTTCCGCAAGATGAAACAATCGCAGTTTACCCGGTTGATCCGTGATTTTAATTTCTATTACTTGCCGAATCAAATCGCTTTCAGTACCTCGATGAATCGCAGTTACCAGGAGTTGCAGTTGCGCGATTTTAATATGCCGCTCGAAAAAAGCATAGAATTTCCGTTTATGACGTATGATAAGGATTGGACGTGGGACAGAACTTCGGATATTAAGTTTAACCTCACTAAAAGTTTGCGGCTTTCCTTCTCGTCGTCAATGAACTCGCTTATCACGGAAGTCATCCGGTCGGAAGACGGTACATATAGAGATGTTCCTGTTAATAAGGATTATTTGAACGACCTGAGAAAAAAAGGTCTCACTCCTCTAAATAGCAAACAGGAGAATGAAGACTGGTATGAAGCGTGGAAAGACACTGTTTGGTCAAGCATTTTTGACGGAGGTATTCCGTTCAGATACCAACAGCGATTCAATATTGCCTACACCATTCCAGTCAACAAACTTCCATATTTGGACTGGGTAACGGCAAATGCACAATACACGGCTGATTATGTATGGGATAAGGGGGTAGAATTGACAATTGGCGATCCGCTCTCCTCTTCCGGAAACTTAACAACGGGTGCCAGAATGTGGAATCTTGACGGAAGGATGGATTTGGAAAAATTGTACAACTTTTCCGCTTACCTGAAAAAGGTAAACCAAAGATTCTCCTCGCGAAATACGGCAGCGAAAAGGAATGAACCGGAAAAGCCGAAAACGTATGAGCGCAAAAACATCCGTCTGCGGAAAGATACGCCGTTCCGTGTGTCGCACAGGCTAAACTCAAACAAGTTATCCATATCCGTGAAAGATAAGGACGGCAATGATTTTCCGGTAAAACATTCGGTTGTTGACCTCAATACAATCAATCTTGAACCGACAGCGGACGTGTCCGATTTGACGTTGACCGTTACCACTATCGTGAAAGAGCGTACAGCGTTTGATAATGTATTGGAAATTACCTCCCGCGGATTGATGATGGTGCGGAATATCTCCGGAAGTTTCCGTTATGGAGATGCATTGTCGCTACAGGGTTATACGCCCGGAAGTGGTTTTCTGGGACAGGATCATTCGGCTCCGGGTTATGATTTTACTTTTGGTTTTTTCAGAACGGATGAATTTCTGGAAAAATCGCTTGACAAAAGCTGGTTGGATACAGCGATGACAAACGTTATATCGCCGGCGGTGAGAACCCGCACACGGGATTTCCAAATCCGGTCGCTGGTAGAACCGTTTCCCGGATTCAAAATTGATCTGAATGGCACTTGGATGCGGAACAACGTTGATGAGAATTACGGTTTCTTCAATCAGGATACGAAACACATTTATTCACGGTCAATTATCGCGATTGGGACTTCTTTTGTCAGTCCGGACAGTCATTCGCTGTTTGATAAGTTCCGCCGCAACCGCGAACAACTTGCTGCTCAGACGCGGACAGACGATAATGTTCCTGCCGGAACAGACGTAATGAATGCACCGGAAGTTATCATTCCGGCGTTTTATGCAGCCTATACGGGTACGGATGTTAAAAATCACCGGGATATTATGCCGGGTATTTTAAGCCTGCTGCCGAATTGGAAGGTTACCTATGATGGCTTGTCGCGCTTGGATTTTGTTAAGCGGTATTTCAAGTCGTTTGTTTTGAATCACGCCTATCGAAGCACGTACAGTCTGGCTGTTTCCGAAAACCTTTTTGGCTACTATGTCGGGACGAGCCTCTATAATCCTGATGCCGGAGCAACTTATAACAGCGGATCTTCGACCAGCCAGTATGGCGGAAGCCGCTCATCAAGCTACTCTTCCGGAGGAGATGCTATCAACATCAACGAATCGTTCTATCCGTTGATAGGAGCCGATGCAAGTCTGAAAAACAACGTAACGCTGAAAGCCGAATACCGGAAAACACGGAATATCGTGCTGGGTATTCAAGGTAGTCAGGTAGTCGAATCGTATAGCGATGAGTATGTGATCGGCGCCGGGTACCGGATTGACGATTTCGGTATGATTGTCAATCTGAATAACAACAAACAGAAAAAGGTAAAAAACGATTTGAATATCCGGGCAGACCTCTCTTTCAAGACGTCGGACGCATTCATCTATCGAATAGAAGAGAATTTTTACTCGCCGAGCAGCGGATTGGATTCGTATATCATCAAATTCTCAGCCGATTACGTGTTTAGCGAGAGTCTGAATATCCGTCTTTTCTATGATTGGACAAGGAGCATTCCGAAAGTTTCGACAAGCTATCCAACCACAAATATTAATTTTGGCGTAGGGTTCCGGTTCTTGCTCGTAAGATAATTATAGAAATGAGTGATAAAAAGTGATATAAATATATGAAGCACACAGTAAAAAATAAATTCCACCGGCTACTCGGCATACTCTTTTCGATGTTATTGCTTGCCTCGTGCAGCAACGAAGAGAGGGGCGGACGGAGTGAGGCAGGAGGAGACCGAAATCCTCCCATCACGCTTACCGTAGGAGAAGTTTACTCGCTCAGAACAATTGTGTCGTTTGGCTATCCTGCCGATACGATGGTTGCGTGGACGTGCGAACCGCCGGGCATAGTCTCGATGGATAGCATCAATACAGTCGTTTTCTTTGATACCGTGCCGGTTATTGCTCCGGATGATTATCAAATAAGCGGATGGGATACGCTGGGAGTATCTATAACCGCGTCTGTCAAAATAACGGCGGAGAAAGATAGCCGGGCTGAAGTAACGGTCAAAATAGGAACCGAATATAGAACGTGGCAAATCAATATTCGCGCCGGAGCTTCGGGAAGTTTTATCGAAGATGAAGGCGTAGAATTGGGCGGAGTAACGTGGGCAACACGCAATGTGAATACTCCCGGTTATTTTGTTGCCGAACCGAAAGATTACGGATTATACTATCAATGGAACAGCAGTACGGGTTGGAGCGTAACCGGTGCAAGAAATGGCTGGGATGATTCTTGGAATGGAAACGAAGCCATTGCTTGGGAAAAGGCGAACACTCCCTGTCCGGCAGGTTGGCGCATTCCTACTGATCAGGAATTGAGCGATCTTGCCAAATTGAATAACCGGTGGGAGACACGCAAAGACACTGTAAACGGCAAACCGGTTGATGTAAACGGGCGTGTATTCGGAGACGAACCCAATGTCCTTTTTCTACCCGCAGCAGGTTATTTGAGCAAAGAGGGAGACTTTTATGAAGAAAATCTTGGCGGATTTTATTGGGGCGGTTCGATCTATTTTGATAGCTACCCTTACTGTTTCAGTTTTGGCAGCAGTGTGCCGCGCGTGGGCGATAATTTTCATTTCGTCGGTTTCTCGTGTCGCTGTGTAAAAGATTAGATTCTGTATCTAAATAGTTTCGTGGGGATGATATTGTATTGCGCAGGATTAAATTCTGTGTCTTAAATTGGTAAGTTATGAATGATAATAAATATAAAAAAATATTCAGCCGGCGGTTCCTGTTAGGATTAATGGTTATGCTGTTTGCTTCGTGTGGCGAAGAGAATGACATTAGGGAGCCGGAATATCCGGTAGATAATTCCGTTTTCACGCTTTCGGTTGGGCAAGATTACATACTTGGAACCACTATTTCGATTGCCGGACCTATTGATAGCACAATCGTTAGTTGGGAACCGGTCAATTCTCCTTTGGTTCGTATTTTTGAAGACACGCTGTTTATTGTTCCCGGGATGGAAAACGGAGAAAATGGGGAGGTTATCGAAATACTTAATGTTAGTACTGTTGCTAAGGTGAAAGCCATAAATACGGGTTCCGAATCTCTTACGGTTACCGTCTCTTACTTGAAAAACGGAGAATGGCGGTCATCAAGAGCGATTCCGAGACAAGTGACCATACAAAAGCATAATTCCAATGCAACCGACGATGAAGGTGTAACAATCAATGGCATAAAATGGGCAACACGCAATGTCGGTATATCCGGCAGTTTTGTAGCCAAACCCGAAGATGCCGGGTTGTATTACCGGTGGAACAGCAAAGTGGATTGGGACGGCTCATATTTCTCTTTGAACACAATCACACCGTGGAGTGCCAGTAGGGATTCTTCGCTTTACCCCCTCGCTTGGGAGGATATAAACGACCCTTGTCCCAAAGGTTGGCGTATGCCTACGCAAGAGGAGCTGCAAAGCCTTTTTAGCGTCGGCAAAAAATGGCAATCTCGTACCGGCATAAACGGATGCTGGTTTTTTGAAGGCGACAACTTGCTCTTTCTTCCCGCTGCCGGATATCGCTACGAAAGAGACGGAAAAGTATATCTTGAAGGCGTAAACGGAGCTTATTGGAGCAACACAGCTATCGGAGCATCTACCGCTTTTGCCCTAAGCGTAGCCGATACAGAAAGTGGCAGACCGCAGAACAGCAGAGACGATGTCGGTGTCGAGTATGGTTTGTCTTGCCGGTGCGTGAAGGCAGAATAAGGAGAGTTTTTTATGATTATCTGCTATATTACCACTAAAACTCTATGAAGTTGTCTCAAAAGATATTTATCCACGAATTACACAAATTAGCACAAATTGTTTAATTAAAATGGCTGTAGTTTAAAATAGTGTTGTCATTTTTCGTATTTACCCGAAAAATGACAACACTATTTTAAACTACAGCCATTAAAAAATGTAAATCGCAGATAATTAGAATATTAATTTCGTGCTAATTCGTGTAATTCGTGGATAAATATTTTTTGAGACAACCTCATTTCCAACCTTTTTCGTGTAATATATTGATCGTTCGCACTCGCAATACATGTTTGGAAAATATTCTTTGTTTTTTGTCCTTTTTTACCGACCTCTTCCGCTTCCAGAACTACTTCTCGAAGAATTAGATTGAGCGCCACTCCTTCCGGATGAACTGCGGGATGAACTTTGCGTCGAAGTTCCGGACGAACTTCTTGTTGTTCCGCTACTTTGTACCGAACTTCTCGTGCTGCTGCGCGTTGAAGTTCCGGATGAGCTGCGTGTGGTGCTGTTGCTTGGCGCTGCATTTCGAGTAGTGGTTGAACTGCCGCCGCGCGTACTCTCGGTTTGCGCATTGCTGCGAGCAGGTGTGGCGGATGAATTTCTCGTACTGCTGCTGTTTCGAGTGGAAGTTTCCGAAGAACTTCTTGTGGTCGTACTTGACGAATTTCTTGTACTGCCGCTATTCGCAGGCTGGGAAGATGAACGTGTCGAAGAATTCGCACTGTTTCTTGTACTTGAAGAAGAGCTCCGCGTGTTGTTTTGAACCGGGTTGCTGCTGTATGACCGTGTGGTGTATTGCGGACGGTGGTCGTAAGTAATAGCATATCCGCGCGTGGTTCGTTGAGTGGGGCGGGCATAATACACTTCCCGTCCGTAATAATCAAAACGGTTTTTGTGAACCCCGTAAGTAACCGTATATCCTCGCGGTGCCCAACCGGCGTGTACCCACACATAGCCCGACGACCGGTATTCCCAAAAGCCCGGTAACCAAACAGCATCGGTATAAGGAGCTAACGCCCAATATCCGTTTACCCAAACGTAATTTCCCGCAAAGGAATCCCACGCCCAGTATCCGTCTATCCAAATGTATTTCGGTCCGGGTTGACGGATACTTCCCGGTCCGGTGGTAATAACTACTGCCGCCGGGGCAATCGGTATCGAGGTAATAATTACCGCCGTAGCCGGAACCGGCTCAATGTAGGTATAGGTTACAGTTGCTGTGGTTGCAGTTGTGCCGCAAGAATAACTTATTGCCGTTAGTCCGGCAAGAATGATTGTTTTTATTAACTTTTTCATAACTGACTTTTTTAAGAGCGGAAAGGAATCTTCCGCTGTAATTAATTATTTATTTTCCGTTATCCGTTAGACGACGTAAAGGCAAAAAGGTTTAATCGGGCAATTCGGTTATATCTTGTTATGTGTTGGTTTATTCGCAACAACAATAACCAATGCTTGCTGCAGAGAAAGCCAAAATTCCGAAACCGGTTCTACAAATACGCTTCAAAAACTGCAAAAATCAATATGCTGTATCCCAAAACAAAGGCGCCGGTTTTTACTCAACAGATTTTCCCATACCCCATATCGCGCTTATTTTTTGCAATACACTCCTCGATATAACTATATACGTGGCGAACTCTCTTTTCTTCAAAAATCTCCTCCACGGTAATCATTAAGCCGGTTTCAAAGACATTTCCAAATTCGTCATTCAGAGCCGTGCCAAAGGTGCGCATTGTTGGCGAAAGCGCCATGTAGGCATTAATCAGCGGCGGAATATTTTTCCCTCTTTTCCGGATTTCGTCTTTCAGGATTTGGTAATTTTCCTTGTAAGTAGCTCCTTGGAATATCTCATCCATTCCCGTCGGGTCGAAGAAGACTTTCAGCGGTTTGTGAGGAACGACCAAATGATCCTTATCGGGAAAATACCGGTCTAAGAAATAGTAAATCAAGTTTTGCTCTTCTTCCCCGAAAGAAGGGTACATCGTTGCTTTTCCAAAAAAATATTTTGATTGAGGCAACGTGATGATTAATGCACCCAGTCCGTCCCAAAGATTATCCAGCGCAAACAGGCTTTTAGAACCCATCCGGGTGGATTGGTATTCCGGACGCACAAAGGAGCGTCCCAACTCAATGGTGCAAGGCAAATATTCGTTGATGAATTTATCGGAATAGGCAAAGAGGTGCGAAGAGGTCAACTGCGGAATGTTATTTTTGTCAAAACTAACATCCGAACCGTGTATGTAGCGGTATCCGCCGATGATTTCCTTCTCTTTCGGATTCCATACAAGCAACTGATGGTACGGCTTTTCCATACGGTCATATTCATCAATATCGACCGAGAAACCGGTACCGCCACCGGAAGCACGGAAAGAAATTTCTCTCAACCTGCCTATTTCCAGCATTACATTGGGAGAATCATGTTGAGTTACGATATAAATTTCGTTATCGCTTTTATTTGTTTTTCGCAAGAATCTTTCGGGAGTCAGTTCAGCTTCCAACAGTTCGATACTTATCGGTTCGATAATCGCTTCCATTCTGCTTTTTCGTTATTTCAATTTTCAAAAAATCTATAAACTATATACTTTCTCTTTCATCCAGCCAGCCCATTCGCGTTGCGATTTAGTTTTGTCAAACGTTGTCCATGAAATGGGTTGTCCGATTCTGATCGTACACGTTTTATTACGTTGTTTGTACAATTCATCTACCAAATAAAGCATCTCAATATTGACTTTGATACCCAATTTCGTTCGTAAATAACCAAGGTTATAGAAGAAAGAGGAATTATACCCAACAAAATGCAAAGGTACAATATCTCTTTTATATTGTATCGCTTTTGCGATAAAAGTTTTTTTCCATTCTAAATCCCGTATACCGCCTTTTTGTTTGCGCGATACCATTCCGGCGGGAAAAAACAAGACGGGGTTGTCCGACTCATACGTATCGTTAATCAGTGTAGTCGAGTCTTTGGCTAATGCTCCGAGTTTATTTATCGGAATAAAAAAGTCCGCCAAGTTTTCTACGTGCATCAGCATATCGTTGACCGGAGCTTTCACGTCTTTGTAATGTTCGCTCAGGAAATTGAGTATCGCTACCCCATCAGCCCCGCCGAGCGGATGGTTGGAGGCAAAGATAACCCTTCCGTTCACCGGCAGGTTTTCCTCTCCTTCGACCTTGATAGTGATATTAAAATCGTCTAAAATGGCTTTGGCAAAATCGGCTCCGTGCAAATGCCCGTATTTTCTGAAAAAGCTGTTCAAATCATCCTGATGCGCTATTTTCTTCAAATAACGAACAACGAATTGAGGCAATTTTTTTTTCAGCCTCGGAGCCTTCTCTGCAAGAATGGCATCAATATCTATTTTATCTTTTGGAATTGCAGTATTTTCAGACGCGGCGTTTTCGGACATTCTGACATTGTTTTAAATTAAATTTTTGGGTTATCTATTGTGTTAGTCTAATACATTAAAGCTACTGTGAATAGCTTTAATGTATTGAGACAAGTTTTGTGTTAATCTCTATTTTATTTCAAATTCCCCTTTTAGTCCTTCATTACTGTTTGTACCTATCCACAGATTGAATTTACCCGCTTCTGCTTTGTATGTCATGTCCAATCCATAAAAAGCCAGATCGTCCTCTGTGGCCAAGCGCACGCACAAATCCTCGCCGCCGAACAG
>QMCE01001170.1_pt1 | contig 14267 bp, 12 predicted proteins | sample 1821851 | NCBI WGS metagenome assembly QMCE01 (sample SAMN09453174, study PRJNA476694) | Termite gut metagenome, whole genome shotgun sequencing project. | isolation source: worker | host: Odontotermes sp. | place: South Africa:Pretoria | collected 2016-01-28 | reverse complement strand
GACCCCCGGGCAGCCTATACCGATCTCCTGCGAGTTCGAAAAGCTCCCGCTTGCCGGAATCGCCTATCTTAAAGCCCAAACCGAAAAGCTGGCCCCCCAGCTTGAGGCGAGCGAAAAGATAGACGCCGCAAAATACGACGCCTTTCTGATCGACTATTTATGGAGCCTGCTCTGTACGGGCCGATATATCGAAAAGCCGGAGGATATAACGTTCTACGACCTTGAAAACCTTACGGGACACTTCCAGTTCCCATATCCCAATATCTACGACGAAAACTCACCGGACATCTGGGCGGAGGGTTATAGAATCGACGGCTCGCTTCTGCGGCACATGCCTAACCTCACGTCAGTGGATTGCCCTTATTTACTTGCGGACTACAGCGTGTTCGAAAACATGCACAAGCTAAAGACGCTCGATCTCTACTCGGCAGGCGAAGAGATGTTCAGCACGCTCAAGGTAGGCCGCGTGGAGGTCTTGGCGCTGCACGACCCGGACTTTGACAACCTTGACTTGAGCAACGTGAACACCGAGGTTCTTCAGCTTGAGTCGTGGTACTCGGCTGTAAGGGGCTTTTCGGGCTGCGAAAAAATCAAAAAGCTCTATTTTACGGCCACACGCACGGATATGCGGCTCGTAAACCCCGAAACTTTCCCAAATGTCGAATACATGAATCTCTATTTTTACAGCGACACACCCCGCGTCCGCAATCTCTCCCGCCTTGCGGAGTATGGCGGGGACGTGAAGATTGACCTGTATCTTGATTATCAGGCATGCAACAACGAGACATTGAAAAGCCTTGCGGGCGTGAAGCTTAACGAAGTGATACTCGACCCCGAAAACGGCGCCTACATGCTGCCGGACCTAGACCGCTCCCTGTTTGAAACGATTGACGCCAACAGTATGAAAGTGGGCGGGGAGATGTATTTCAGGGAGAGGACCGGATAACTTTGAGGGGGTATCCAATACCCCCTCAATACTCCCCCGGGTCGTGCCTCGACGGCACAGGTTGTGGTATTTCTCATCGGAATCAATCCGATGAGAAAGAATTACGGATTAAGCAAATTAATCCTGTGCGTCAATCATCAGTTTATACTCCAAAGAATCCAGCAGCGCGTGAAAGCTCGCCTCGATTATATTTGCGGATATGCCGACTGTAGACCAGTTGCGCGCGCCGTCGGAAGAGGTAATGACCACGCGCACAAGTTTTTCCGTACCGACGCGGTTGTCAAGCACGCGCACCTTAAAGTCTATAAGCCTGACCTGCCTGAGCTGCGGGAAGACCTGCTCCAAGGATTTCCTCACGGCCTTGTCGAGTGCGTTTACGGGACCCACGCCCTCGTCGGCCACAAGCACGCGCTTGCCCTGAGAAATTATCCTAACCACGGCCGTGACGCTGCGCTCGTCGTCAAACGGTGTGTTGGTGGTTATTTTAATGTCGGTTATCTCAAAGTTCGGGCTGTATTTTTTTAGCGATTTCGCGATGAAAAGCTCGAACGACGCCTCGGCCGCCTCGTACTGGTAGCCGCGGTTTTCCATATCCTTAAGCGCCTGCAGCAGCTCGGTCACTCCGTCGTCCTGCTTGCTCACTCCCGGGATCACCCGCTGGATATACTCGATTATCCCCGCGCGTCCGGTCTGTTCCGAAAGCGCGGTGCGGCGCTTGTTGCCCACCAGCGCGGGGTCTATATGCTCGAAGCTTTCGGGTGATTTTAACACGCCGTCAAGATGCGCGCCGCCCTTGTGCCTAAAGGCGTTTTTTCCTACAAAAGGCATGCGGTTTTCAAGCGCGGAGTTTGCCACGTCCGCTATGTAGGCGGCGGTCCGGGTCAGCGCGCTCAGGTCGCCCGATGCGCTTCCTGTGCGCACTCCAAGCTTAAGCTCCAGCAAAGGAATTACGGTCGAAAGATTGGCGTTGCCGCAGCGCTCGCCTATTCCTGTAAAAGTTCCCTGTATTTGGCTGCATCCGGCCATATATGCTTTTACCGTGTTAGCGGCGGCAAGCCCCGAGTCGTTGTGGCAGTGGATACCCCACTCAATATCGCTGCCGAAGCGTCCCACAGTTTCCGCGACTGCGGCGTATGCGTCGTCCATAAAGGCCCCTCCGTTCGTGTCGCACAGGCATATTGAAAAAGCTCCGGCGCTCCAAGCGGCGTCAACGACGCGGGCGGCGTACTCCGGATTGTTTTTGTAGCCGTCAAAAAAGTGTTCGGCGTCAAATATGACCTTCCTGCCGTTTTTTACAAGATATGAAATGCTGGAGCTTATCATATCAAGATTTTCTTCCAGAGTGGTCTGTATGACGTCCTTTACGTGGAAATCCCAGGCCTTGCCGTAAACCGCCGTGTATTCCGTTCCGGCGTCCAGCAGTTCCCGCAGTCCGGCGTCTTCTTCGGCTGAGACCCCGGCCCTTCTGGTAGAGCCGAAAGCCACGAGCTTTGCGCGTTTTAATCCCAGCGCCCGCGCCCGGCGAAAAAACTCCGCGTCCTTGGGGCTTGAGGAAGGATACCCAGCCTCAATATAGTGCACGCCGTAGTCGTCAAGCTTTTTCGCAATCAAAAGCTTGTCCTCTACAGAAAACGAGATCATATAACCCTGTGCGCCGTCGCGGAGCGTGGAGTCGTATATTTTTACCTGTTCCATTACAGCCGGCCGTTCCTCTTTACTATGTATTACTATAGATAAGACAATAAGGCCTCCGTAAAACGGGGGCCTGGTTTTTTTGTCAGAAACCTCAGGGTGTTATTCTAAACTAGCAGGCATTTGATCCTGTCAAGCTTGTCACAGGCCTCCGCCGAATACTTGGCTGCAACAAACAGCGAGTGCAGCAACAGTTCAGCCTCCGACTCAGTCATATCCGCCGAATGTTCGGCAGTCCTTGGAAGAGCCGCAGCCAACGTAAGCGCGGCCTTTACTATAGCCGTGCCGTCTTTTCCGTCTTCCTGTTCGTCTTCCGGTTCGTAAGCTTCCGGCGCCTTGACTGGCTCGGTTGGCACAGCCATAATCCTCGGCTTGCGGCGGCGTTTTTCTGGCTTTTGCGGTGCTTTCACCAGATTGCCATAACCCTTGTCCGTTAAAAAGTCTGCAATAAGTCCGTCGGCATTGCCGGTGGCGTCTCCGGCCTCGCCTGTGAGATAATAGGGGTTGACGTCGAGGACCTGCGCGAACGCGGCGGCAATCTTCACCGATATGCTGCCGAGCGTGTACACGCGCTGGATAGAAGTCCTCTTAAGCCCTGTTAACGCTTCAATTTCTTTCTTCTGCGCTTTCGTTGCGGCCGACCAGGTTTTTTTCACCCGCTGTTTGGTCAGTTCGCCGTCCTTACTCACATTCGTCTGCTTCATTGTTTTGATCTCTTCAACAGTTAACATATTTACCTCCGTTTCTAGCATTTTATTGGAAAATAAGCTCAATGTTATGATTATATAATACTATGTTTGTTAATATTATCATGAAAACCAGAGAATTGCAAGCAAAAAGTCACATATATCGCATGTTTTACGTATGTTTATATATGCTTTTTTATACCTTTACCGACATTGCTGACAGTTGTTTTTTGCAGAATATTGTCACATAGCTTTAATATCGTAAACAATCTGCTGACATCAGACGCAAGACCCCGGGGCAAAAGCCCCGGGGTCTTGCGTGTTGCGGTCATTTTAAGCGTTGGCGTTAGTATATATCGTTTTTATCTCCTCGCACCCCAGCTTTATCACGCTGCCGACCGTCCTTTTACGGCCAAAGCTGCATCTTTCGGCAAGTTCTTCTATTTCGGCTTCTGTGGCCTTTTTGCCCAAAAGCTCCCGCAATCCGCAAGGCATATCGATGATCCCGAAAAACTCCTCCGTGGCTGCAATAGCGCTCAGCGCGTCCTTTTCGGCGTCTTCCGTGCGCGGAAGACCAAACACCTCCGCGCCGTACCAGGCAAAGCGCTCGGGGATATTTTTGTACACAAACCTCGCCCAGTGTCCCCACACGGCGGTAAGCCCCGCCCCGTGGGTCGCGCCGTACATGCCCGAAAGCTCGTGGCTCATTTGATGCGAAGCCCAATCCTCCTCGGCGCCAAGCCCCGTTATCGTGTTGTGCGACAGGCTGCCCGCCCACATGATCTCGCTTCTTGCCTCGTAGTCCTCGGGTTTTTCACAAACGACAGGCGCGAATTTAATAACAGTCTTCAGCACCGCAAGCGCTATAAGATCGGTGACGCCATTGCCCGTTGTGGGTACGAAAAACCGCTCGAAGGTATGCATCAGTATATCAGCGCAGCCCGCCGCCGTCTGATATTTTGGCAGGGTATATGTTAACTCCGGGTTCATTATGGCAAACTTGGGGCGAAGCTTTTCGTGCTTGAAACCCCTCTTGATTTTGCCGTCCTCGTTTGTGATGACCGAATTGAACGACATCTCGCTTCCCGCGGCGGCGATCGTCAGCACACTGGCCACCGGCAGCGCCGCCTTGGGCGTTTTCACGCTTAAGTAAAAATCCTCCCAGACGTCGGCGTCAGGGTCTGCGGCGCCCATCGCGACGGCTTTTGCCGTGTCGATGACACTGCCGCCTCCCACCGCGAGTATAAAGTCGATATTTTCTTTTCGGCAAAGCCCGACCGCATTTAAGACCAGCGAGTAGACCGGGTTGGGCTGTACGCCCTCAATCGCAAAAAACGTGAGTCCCGCCTCTTTCATTGAATCCTCTACGCGACCCAAAAGCCCGCTCTCCCTCGCGCTCTTTGAACCGGACAGCATTAGCACGCGGCTTCCGCCAAAACTGACGATCTGTCTGCCCACGGCTTTCTCGGTGTCTTTGCCGAAAATAATTTTTGTCGGTGTGTAAAACTCGAATTTTTGCATAGCTTCCCCTCCTGTATAGAATAACCTGAGAATTTACTATCAGTATATCCTATCTTAAAGGGAAAAACAAGACGTGTGTTTACGCGGGGAGCTTGACGCAGGCCTTGAACAGGTCACCGTCGATCGTGATGTCAAAGCTTCCGCCCTGCGCGTGCGTAAAACTCTGGGCTATCGAAAGCCCCAGCCCGCTTCCGTCTCCGCTTCTGGCCTCGTCCCCGCGCTTAAAGCGCTCCGTAAGCTCGGCGGGGTCAACGTTCAGGGCATACTCGGAAATATTTTTGATCTCCAGCCTGTATCCGCCGTTTTCCCGCGCCACGTCCACATACACGCGAGAACTCTTCAGCGCGTATTTGAACACGTTTGACAAAAGGTTTTCCATCACGCGCCATAGCAGCTTACCGTCGGCCGTGACGACCGCGTGCTCCGGCAGGTTTAGCCTGAAATCCAGCCCCGAAGCCTTTACGCGCTCGTCCATCTCACCCAGTACCTGCCGCACAAAATCCGCTAAATCCAGCTTTTCAAACCGCACGTCTATATTTCCGCTCGCGGCCTTGGACGCCTCGAATAAATCATCTGTCAGGGCCTTTAATCTCGCGGATTTTTGAATGAGCACGTCGAGATATTCCGGGGCCTTTTCGCTGGTTAAGCCCTCGTTTTTAAGCAGATCGGTGTAGGTTATAAGTGACGTTAGCGGCGTGCGTATGTCGTGGGAGACATTCGTTATAAGCTCGGTCTTGAGCCTTTCGCTCTTCAGCCGCTCAACCACGGCCAGGTTTATTCCGTCCGAGATACTGTTTATCGAGGCCGCAATGCTGCCAAGCTCCCCGCCCTTTACGTCTATCGGGACGTCGTACTTCCCGGCGCCGGCCGCCGCCGCCCCGCGCTCAACCGCGCGGAGCTTTTTTACCCAGCGCAGCATTAATAACACCGCAAGCCCCGTGAACAGAAGCCCAAAAAGGATAGCTATTCCAGTTTCGTTATACCCCACCATCGCGCAGATAATAAAGGCGACCCACAGCGCGATTCCGATCAACGCCACGCGCACAGTGAGGCGTGTGCCCGCCCACAGAGATTTTATAAGGCGAACAAACCAGTTAAGGCATCCGCGCAGCACGGCGTAAACCAAAGTGTAGCGCCACCACTTGCCGGCCTTTACGCGCTTTACAAAGCTTGTAATCCACCACATCACCGGCAGGGTGAGGCACACCGACGCCGCGGCGCACATGCCAAGCAACCACGGCATGTTGTCGTATCTTCCGGCGGCGCTGCCGGAGTAGGCGATTAAATACCCCACGCCGACCACAAAGAAGCCCGCCGCCGCAAAGCCGAAGTCAAGCCAGGGCTTATCCAGAACGGTGAAGTAAATCTCTCCCGGATCGCCGCAGCGCCTGCCCGCGCCCGCCAGAAGAATTATTATCAGCGCCAACGCGGCCAGCGCAGACACGCCCATGAGCAAACCCTGCGTACCCATACTCCACTGGACATTCCGCCAGACGGCGTTCTGATTAGCCACCGCTTCCTCCGAGAACCCGAGATGAACGCTCGTCCCCTCGCTCTGCGTCATTACCCAACTCTGGCCATACGCGCCGTAATAGTTGTGCGAGTTCGCCACGCTCTGTTCCGTGATCCTTCCGTCTTTCTCCGCCATATACACCGGCTGGGAGAAAACATAATCCGGTCCCTGGCCTTCCGGCAGCCTTGTGTATATCATTTCGCTGCCGGCAATGTGATAATATAACCCCGGCTCGTTTTCCAGCCACTTTTTCGCCTCGGAAAACTGGCTTAGCTGGTAGTTTATCGCGCCCGCGAGCATTTCCTTCACGTTGGGGCTTTCCGGGTCGTCGCCCTCCGTCATGCTGCCGAAGTGCATGTCGTCCCCCGCGGTGGAAACAAGCGTGACGCGCCGCTCCGGGTTGTATTCGTAGCCGTATGCTTCCATTATCTCTTTGATCTCATTTGGCGTAAGAACATCCGGCGTTACGCGGTCCCCGTAATAGTGATACGTTCCGCTGTAGCCCTCGCTGCCAAGAATTATACGGTATTCCCCGCCGTTTTCCGGTATGGAGTATATAGTGTCCGGCGAGTCCGGCCGCCATTCAAGGGCCCCCATATTCCTGACATGCTTTTCGCTTTTTAAGGCAAGCAGCCTGTGCGCCATATTCAACGCCCTGGGTATCTTGACATCGTAGAAATAGTCGTAGTCGTCAAAAGACGTGAACAGCAAGTCCTCGCTGAGGCTCCACTCAGTAAATCTGTCGAGCCGCACGAGCCCCACGACGCCCAAGCTGAACATAAACGCGCAGACCGGTATAAGTATCGCGCAAATTACCTTAACGCCCGTCCGGGCCGAGATTCCCTTCCATTTTATAGCCAACGCCCCACACCACCTTTATATATTTGGGCTCCGCGGGATTTATCTCTATTTTTTCCCGTATGCGCCGGATATGCACCGTCACGGTGCCCCCGCCGCCGAGCGCCTCCTCGCCCCACACGCGCTCGTAGATCTCGTCTATTGAAAACACCCGTCCCGGGTTCTTTAAAAGCAACAGCAGAATCTTGTACTCCAACGGGGTCAGGCGAATTTCCTCGCCGTCCACCGTCACCTGCTTGAGCTTGTCGTCCACCGAAAGGCCGCCGCGCGAATATATCTCGTCGTCTTTCTCCGCGCTTATAGTACCGAACGCCGTGTATCGCCTGAGCTGGCTTCTCACCCGCGCCACAAGCTCCATCGGGTTGAAGGGCTTTGTGACGTAGTCGTCGGCGCCCATGTCCAGCCCCAGTATCTTGTCGCTGTCCTCGCTTTTGGCCGAAAGCATTATTATCGGGATATTTTTCTCCCGCCTTATCTCCATGGTGGCGCGAAAGCCGTCCATCTCCGGCATCATTACGTCCATGATGATAAGCTGAATCTCGTTTTGCGCAAGGGCCGCAAGCGCCTCCCTGCCGCTGTGGGCAAGCGTCACACCGTAGCCCTCGTTTTGCAGGTACACCCGAATAGCCGCCGCTATTTCTTTGTCGTCGTCGCAAACCAGGATATTCATCCCGTTCATTTTGCAGGGCCTCCTCTTTAGATGTTTGTACATAGGTCATTATACCACATCATCTCCTCTGTACGCAGTATATATCACAAATCTTACGGACAGGCAAAGCTTTTCATTAAGAATTTATTACGATACAGGCCGGTTTGTTAATTGTTAATTTGCTATTATTGCATTGCAATTTGCATATTTTGGTTGTATAATTATGTAGATAGTTTCCGGAAGTGTTTTCCATTGCTATTTTACCCGGGAAGGAGCTAATACGCATGAAAAACGGGCTGAGAGCCGTATTTAAAAGCGTTTTCTGCCTTGCGCTCGCGTTTGCATTTTTAACCTCTCCGCTTACGTCTTCCGCAGCGGTGCAGGTTTTGACGCCTTCTACCGGCGCCCAGACGAAATCGGGGCGGGGCGCGACGATCGACTACTCCAACTCCAGCCACGGGTATATTATGGCGAAATATTCGGGCAACGTTCAAAAAATAAAGATACAAATAACGCGTTCGGGTTCCTCCACCTACACCTACGATTTAAACAACGGCGGCAGGTTCGAGGTCTTTCCGCTTACGGGCGGCGACGGCACATACAAGATTGAAATCTACGAAAACGTCTCCGGCAATCAGTACGCGCTCGCCTGCGGGACCAGCGTGCAGGTGTCGCTCGCGAACGACTTTTACCCGTATTTATATCCCAGCCAGTTTGTCAACTTTACCGCCGGCTCGGCCGCGGTGAAAAAATCAGACGAGCTTGACGGCGGCAGCGAGGACGTGTTGACTATCGTCAAAAACGTTTACACCTACGTTATAAGCAATGTCGCTTACGACAACGACAAGGCCGCGGCGGTTTCCCGCGGGGGGATGACGGGTTATGTCCCCAACGTCGACAGTACGCTCGCCGTGGGTAAAGGCATCTGCTTTGACTACGCGGCGCTCATGACGGCCATGCTTCGCTGCCAGGGAATTCCGACCAGAATGCAGTTCGGTTATGTTTCGGGCGGCGTATACCACGCGTGGATCTCGGTCTACTCCAGCGCGGCCGGCTGGATAGACAACGTTATATATTTTGACGGCGCAAACTGGAAGCTGATGGACCCGACTTTCGCCGCTTCCAGCGGAGGCAGCGCCGGCATAATGGAGTTTATAGGCAACGGCAGCAATTACCAGGTTTCTTTTAACTATTAGAATATAATCCATTTAGTAAGGGGATGGAGCTATGCCAACTATTCCTTCCGGCCTGCTCTCGAATGTTGAGCTTTCGGGTTTCTGCGCTCAGATTGCAATGATCCTTAAATCCGGTATCCCGATAAGCGAGGGGATCGGCATCATGCTGGACGACTCCAAAAACTCGTCCGGCCGCGAGGTCCTTGCCGCGATACACGAAAAGCTGGAGACGGGCGCGCCGATTTACGAGGCCATGACCGAAGCTGGGGTATTTCCCGCCTATATGGTCAGCATGACCGAAATAGGCGAAAAAACCGGCCGGTTGGACGACGTCATGACCTCGCTCTCCAATTACTACGAGCGGGAGGAGACTATCCGGCAGAGTGTTCGCAGCGCGGTTACATATCCCATGGTTATGGTTTTAATCATGCTTGTCGTTATCGGGCTGTTGGTAATAGAGGTCCTGCCCGTGTTCGATAGCGTCTTTCGCGACCTTGGCAGCGAAATGACCGGCTTTGCGCAGACGGTGATGGGGATCGGCGCGCTCGTGAGCCGTTACTCTTTCGTAATCATCGGGCTGCTTGCGGCCGCGGTGATCCTGTTTTTGATATTGAGGAACACCCCGGCGGGCAAGCGCATTGGCGAGCGCTTTCGCTTTTGGTTCCCGCCTACGCGCAACATAAGCCAAAAGATCGCCTCGGGACGTTTTGCCTCGGCAATGTCGCTCATGCTTTCAAGCGGGCTGGACCCTGACGACAGCCTTGAAATGGTCTACCGCCTCGCCGACACCGAGGTCTTGCGCGGCAAGATCGAAAGCTGCCGCAAAGCCCTTACCGCAGGCAGCTCTCTTGCGGAAGCCATGCTCGCGGCCGAGCTCTTTTCGGGTATTTACGCGCGAATGGTCGCGGTGGCCTTTAAGACCGGCTCGGTGGACGGAGTCATGAGCCATCTCGCCGCCCGCTACGAGGACGAAATCGAAGGCGAAATCGGCGGGCTTATCGCGGTGCTGGAACCTACTCTGGTGATTATACTTTCGGTTTTGGTAGGACTGATACTGCTTTCCGTCATGCTGCCGCTCATGGGCGTAATGTCCTCAATCGGCTGAGTAAGAGGTATATAGACAATGGCGAAAATGTTTGCGGCAAAACGCCGTGGTCCCGTTTGGCGGGCGCAAATAATGCCCTTGCTGCTCTTTGTTTTGGTGGCCGTCCTCTTTTGGTGGGGGATGGGCAATCTCGGTTCCGGCAGCAGCGAGGAGCGGCTTAATATCGTGCAGCGGGCCGTCACAAAGGCGGTCGTGCATTGCTATGCCCTCGAAGGGCAGTATCCGGCCTCGGTGGCGTATCTAAGAGAGCACTACGGCTTGCGCGTGGACGAGGAGCGTTACATAGTCGACCTCACCTTTATCGGCGGCAATATCATGCCGCAGGTCATTGTTTTAGACAGATATTTTGGCGAGGAGGGATGATATGGATCTGCATAGGAGACACAGGCAGCATTCTGTTGACGTCCTGTTTGTTTTGCTTTTGTTTTGCGTGCTGGCAATCTGCGCGCTTTCGGTCGTGACTATCGGCGCCGGGGTCTACCGCAACACGGTGGCCGGAATGGACGACAACTACTCCACCGGGACCTCGCTTGCATATTTGACCACCAAGATCCGCCAGAACGATATTGGCGGCGCGGTCTATGTCGGCGAGGTAGAAGGCTCGCCCGCGCTGGTATTGGAGCACAATTACGAAGCGGGCGTGTGGTGCACGTATATATTTCACGACGGCGGAGCGCTTAAGGAAGTCATGCTGCCGCAGGGAACGCCTTGTACTTTGCTTGACGGCCAGACAATCCTGGAGGTGGAACGCTTTTCTATCTCGCGGGAGACCGACCGGCTCCTGAGGTTGGCCGCGGTGGACCAAAACGGCGTCGAGGTCTCGGTCCTGGCGGCGCTGCGCAGCGAGGAGCAGCCTGTATGAAAGCAAACAGATCGTCTTCAAAAACCGGGCATTTTCTTATTGAGCTTATCATAGGCATTGCCTTTTTTGCGTATGTAACGGGCAATGTCTGTGTTCCTATTTTTGTGGAGTCGCGCCTTGTCAGCCAGCAGAGCCGCAACCTCAACCGCGCGGTCGCCGTGGCTCAAACAGCCGCAGAGGGCTTTAAGTCGGGCGAAGACGCCGCCGGACTCGCGGCGCTGCTGGGCGGCTCGGCCGACAATGATTCCGTCACTCTTTACTACGACAAGCTCTGGCAGGCTTGCGGGGCTGCGGTAGACGGCGGGCATTATCTCACGCTGAACATCGCTTCAGGCGACATGTCAACAGCCGAGATAGATGTAAAAGCCGTTAAAGACGACAGCGCCGTCTATTCTGTTCTGGTGTCGCGCTACGAACATTCAGGGGGTTGATCCTATGAAACCAAAGGCCGGTGTACAGGTTGGCGGAACTTCGATCATCATGGTATTTATTCTGCTTTGCCTGACCATATTCGCCGTTCTCACTCTGCAATCCGCCTCCGCCGACCTGCGCCTCGCAAATAAATCCGCAGAGGCTTCCACGCGGTACTACGAGGCCGACACCGAGGCCGAGCGTATTCTTGCGCAGATCGACGCCGCCCTGCTCGCGGCGGCTTCCGGCGCCGGCGACGAAACGGCGTACCTAGCGAACCTTGAGCGTGAGCTTTCGGCTCTTCCCGTTATATTATCCGGCCGGACTCTTGCCTATTCCGTTCCCGCCGGGGAAAACCAACGGCTCGAGGTCGAGCTTAACCTGCCATGGCCCGTCTCGGAAAACCGCTACGTTCGCGCAAAGTGGGCCGTCGCGCCTATAGAACAGCCCGGCGAGGAAGCGGGCGACGGGGTAAACATCTTTATTCCCGGAACATGGAACCCGTAATCTGCAAGGAAACTGTTGGGAGATGACTGTTTTTGGAAATGCTTGAGCTTTTAAAAAAGGCTGTTGCGGAACACGCTTCGGATGTTTTTATCGTGGCGGGGCTTCCGCTTACATACAAGACCGGCGGAAAGCTTTCGCGCGTCAGCGACGAGGGGCTTTCCCCCTCTACTGCCGGCAAGCTGGTGGAGGGAGTCTATGCCCTTGCCGGCAACCGCGACTCTACGCGATTAAAGGAAATGGGCGATGACGACTTTTCTTTCGCGCTTCCGGGAATCTCGCGCTTTCGCGTCAACGTCTACAAGCAGCGCGGAAGCCTGGCGTCTGTAATACGCATAATCACTTTCGACCTGCCCGACCCAAACAAGATAGGCTTGCCCCCTGTGGTTATGGGCCTCGCCGAAGCGGCGCGCGGCATCATACTGGTTACCGGAAGCGCCGGAAGCGGCAAATCCACCACGCTGGCCTGTATAATCGACCGCATAAACAAGACCCGCTCGGGACATATAGTCACGTTGGAGGATCCCCTTGAATACCTTCACCGTCACGGCAATTGCATAGTCAGCCAACGCGAGATCCCCACGGACGCGCAGAGCTACGCCACGGCCCTGCGCGCGTCTCTCCGGCAGGCGCCTGACGTCATCCTGCTGGGCGAAATGCGCGATTACGAAACTATAGGCGTGGCCATGACAGCCGCCGAAACAGGCCATTTGATTCTTTCGTCTCTCCACACCGTGGGCGCCGCCAAAACAATAGACCGCGTTATAGACGCTTTCCCGCCAAACCAGCAGAATCAAATTCGCGTCCAGCTGGCGCTGGTGCTCCACGCGGTCGTCTCCCAGCAGCTTGTGCCCTCGGTTAGCGGAGAAAATATCCCGGCCTTTGAAATCATGATTGTCAACAACGCCATACGCAACATGATACGCGAGTCGAAGGTTCATCAGATTGACACCGTCATCCACTCTGCCGCCAAAGAGGGTATGCAGACGATGGACTCGCATTTATTCGACATGTACAAGCAAGGGCGCATCACCGCGAAAACCGCGCTGTCTTACGCCGTAAACCCAGAGATCCAGGCCAAGCGGCTCGGTCCAATTGAACAATAATAAATAAAGAATAATATAACATAAAAACGCAAAGCAAAGCGGGGAGCCGAGGCTCCCCGCTTAATTTGGTTTTATCTTTGATTATTCGGCTTCGTCTTCCTCTTTTTCACTCTTGGCCCTTGCCGCGAACGCCGCGAGGGCCGCCAGCAGTCCGGAAAGCACAACCGAAGCTCTTCTTGAGCTTCCGCCCGTCCTGGGCAGACTCGCCAGAGGTATCTCGCTGTCCATGATAGTCGTCAGTCCGTCTGTCAGGGGAAGATTGGCCAGCGGTACCGCGTTGTCGTTGATCGTCGTCGTCGTGGCGGTACCGCCGCCGTCACCGCCGCCGCCGCCGCCGTCGCCGTTATCATAGTTGGGATCGCGGTCGTCGTCGTCGACATCATTGTCTGTCACGGGAGGTGTTGTAACTGTCAGCACTCCCGGCATCACTGTTATGGTATAGTTGTCGTTATTCCAGCTCACAGCGTTCTCGACCCATGAGATACGGTATGGGGCCGCTACGCCGGGACCGTAATCGGTGACAAGCGGGTTGGGCGCGAATGTTAGCTCAAGGCTGCCCACGTCATCTCCCGGGGCAAACGGGCTGGCTGTTGAAGCGGGGACAAACGGGGTTCCGCCGGTTCCGCCCGAACCGAATGTGTAGGTGAATGCCGGAATTGCCTGATTGCTGACCATTGATTTATCGTCTGCCCTTAAGGTTATGGGTCTGGGGTTTATCGTCAGCGTCGCTTCCGCAGTCGCGTCTGCGTAGTTCGCTAGGCTCGCCGTCACCGTTATATCATATGTCCCTACATTTACGAACGTCGGCATTGAGTCGTATTCTTCGTCGTTGTACGTGTATGTCAGCGTCGCGCCCGCAGGGGCAGATACCGCTTCAAACAGTCCGTATGCCGTACCGTCGTAAATTTCGGTCCTGTCAACCAGTGTCACGACAATATTAGGTATCCATTGCGCCACATACATCACCGTTCCGGTCACCGTGCCTGTCACTACAGGGTTCCAACCCGTGAACGTGTAGCCGGGTTCACCGGGAGTCGCGGGCGCAGTCGGCGTCGTTGCGCCGTACACTAGACCCGTCGTCACCTGCGCCGTGAATGTACCGTAGTCGCCGGGCGCGTACGTCACCGTGTATTCATCCTGATCCCATACCGCGTACAGTGTCGCGTCGCCCAGGATCGTATACGGGTCGTCGGCTTCATACGCCACGTCTCCGCCGGCCGTCGTCGCCCAGCCCGTGAA
>QMCE01001169.1_pt1 | contig 14268 bp, 13 predicted proteins | sample 1821851 | NCBI WGS metagenome assembly QMCE01 (sample SAMN09453174, study PRJNA476694) | Termite gut metagenome, whole genome shotgun sequencing project. | isolation source: worker | host: Odontotermes sp. | place: South Africa:Pretoria | collected 2016-01-28 | reverse complement strand
ACCCGCGACGTCTATCGTCAGTACCGTGACGGCGGCTGGAGCAAGAAATTCTATGCCGAGCATAAATCCGAGATCGACGCGCACCGCGCTGCTAAGAAGCATTTCGATAGCCTGGGTTATGGCAAGGACAAAAAGCTGCCGCCGATGCAATCGCTCCGGGCGGAATACGCCGCGCTCGACGCCGAGCGGCGAACGCTCTCACGGAACTATCGCGCTGAGCGCGAGGAGATGACCTCGCTGCTCATGGCGAAGCAGAATGTGGATCGTATACTCGGCCAGTCACGGCAGCCGAAGCTTGAGCATGAGCGCGAGGCGCTGTGACGACGGATCGTTTACTTGGACGGCCGTCCATACCTTATCTTTGGATAAACCATTACGCCACCCCCGCGCCTCGGGCGCACAGGAGCCGACATTGGCGGCTAGGTGGACGGAGCGCAGCGCGCTCCGTCCGCGTCGGGGGCTTGGGGGCAGCGCCACCAACAAGCTGGGATGTGCGCGCACATCCCCATGCTTGCGCGACTTATTTCACTATCGAAATTAGTCCGTTACTTCGATAGCCCTATTTTATCGAGACAGTCGAAAAGGCGTTTGGTTTAGTGCGATTCGAACGATAAACTCGAGATAAAAAGCAGGCTTCCGGCCCTGTCGTCGTCTACGAAAAACCGTCGTCTACGACAATTCAAGATAAAAGCGCGAAAGGGTTCAGCGCAAGCCGTAGAGGCGTATCAAGATAGCTTCATGGGTCAGCTATCAAAAGCGAAGCCAAGTATGCCTATGATAGCACTCAGGAGCCGTCAAACGACGGCCCCTCTCACATCTTAACTCGAATTACTTCACTAAGTATCCCCCATCCACAGGGATCACCGCGCCATTCACATAGTCGGACGCGCTGGAGGCTAAGAATATGCAGGCACCCTTCATGTCCTCGCCTACGCCCCAGCGTCCTGCGGGAATGCGGTCAGTAATGACCTGATAACGCGGGTTGTTCCGATCGGTGAGCGCCGTGTTCATCTCCGTGTCCATATAGCCGGGCGCAATGGCGTTTACGTTGATGCCCTTACTCGCAAGCTCGTTGCAAAGCGCCTTTGTAAACTGCGCCACGCCGCCCTTGCTTGCCGCGTAGGCGGGCACAGTTTGTCCGCCGAAGAAAGAAAGCATGGACGCGATGTTGATGATTTTTCCGCAGGGCTTGTCTTTCTTTAAATACTCCTTCGCTGCGAGCTGGCTCAGTACAAAGGGCGCAGTGAGGTTCACCTCAAGAACGTCGCACCAGTCCGCAAGCGGGAAATTCGGACTCGGATGCCGCCGCTGTATGCCCGCGCTGTTCACGAGAATATCGAGCCCCGTCAGAATCTCCACCGCATTATGGAAAGCGCCTTCTCTCTCTTCCGCATCCGCAAGATTGACGACAACGCCGTATGCGGAGAATCCGCGCTCAGAAAAGGAATGCGCCACATCGTGCACCTTTTCAGTGGAGCCAAAGAGCACCACCGACGCGCCCACTTCCATCAAGCCCTCCGCCATGCTGTAGCCAAGGCCCCTCGTTGCGCCGGTTACAATCGCTTTTTTACCGGTAAGATCAAATATGTTCATTGTATTCCCTCAACCCAGTTTGTTCACGGGGTAATGTACACTTTCTCCCTTCGCGAAGCGAATCGCTTCCTCCGCCACCTTGCGTTTGAGCTCCGAAGCCGCCTCCACGGAGTACCAGGCGATATGCGGCGTGCAGAGGAAGTTGCCAAGCTTCAAAAGCGCCGATGAAGCGTTGATTGGCTCCTGCGCGGTCACATCGAGCGCCGCGCCCGCGATGATGCCCTCTTTGAGCGCTGTATAGAGCTCGTCCTCGTTCACAATGTGTCCGCGGGAGGTGTTCACCAGCACGCAGTGCGGCTTCATCTTTTGAAAGGCCGAACGATTGAACATGTTACGGCTCTGTGCATCCAGCGGACAATGAATGGAAATCATGTCCGATTCTTGCAAAAGCGTTTCAAAGGATACGAGCTCCACGCCCGCGATGATTTCCCCTACTGTAAACTGCGGATCGTAGGCAATGCGCCTGCAGTCAAAGCCTTGCATGCGCTTTGCGAAGGTTTTGCCGATACGGCCAAGGCCGACAATGCCAATGGTGCTACCCGGAATGCGACGGATGGGCGCGGCAATGGAATATTCCCAAGCGCCGTTCTTTACGCTCTCGTTCATCAGGCAGGTTTTGCGAACGAGCGACATAAGAAGCGCAACCGCCTGATCGGCCACCTCATTCATGCCGTAATCGGGCACATTGCAAACCTGTACGCCGAGCTCGCTCGCGGCGGCGACATCGATATTGTCCACGCCTACGCCATAGCGGACGATCATTTTCAGCTCCGGCAAAAGCGTCTCCATCACGCGGCGCGTAAACGGCGCGTACTGGTTCATAAACACAGAGCCGCCATTGCATTCTCTGATGAGATCGTCTTCTGTTTTGCATTGCAGGGCGGAAAACTCCATTCCCGCGTCCGCAAATGCTTTCTGTTCTTCCGTGATTGCCGCGTGATCGCAATCAGTTAATAGTACGCGCATAGCTTCCCCCTCTTTACCGGCAGTCAATGATGGGCTTGATGGTGACGATGTCCGGGTTTTTGATCATATCAAACACGCGCGCGCTTTCGTCGAGCGGCAGCACCGGTACAGCGATTTTCTCCAACTCCGCAACGAGCTCACGCGCGTACTGCACTGCCTGCCCAAACGCGCGCTTTGTGTACACGCGCGTCGCCACCATGTGCAGCTCCCGAAAATGCATATCGGAAAGCAGCACAAGACTCGGCTTCTTGTGCACGCCAACGAGGCAGATGGTACCGTCGATTCGAACGGGCATCGTCATTTCCGCAGCCGCACTCTCTACCCCCGCACACTCGTACACAATGTCCACGCCTGTGCCGCCTGTGGTGTCAAGCACATAGTCCGTAAGCGACACGCCCTCCCGGGGGTTCACGGTTTCCATGCCGAGCTCTTTGCAAACGGCGAGGCGCTTTTCATCGATATCCGAAATGATTATGCGCGCAGCGCCGCTTTTTTTAAGAAGTATGCCGATGAGAATGCCCACCGGGCCCGCGCCTATGATGGCGGCGGTGTCGAGCGTTTTGAATCCGCTTCTGTGCAGGGTGTGTACCGCGACAGCGAGCGGCTCAATGCATCCGGCGGCGATGTCGGAAACCGCGTCGTCGATTTTAAAGAGCACATCAAGGCTGCAGTTCACATATTCGGCGATGCCGCCATCCTGATCGATACCAATGATTTTCAGCGTTTTGCAAACATGCGGAATGCCGTTTTTGCAGGCAAAGCATTCCCCGCAGGACAGCAGAGGATAGGGCGCGACACGGTTCCCGACGGAAAAGCCGCGGCTTTCGCCGCATATTTCCTCAATAACACCAAAATATTCGTGTCCCAGCACCAGCGGCGCTTTTGCGCGTGGATGCGTGCCCTTGAAAATGCCAATGTCCGACCCGCATACGCCGCAGCTATGAATGCGCACGCGCGCCTGCCCATCTTTCAGCGGCGGCAACGCAATATCGTTGCGCACATTGACCGTTTCCGGCCCCTCATAAACCAATGCTTTCATAATTTTTTCCACCCTTACCTTTATTGCCTAACGCTGTACGCGGCCTGTGGAATCGCCGCCCATCAGCGCGTTGACCTCCTGCAGCGTCACGCGGTTGAAATCGCCCTGTATGCTGTGCTTGAGACAGGATGCCGCTACTGCGAACTCAATGGCTTTCGCGCTTTCGTATTTGTTGGAGAGCGCGTAGATGAGTCCGCCGCCGAAGCTGTCGCCGCCGCCCACCCGGTCAAAGACATGAATGTCGTAGGATTTAGAGATATGGTATTCCGCCCCGTCGAAAAGAAGGCCCGCCCATCTGTTGTCGTTGGCGGAAATGGAGGTGCGCAGCGTGACGGCGACGTAATCGAAACCATAGTCCGCTTTGAGCTTGTCTGCCACTTCCTTGTAGCTGTCGTAGCATAGCTTGCCCCCATCCACATCCGCGTCCACCGCTTTCACGCCCAGCACCTTTTCCGCGTCCTCTTCGTTGGCGATGCAAACGTTCACGTAGGGCATGAATTCGCGCATCACTTCCTGCGCGCGTGCCGTGGACCAGAGGTTTTTGCGGTAGTTGAGGTCACAGCTCACGGTAATGCCCTTCGCTTTTGCCGCAATGAGCGCCTCCCTCGTCACCTCGACCATATTGTCGCTCAAAGCGGGGGTTATGCCTGTGAAATGGAACCAGCTTACGTCATCAAACAGCTTGTCCCAATCAAAATCCTCCGACTTCGCCATGGCGATGGCGGAATATTTTCTGTCGTAAATCACCCTGCTAGGACGCTGCGCCTGTCCCTTTTCTACATAATAGGTACCAATACGTTCGCCCTGGCGCAGAATGCGCGATGTATCCACGCCGAAATAGCGCAGGCTGTTGATGGCAGCTTGCGCCACGGCGTTATTCGGAAGGCATGTCAAATACGCCGCGTCCGCGCCATAGTTCGCTAAGGACACCGCCACGTTCGCCTCGCCGCCGCCGAATGTCGCCTCCAGGCGGTTTGTCTGCAAGAGCCTATGTCCATCTTCAGGCATAAGCCGGAGCATAATTTCGCCAAACGTCAGAATTTTACCCATGAAATTCCCGTTCCTTTCCTATTACAAAAAATGGTTTATACAAGATGGAATGCAAATCCACCAATTTCCTCTTTAAAATAGATGGCCTTCAAGGTTCCCTTCGCGTCGCGCTTTGCGCTTTCCCAATCGAATTCTTTCCCGATGGCCGTAAAGTATTTAACGGCGCGCTCCACATGATTTGTTTTCATGCCAATGTGACCGTTTGCGCCGAGGTACGGCGCTTTCATGCACTCCACCGCCGTGCCCGCGAAAACGGAGGAGTTTCCGTCCTTCCCATTTTCGAGCGAAAGTAGGGAAGAAATATCCCCCGCCGCGCTTTGTGCGGATGCTTCATCGGCACAGTTGATGCCAACATGCGCCACCTTCAGGCCCAGCATAGTCGCAACCGACTTTTTGCACAGCGTCGTAATCGCGTCAAAGTCCCGTTCAGCTAGGTTTTTGCCAAGCATGAACGTGCCGCCGCAGCAGCAAACGCGCTCATACGACAGGTATTCCGCCAAATTGTCCAGATTGATGCCACCCGTGGGCATGAAGCTTACGCCTTTATAGGGGCCGCAGAGCGCTTTGATGGCCGCTAAGCCGCCGTTTTGCTCCGCCGGAAAAAACTTGACGGCACAGAGTCCCATATGGATGGCCTGCTCCAGCTCACTCGCCGTCGCTATGCCCGGCACAATGGGTACCTGCGCATCCTGACAATAGGCCACAACGTCCTTGTTGAGGCCCGGCGATACCATGAACATCGCGCCCGCTTCAAGTGCCTTTTGCGCCTGCTCCACGGACGTAACCGTGCCTGCGCCCACGAGCATGCCGGGGTATGCGTCGCGCATGAGTCGAATGGCCTTTTCCGCGTCCTTCATTCGGAAGGTAACCTCCACCGCCGGAATGCCGCCATCCAGCAATGCCCTGCCTAATAGCAGGCAATCCTCTATTTCCACTAAATCCGCTACAACCGGCATGAGGCCGATTGCGCCAATGCGTTCTAAAATGTTCATTCTCTGACTCCTGACCGATTCATCATATATTTTTTCAGACGCTTCATGCCCTCCATAATATTCTCATCGGACGTAGCGTAGCTGAGCCGGATATACCCCTCGCCCGCCGCGCCGAAGCCGGTGCCCGGCACCGTGACGACGCCCGTTTTTTTGAGAAGATCCATGCAGAAATCCACGGAGGACATGCCTGTGCTCCTGATGTTCGCAAAGGCATAGAAAGCGCCCTTTGGCACCCGCACGCTGATGCCGGGAATGTCGTTCAAAAGGCCGCAGATTAGGTTTCTGCGTCGCTCATAGGACTTACGCATGCTTTCCACATCCTCTAAGCAACACTCAAGGCCCTTTGCCGCAGCTAGCTGGGTCGGTTCCGGCAAACAGGACGAAGAATTCTCGTGCAGTTTTGTCATCGCCGCAATGATGTCGGGGCGCGCGATCGCGTAGCCGAGCCGCCATCCGGTCATCGCAAACATCTTGGAAAAGCCGCTGACGTATACGGTGCGTTCGCGCATACCGTCAAAGGAAGTAATGCTGTGCGCCTTCGCGCCGTCGTGCACGAGCTTCGAATAGATTTCGTCGGATATGACGAAGAGATCGTGCTTTACAAACAGCGCCGCAAGTTTCTCAAGAGTTTCCGCATCGATTAGTGCGCCCGTGGGATTGGAGGGCGAGTTTAAAAGCACCAGCTTTGTTTTCTCATTGATGGCCGCCTGAAAATCCTCGACAGTCGGCATGAAGTCGTTTTCCTCCTTGGCGCATACCTCGCGGATCACGCCGCCGCACATGGCGATGTGTCCAAAGTAATTGCTCCACGCAGGCGTAACGACGATGACCTCGTCGCCCGGGTCAACGAGCGTTAGCAGGGCGATTTGCAGCGCCTCCATCGCGCCGCAGGTGCACAGAATTTCTTCATCGGGTTTGGGCTTGAGGTCGTCCTTATGGTATTGCGCAATGGCGTTTAAAAGCTTGGGAATGCCTTTGTTTGGGGTGTAATGCGTAAGCCCGCGCTGGTATGCGGCGCATGCCTCGTCAATGATCGGCTGCGGTGTCGTAAAATCAGGCTCACCCACCGTGAAGCTCACGGTGTCCGTAAGCTTGCGCGCTTCATTGTACATGGCTCGAATAGCGGATGCCCTGGTATTGCGGGCAATGCTCGAAAGCTGCATCGAAAGATTCCTCCTGAAAGTTGAATGTTTGTCTATCTACGTATTCTTTTATGAACAATTATGCTTATGTTCCCAAATATGCTTCGCGCACTCGGTCGTCAGTAAGCAGCTTCGCCGCCACGTCGTGCATGGTAATCTGCCCCGTTTCAAGCACATACGCGCGTTTGGCAGAGTTGAGCGCCAAAAACGCGTTTTGCTCGATAAGCAGAATGCTCGTTCCCGTTTCGTTGATCTTTTTGATAATGCGGAAAATATCCTCCACAATAATCGGGGCAAGGCCCATGCTGGGTTCGTCCATAAGCATCAGCTTTCCGCGCGTCATCAGTGCCCTGCCCACCGCGAGCATTTGCTGCTCACCGCCCGATAACGTGCCTGCGAGCTGCTTTTCACGCTCCTTCAGGCGTGGGAATATATCGAATACCTCGTCAAGCCCTTCCTTGATAAGCTTGCTGTCCTTCACGACATTCGCGCCCAATACGAGGTTCTCTTTTACGGAAAGTCTCGAAAAAACACGTCTTCCCTCCGGCACATGCGTTACGCCCAAGCGGACGATATTGTGCGCGGGCTTGTTCGTAAGCTCCGACCCCATAAACTGAACGGAACCCGACCTCGCTTTTTCAAGGCCCGAGATCGTGCGCAAAATGGTCGATTTTCCCGCGCCGTTGGAGCCGATCAGCGCCACGATTTCCCCTTCTTCCAAGTGGAAGGAAACGCCCTTCACAGCCTCAATCGCGCCATAGGATACATACAGGTCTTTTACATCAAGCATGGGCATGGCTGCTACCTCCGAGATATGCGGCAATAACGTCGGGATTCTTCTGAATGTCCGCCGGAACGCCCTCCGCAATGGTTCTTCCAAAGTCGAGCACCTTGATTCTGTCCGCGATGGGCATGACGAAGTTCATATGGTGTTCGATGAGGATCACTGTAAGATCAAACTGATCCCTGATTTTAAGCACGAGCTTCGCCATTTCATCCTGTTCTGCGGTGATCATACCGGCGACAGGTTCGTCCAGAAGCAGCACCTTCGGCTTGAGCATAAGCGCTCGGACGATTTCGAGCCGCCTCTGTTCGCCGTAGGGCAAATTACGCGCTAAGGTATCCGCCTTTTCGTCCAGGTGGAATATGCTTAGCATTTCCAATACACGCTCATCAAGCTCACGCTCCCGTTTTTTCATGGCATGAGTACGCACAAGGCAGGGAAAGAATTTCTCTTCGTTGTGACAGGTATAGGACATTTTCACATTGTCCGCAACGCTTGCCCCATGAAACAGGCGAATGTTCTGAAACGTGCGCGCGATACCAGCCTGCGCGAACTCATAGGGCTTGCGCTTGGCCATATTTTTTCCTTCAAATAGAATGGATCCCGAAGTAGGGGCGTATATGCCCGTGAGCATATTAAAAACGGTGGTTTTTCCTGCACCGTTAGGGCCGATGACCGCTAGAACCTCACCCTTTTTTACCTGGAGCGAGAAGTCGTCCACGGCTTTCAGTCCGCCAAACTCAATCGACAAGTGCTCCACATTGAAAATGTTTTCCGCCATTATTTCCCCGCTCCTTTCTTCGTCTGTTGTTTCCCTGCCCTGCTTTTCATGTCCGCTATCGGGGCGTTATCGTAGAGGTCTCTGCGGCTGATGCGCAAGAAAGGAAGCTCCTTGCCGCCGCAGAGTCCGGTCGGACGGAACAGCATAACGCAGATGAGTACCACCGCATAGAGCACAATGCGCCAGTCCGCAAGAAAACGAAGCGCTTCGGGCAAAACAGTCAGCAACGAAGCACCAACGATGGAGCCCGTAAGTGACCCCGCACCGCCCGCATAGAGATAAACAAGAAAATCGGAAGATTTCGCAAAGCTGAAGCTGTCGGGCTGAATGAACTGAACGACATGCGCGTATAGACCGCCCGCCACCCCCGCAATGAATGCAGCAAAGCAAAACGCGAGAATTTTGTAGCGGGTTGTGTTGATACCCATGGCATCCGCAGCAATCTCGTTGTCACGAATAGCGATACAGGCCCGTCCATATTTTGAATAGATAAAATTGCGCGCCGCCAGAAGCGTAATGCCCACAAACACGAAAATCCATAGAAGGCTACTGTAAGAAGGAATGCCGATCATGCCGCGCGCCGCGCCAATAGGCTCGACAAGGCGCAGTGTCGCGCGCACGATTTCACCAAACGCTAGCGTAACAATCGCGAGATAATCTCCCTTGAGCTTGAGCGTTGGCAGGCCGATCAAAAGCCCAATCAGCGCCGCCACGATGCCGCCACAAAGAAGGCTGAGTAGGAAAACCGGAATTTGAAGCCCTTTCGCGACGGAAAGGCCACCAAAAAGCATGGTGGATACGATAGCAGAGCCGTATGCGCCGAGGGACATGAAGCCCGCATGGCCAATGCAGAACTGCCCCGTAAATCCGTTCACGATGTTCAGGCTCACAGTCATCATGATGTTGATACCGGCATACATCATGATCTGCACATGATAGGGGTTGATCACATTCCATTCCCTAAGTATGGTGATGATCAAATAAAGGGCCGCCGCGCCGAGAAGGGGCAGAAATTTTTTCAGAAGTGTTTTCGTGCTGATCGTAGCAGTCATGCTGTCCTCCTCATACTTTCTCGATAGCAAACTTGCCCATAATGCCCGCCGGCTTCACTAGTAAAATAACAATCAAAATGATAAAGCCCATGGCATAGCCAAGGTTGGAATTGATGGCGGTAGCGTATATTTCAGAAACGCCCAGTATAAAGCCGCCCAGCATGGCTCCGCGAATATCGCCGATGCCCCCAAGCACCGCCGCGATAAACGACTTGGTGCCGAGCCATGAGCCCATGTACACCTCCACCTGCGGATAGATGCTCGCATAGAAAATTCCGCTCGCCGCCGCCAGCGCCGCGCCGATGAAAAACGTGAGCGAAATGGTGAGGTTTATATTGATACCCACGAGGGAAGCCGCATCCTTGTCCATGCTGACAGCCCGCATTTTGCTGCCCATCCTGGTTTTGTTGACGAAGATATAGAGCACCACCATCAAAATGACGGAAAGCGCAATCATGATAATCTGAGTTGACGTAATGGCTACCCCCGAAATATCGAACTGCTCCATCGGAAACAGAGTTGGGAAGGGACGGGGATTGGGGCCGACAAACGGAAGCGCCCTTGGAAAGTTCTGCAAAAACATCGAAACGCCAACGGCGGTAATCAGCGCCGTCATGCGCGGTTTGTTGCGAAGCGGTTTGTAAGCGATGGCCTCCACAAGGACTCCGAGTAAACCAAGCAGCAGCATGGCGACAAATATGATAAGCACGACCGTTCCAATCGGATAGGTACCATCCGCGACCATAAAGGAAAATGCCTGCGCAAGGAAAACAGTACCGAGCGCGCCCAGCATTAAAAAATCACCGTGCGCAAAATTGATCATGCCTACGATGCCGTACACCATCGTATAGCCAAGCGCCAAAAGCGCGTAAACACTCCCGAGCTGCAACCCATAAATCAACAACTGAACAAAGGTTGTCATTCTTTCCTCCTTATAAAAACCCTTCTTTGACACGGAAGGAGGACGGGCGCATACGAATCGTGCTCGTCCTCCCCCGTATCGAAGGACGACCGCGTACTGTGCGGCCGTCCCCGTCTATTCGGATATGCGGTTATGGGTTCACATTCTTAACGAAGCCCGGTATGCCCTTGTCATCGTACATCAGCACCGCCGCGCCCTTAATGGGGTTGCGATCCTCTCCAACAGTAATGAGGCCGGAGGGAAGCTGCAAATCCTTGATGGCCGCCATTGCGTCGCGTACACCCGCGCGGTCAATGGTAGCGGCGCGCTGGATGCTGTCTAAGATCATGCTGACCGCTTCATACGCAAGAACCGCGTTGGAGTTGGGATCCATGTCATAGGCGTCGCGGAATGCCTTTACGAATTCCTGCGCGACAGGATCGGGGTTCTCAGCGGAAAACGCGGAGATATATGCCGTGCCCTTGATGTTATCATGTCCCGCGAGATTGGGAACATCGGGCGTATCCATGGAGTCGCCGCCGACGATGGGGCAGGTGAGGCCAACGGCGCGCGCCTGCTGCACCTGCAGCGGAATTTCAGTGAACATATTGGGGATGAAGAGAACATCTGGGTTCGCTGCGGCAATTTTTGTAAGCTGTACATTGTAATCCTTGATGTCGGAGCCGCTGTACGCCTGCACTTCAACGATCGTTCCGCCAAGATTCTCGTACACCTTCACGAAGGATTCATAGAGTCCTTTTGCGTATGCGTCGGCGTTGTTGTAGATGATACCAGCGGTTTTGTAGCCCTCTTCCCATGCGTAGGTTGCCGCTGCTTCGCCCTGAAAGGGATCGATAAAGCAGGCACGGAAGAGATAATCGCCAATCTGTGTAACCGCCTCGTTCGTTGTGAACGTGCCGACCGATACGCAACCCGCCTGCTGGGCAATGGGGCCAGCGGCAAGGATGCACTTACTCATGTCCGGGCCAGCAATCGCGATAACATTATCCTGATTGATGAGCTTCTGAAACACGTTCGTGGTGGTTTCTTCTTTCGCTTCATTGTCTTCATAGATGAATTCGATGGGATAACGCGTATCGCCTACAAGCAGACCGCCCTCGGCGGCAAGCTTGTTTTCAATCAGCTTGATGCCGTTAACAATGTATTTGCCTGCGGCAGCGCCCTGTCCGGAAATGGGGCATACAACACCGATTTTCAGCGTTTCACCCGCTTTTTCTCCAGTTGCGCCTTGTGCAGAAGAGTCCGCAACATTCTGATTGTCGGAAGCAGGCTGATTTGCGTCAGCCAAAGCTCCACCCACGTTTTCTACAGTTGCGCCCTGTGCAGAAGCGTCCGCAGCGTTCTGATTGCCGGACGCAGGCTGATTCGCATCAGTCGCGCAACCAACAACCATGGGCAACACCAAAACGAGAACTGTTAGCAAAGCAACGATTTTTTTCATATGAAGAGATCCTCCTTTAATTTTCAGAAGCGTTTCTGCCTCTGACTAAATATGGAATTCTGTTGTTCAGAATACATGGGTGTCTTAAGGAATCAAAGTCATTTCTTGTGTTTGTTCCACATCATGGAACTATATTTCATTTATTAAAGAGAATATAGCATACTGCCGGTTATATTGCAAGCACAAATTTCATAACACGAATTATTAAGAATGCTCTCCCACATTATGGATTATGTAAATGTTGAACTGAAAACCTCTTGCAAATTTCAGGCTGTGCAATTATGATTTATTTAAACGAAAAGCAACGAATTATTCTTGATTTATATATATATTGAAGGGGCATTTGAAATGGAGAATTTACACGTTCAGGTTCTGGACCGGGCGTTTAATATCGTGGAACAACTGGCTACCAGCGAATCGGGCCTTCGCATTGCAGAGCTTTCGAAGCGGACGGGGCTTTCCAAAAGCACCGTACACCGCATTCTGCAAACACTTAGCGACCGCCATTATATCGTAAAGGACATAGAAACAAGCGCTTACACGCTCGGCTATAAATTCGTTGAAATTGCAAGCATTTATCTAAATGCCATCAATTTAAGAACCGAGGCCGCACCCTTCATGCATGAAATGGCCTCTTGTTTCAGCGCAACCGCGTACCTTGGCATATTTGAAAACGGCGAGGTCATGTATCTGGAACGCGTGGAAAAGGTGAACAGCCTTCGCCTCTACAAAGAAATCGGCAAGCGTGAGCCCGTATACTGTACGGGGCTTGGAAAGGTGCTTCTCTCCGGTTTTTCGAAAGAACAGTTTGAGATAATCGCGAAATCCATCCACTACCATCCGTTTACGCCCTATACGAAAACAAGCTTTGACGAGCTGGAGCAGGAAGTGGAGTTTGTAAAAAAACATGGCTACGCGCTGGACCGCTACGAGCACTCGAAGGAACACAGCTGTTTTGCCGTTCCCATCTATGATTATACTAACAAGATCATGGCGGCCATGAGTGTAGCTGCGCCACAGCTGCTGGAAAACTACAGCGTTTCCTTTTTGCAGGAAAAAATGTGCGGCGCGGCCGCAACGCTCTCAAAACGCATGGGATATAACAGACAAAATATGTAAAATAGATGCGCGCTTGTTTTCTATGCAGGCGCGTGTTATTTTACATCTAATTAGTTCCATATTATGAAATTCGATTCAACATTATGAACAGGAGGATTCTGAAATGAACCAGCAAACGAAGGATTTGATCATGAACAAGAAGGTGATTGCCATATGCCGCGGCATTTATGGCGATGACCTACGGGCATTGGCGGACGCTCTTTTTAAAGGCGGCATTGAAATGATTGAGGTAACATTTGATCAAAAGGACCCGGATCATTTGCATAAAACGCAAACCGCCATCCGCATGCTCAAGGACACATTTCAGGAGATGGCCGTCGGCGCGGGAACGGTCATCTCCCTTACGCAATTGCAATATGCCTATGAGGGCGGGGCGCAATACATCATATCGCCCAATACCGATCTTGCAGTCATCAGAGAAACGAAGCGTCTGGGGCTTCTCTCCATTCCCGGTGCCATGACCCCCTCAGATATCGTCTCCGCATACCAAAACGGGGCGGACTTTGTAAAGCTCTTTCCATGCGCACAGCTTGGCACAAGCTATGTGAAAGCCATCCGTTCCCCTCTAAACCACATTCCGCTTCTCGCTACAGGCGGCATTACGCCCGACAACCTCGAAGAATACCTTTCACTCGGTATGGCGGGCGCGGGTATGGGCGGTAACCTTTGCAGCAAGGCTCTCCTGAAAGAAAAGAAATTTGACGAGCTTACCGCCATAGCAAGAAGCTGCAGCGCCATCGCGGCACGATACTAATCTTCAACGCATAGGGCAAGGCACATCGGCCGTTAGAATGGATATGCGTTTGCGCCGTTGGGCATAAATGATCTGCTCTGATTGTAACCGCCCGACCGGCGCAGACGGGAAGGCGGGCGGCATCGGGCCCACTGGTCCCGCAGACACAGATGGAAAGGCAGGCGCAACCGGGCCCACAAACCCCGCTGGTCCAGCTGGCATCGGCGGAGGCTGCGCGGGAGATCCAGTCCCCACGGGCTCTGCGAAAACACATTCATTTGTACAACAGGGATATAACCCGTATAAACTCTTGGTTTTTCAAAATACTATTACTGACTGAAACTTCGCAGCAAGGAACTGCGTCTGAACCATGAAAAATCAATACGAAAGCCATATAAAGTTTATAATAGCGGGCATTCACGATGCGAAATCCTGAAGCAAACAGGTTTGGATATTTATCGGTAGCATTTGCGAAAGCGGTCTAAGTCTACAAGTATTATGCGATATACAGGCTGTAGCTGTTTGCCTTTAACTTCCACCTTGACAAAAATCATCTGAATACAATCCTGGTGAGCTGCTAAACAGCGATTTGAAGCGTGGCGTTGGCAAGCGTTCTATGCCTCGTTCACAGGAAGAGTTGACTCATAATGTTCG
>QMCE01001589.1_pt1 | contig 14286 bp, 6 predicted proteins | sample 1821851 | NCBI WGS metagenome assembly QMCE01 (sample SAMN09453174, study PRJNA476694) | Termite gut metagenome, whole genome shotgun sequencing project. | isolation source: worker | host: Odontotermes sp. | place: South Africa:Pretoria | collected 2016-01-28 | reverse complement strand
GTCGCCAAAGGCGCGGGCCTGCCTCTGGCGGTGATCTCCGAGGGTCTGGGCCACACCAACCAACGCACAACCGAGATCTACCTCGCCTCCCTGGAACGATCCGTCCTCGACGACGCCACCCGCCTCGTCTCCGAAGCAATCATACCCGCCGACTAAGCACACACCCTCCGCCCAATAATCGGTATCGCGCGATAATCACGTATCCCGATTTTTGCATTGATCCGACTTAATTCAACTTCTAATCGACTATGCTTTTCTCAGGGAGGTTTCGAGAGTTTGCAGATCTCGGGCCATACTTTTTGAGTACTCGCGCAGACGGCGACGGCGAACGAATGAACCGTCGGATGTGACGATGGCGCACGACACAGGATCCCATTCCTCGCGGCGGATGTCGTATTGGGTCGGGATGAAGATGGTGTTACCGCCGGTGTCGATCCACAGCAGCAACCGGCCCGAACAGTTGTCTCGATCGAGCGCAGGACGGAAACAGTAACCGAATCGGGGTGGCGGCACGGGCACGGATGACGGCGCGGCGGCCAGAGTTGTATTATTTTGTCGTTTCATCATGGCTCCCTGCGGGGCGATCAGGCCTGCGCAGGGATGGGATCGGGGCGCGTATTGTTAGGGGGGGACGCGAGTCCCGATCGTTTTTACTGTTTTTCGTTCCACATTTATTGGCTAACGCACCGTATCGGGAACCCGTAGTTAGTCGTTCTGTTATAAGAAGATGCGACAGAGCTCGAATAGAACAACAGGGTTTGGGCATTACTCGAGGATCTGCCTGTCGACCAGTAGAACCCCTCTATCCCTTGGGACTGTATTGCGCCGGTTGTTGAGCGATTTCCAGCGGCAGGCAGAACGGCCGATGCGTACTTCATAAACGTCATGCGGCCTGGCGCGGTTTTGCTCCAGCTTCCCGACGAGGGCCTGGCGAGGAGACTCGTGGACGAGGGAGTGTAATCCGTGGCAGAACCTGCGAATTCCTGGTTTTCGGCATTGGTGGGCATTCGCCACTGACTGTTCTCCATGTAGGTTGTCCACTGGTCGGGGGTGGCCGAACGGATCTGCGACACCGTGAGACCGACCAGACGGCAGGGGTCGCCACGTCCGGCGAGGACGTTCTCGAGTGAGGTGTAGGACACATCGGCAACATCCCCCGATTGGTAGTAAGGAATGTTGGCGTAGTTGGACCACGTGACCGAAGTGGCGGGGTTGAACTTCACCGCGTTGGTCGAAGCGCCGGGAATGGTGGAGTTGAACGTGGTGAAGCCGTCGGCGTTGTTGAAACCTACCACGCTTCCCCACTTGAAGTAAGCCATGGTGGAGTACAGGTTCGAGGCGTTGATCTGGTTGCCCCATCGGCCTATGTCGAGATAGGCATCTGTGCCGGAGCCTTGGAGGATCAAAATGTCGTCGTAACCTCCGTGGATCGTTACGGTCAAATTACAAGTAGCTTTGACATTGGAACCGTCGGCGGCCATGGCGGTGATGGTGACGGTGCCGGCCGCCACACCTTTGACAAGACCCGAGGCGGCATCGACCGTTGCGATGGCCGGGTTGCTCGACGACCATGTGACACCGTTGTCTGTGGCATCGGTGGGCAGAACGGTTGCGGAGAGTTGGAGCGTGCCGCCGGATTTGACCGTCTGCGCCCCACCCGGCGAGATAGATATGCTCGTCACCGGGATGGATGAGATCTGAGAGATGGTGAACGTCTTTTTTGTGATGTCACCACCTCTCGAACCCTGTACCGTCACCGTGGCGGTGTATGTGCTGCCGGAGATGTTGTTGTCGATGGGTGCGATGGTGAACGAGCCGCCCTTGGAGGTACTTGTGTAGGTGGCCCCGGCGGCAAGGGAGTTGATCTTGAACTTGTTGTAATGGTCGCCGCTCAGCGAAACAGTGTACGTGACGTTCGAGGTGACTGTACGAGTGTCCGCAGTTGTGGCATTCCATGCCCAACTCGTTTCCGTAGTCGGCGAGATCGTCAGGATCGTTACGACAACCGTCACTTGACTGGTACCCGTGACGCCGGAACCATCCTGTGCCGTGGCGGTGATGGTGGCTGTGCCTGCCGCCACGCCCGTAACGACGCCCGTGGAGGCGTCGACCGTTGCGATGTCCAGGTCGCTCGACGACCATATGACACCCTTATCCGTGGCGTTGGAGGGGGTGACGGAGGCCGAGAGGGTGGTTGTGGCATAGACGTCCACAGACACCGTGGAGGGAGAGACCGTGATGCCCGACACAAGCGTCGTGCCCGCCTGGGTGACGGTGTAGGTCTTCTTTGTGTCGTTGCTGCCGTCCGAACCCTGCACCGTTACCGTGGCGGTGAATGTGCCGCCGGAAGTGTTGGTGTCGATGGGCGAGACGGTGAACGTGCCGCCCGTGGTGGTGCTGGTGTGGGTGGCTCCGGCGGCGAGGTCGTTGATCCGGAACTTGTTGGCGTTCGTGCCGCTCAGCGAAACCGTGTAGGTGACGTTCGAGGTGACGGTGCGCGTGTCCGCAGCCGTGGCATTCCACGCCCAATCCTTGTTCGTGGTCGGCGAGATTGCGAGGCTCGGGGATTCGCCAGCCTGCTCGATGTCGAGGGTGGCGGTGGTGGTTGTGAAACCGCTTGCCGAGGTGCCGTGAACAAGGAGCGTGGCTGTGCGCGGGGTGGTGGTGCCGTTTGCGGCGGCAGGGGCCACGGTGAAACTGTTGGTCGATTTGACAACCGACCATTGGGTGGCGTCGTAGCTCGCCGGGTCTATCTCCCATGCCGTGCCCCAGTTGGCGTTGACGCCTATCACGACGGTGTTGGCCGAGGTGTTGGCGGCCGTCCAGGTCTGCTTGCCACCCGGGCTTAGTGAGATGGTCGGCGCGGAGGGTGATTGGGTGACGACGAACGATTGTGTCGCCGCGCCGTCGGGGCTGGTGAGCTTCACCGTTGTGGTGTATGTTGTGGTCGTGGGGTTCGCGCCCACGGGCTCGATGCCGAGCGTGTAATCTGTCGTGGCGGCCGGGGGCACGGTGACGGAGGTTGTGAAGCCCGTGCCGGTGACGAACCGGAACTTGTCGGCGTTGCCGCCCTCCAGCGTGGCTGTCCACCGGACGTTGGCCGTGACGGTTTTTTCGGCCCGGTTGGTCGCGCTGCCCGTTGCCGTGGTGAATGCAGAGGGATCGCCGGCGGGGGTGAATCTGAGCGTTGCGCCCGCCGCGCTCTGGGTGAGGGTGACTACCTTGTCGGCGACTCCGGAGGCCGAGACGGTGAGCGTGGCGGTGTAGGCAATCGCGCCCGTGTTGGGTTCGCGCGGGCCAATGCGGAAGCTGCCGTTGCCGTCGGTGCCGGTCTTGGCCGAAATCTCGAACTTGTCTGCGTTCGTGCCCGAGAGTGCGACGTCCCACGTGCGGTTTGAGGTGACGTCGATCTTGCGGGCCGCATCGTCGATCGCATCCCACGTTTGTGTCTGGCCATTGGGGTCGATGCTAAGGCTTGCCTGAGCGTCCTGTGTCCATGTCCCGATCGCGATCTGCTGGTCCGGGAACTCGGTACATACGAGTACGAATTCCAAACCCCTGTCTTCGTTGCCGTTGTAGCGTGGTGCCGGGATATTGACCGTGCGGTTGGATTGTGCCGGTGCCGTGGGGACGATTGTCAATCCATGCCAAGAGGCGGTTGCGATGACCCCTTTGGGTTGTGTTTGTCCGTCGTTGTCCACCGTCGAGTAGATTCTTACTCCCCATCCCTGCATGTTTGTCGTGGCGAAGATGTCGTAAGTGGTTCCTGCTTGCGGGATGTTTTCCGTCGCGGGGTCGAGCGGCAGGGTTGTGCTTTGGAGTTGGAGCCTCGGGGCGTATTGGGTTATGGTCAGCGCCTGGTCTGCGATGCCGTCGTTTGCTGAGTCGGAGAGGTCGAGGCCTCCGTTTGCGTCGTCGAGATTTGTGAAGGTTATGGTTGCGGTGCGTTGGTACTTTTCGGGTTCGGTTGCGGCTCCGGGGGTTAGTTGAGTGTTGAGCGCCGTAATGGCGTCGATGTGGATGTTTAGCGGGGCGGTGGTTTGCAGAGCCGTCGCTGTGGTGGCCGGGGCGGTGAAGTGGTCTTTTCGTGTGACGGTGGTTGCGAAGTCGCCCTCGGTGTTGCTCGCCGTGAGCCACGAGGCACTTGACGCCGCCGTCCACTCGACGTTACTCGTCACCGGCAGCGCGATGTGGGAATCCGCCGCCGCGCCCGTGCCCGAGTAGCCCCACGCCGTGGCGAGGCTCTCATCGCGGCTCCAAATCTGTGGGGCTTGGGTGAAGCTCATGGTGAAGCTAACGGCCGACTCCTCCTCGGGTGTAAAGATGTAGGTGTGCTGATGTGCCGAGGCGCGATCACGGTTATCGAAATCGAAGGTGAACGGATAGCGTGTCACCCCGACCGTGGGAGCCGAAGTCTCACCCGGAGTGAGTACCGGCTCGACAAAGAGACCCATGTTGGAATCGAAGTCAAACTCGACCGTCGTCGCGTTCCACGGGAAGAAATAGCCCGAGGTTGCGTTTGGCATCAGGGGCGCCACAACCCACGGGTAGGCCTCCTCATTGAGGAACGTTCCCCGCCTCCAGAAGAAGTCGAACACCTCGCCCGCTCCGCGGACGTTGACAACGCCGGCCGACGCGGTGAGGCCGTAATCGGGAATGCCCGACGCTTTTGGTGCCACGCCAAATGTCGTGCCGAAGCCCATAGCCGGAGCGCCAACACCGAGATCGGCCGTGACGTCGAAACGCAGGTATCGTGGTCTGCTGGCTATGCCCGCGGGTGCCGGGATGGTGTGGGTTATGGCGCCGGGGGCCGAGGTGTCGGTGAACGTGAAGTCGAGGTGGTCGGCCGGGAGGTTTGTCTGTATCATCACTGTTCGGGTGACGGGGCCGGGCGTTGCGGGCCGGTCGAGACGCACGTTTGGCAGGTCGAACGACAGTAGCGGCGACTCCTGGATTATGGTCATGCGTCGGGTTTCGTCGCCCGCGGTGATAGTGATTATCGCCGAGCGGTTACTCGTTCCGTCGGTGCCGTATTTGTATGGTTCGATAGCAAGTTGGAGGTTTGCGCTCCAGATGCCGCCCGAACTTGGGATCGAGGCCGGGACTCCGGTGATCCAACTGTCGGCGCCGGATGATAGCGCCACCGTCACCGGCACGCTTGAGATGATGTCGATAGGTATGCGTTCATCGCCCGAGCGCCCCTCGGGGAAGACACGCTCCGAGGCTCCGTTCGCCACAGAGATGTATGTCGATTCCCACTGTTGGCTCACTGTGAAACTCACCCCTTCGATGATGCCGAAAGCGATCTCCCATTCGTCGAGGCGTCCGGGGTCGGGGGCGTTCTGCGAGACGTTGGCCCCGAGCGTGGTGACGGTGAGAGTGTACAAGTCCACCGCCCCGCCTTTCTTGGTGAGCGAGTAGCTGAAGTTGTCGCTGGTGATGGTGCTACCGCCCGGCGTAAGGGTCTTTTCACCCATCGTCAGGGTGAAGTCCGCGACATTTGTCTTGATCGCCACCTCGCGGCTCGGCTCTCCGTAGGATGGGAATTCCACCGAGCGCCGCTCGATACCGAAGTAGTCGTCGCCACTCACCCAGATGTCGGTGATAAGACCTTCGTCCCAGCGCAGGATCTCGACGGTCATGTTCATCGCGCTTGCTTCATAAGCTTCACGCACGGATGGGTATCCGGCGCCCGAGACTTTCGAGATGTTGAACTGATATAGGTGGTTGCGCAGTACGTTGAGTAGCCCATCCTCTTTTGTTGCAAAGTCTATCCGGTAGTAGGTCGGTGTCTGGCTGCCCGCGTAATGGCCACCTATGACAAGCGCCATGCGGTTGTTATGGTTCGCGTCGCCCGGTTTTGCAGTGGGAGTTATCTTCACGTCCGCCTCGGGGACGTAGATGCCTCGTGAGATATAATGGCTGTTCGTGATGGCGGTGTGGCCGAATGCCTCGGCTTTTTGGTCGGTGTCGGCGCCGAACGGGGTGCCGCTGGTGGTCGGAGACGTGACGCGGCCGTTGTTGCCCGCGTTCTGCACATTGCCGGGAGCGGGGATGACGGTGTAGGCTGTGTTGGGGTTGACTATCCACACACCTGTCAGATCGAACGGTATGTCTTCGGCACCGTTCTTGCCGTTCCAAGTCCAGGAGTCGGTTGTGGAGTCGTATGCGGGGGTCTTGCCGATGCCGACGTCTATCCTCGCCACCGAGCGCATAAGCTCTATTGTTTGTGTTCCGGTGCTTGCGGCAATGGTTATCGCCTCGGGTGTTTCGCCCCACATGGGTATCGTACTACCCGAGAACGGGGCGGTGAAAGAGGCTTGTATATCTGCGATAATATCGGAGTAGCTGTCGCCCACAGACCCGGATGGTGTCTCGGGGTCGGCGGGGTCTATTATGCCCCGGGCGTCGAGTATGTCCTCGGCATTCGCCAGCACCACAAGTTTCGATTTCTCTCCCCCCATGCTCGGCTCAAGCGTCACGGTGAACTGCCCCGTGCCCGAGCCATCGTTGTCCTCGACGTCCTCGCCGCGATGAACGGCGGTAAGACGGTCGTTCCGGTCGAATACCAATACATATATATTATTGATGGTGTTCTCATCGGCAGCGCTCAGCGCACGGGTGCGGGGAGCAAAGAATCCCCCCGGTGTGCGCAGATGGAGACGAACATCGACAGGCTCGTCCCCGGTCGTTTCCGGTCGGTGATCACGGTCGGTGATACAACCGATGGCAAGTATGAGTGTGAACGCGAGCGTCACCATCGACGCTAACAGTGTGGCTGAGTGTGTGCGTCCCATAACGTTTATGTATTGTTTGTGTCGGGTTTGAGGATGATGATCTCCCAGCCCTCGACGTATAATCGTATCGTCAATCCTCCATCCTCGTCGGTGCCCAGGTGTATGTCTATGGGGTACTCGTAACCGCGGTCGATCGCCTCCTGGTCGGGGTAGAGAAACTCTCCGGTGCGGGTGGAGCGGGTTTGCAGTATCGCCCTCATCACGTCGATCGGCTGAGTGACGGGGCGGCCCGTCGCAGGGTCTTGGATGTGCAACAGCACCGGATCGTCCAAGTGTCGCTCCATGTCGAGGCGCATGGTCTTGACCTCCATCACGAGGGTCGAGTTGGTGAGGGTGTTCGTCTGCGGGGAGTACATCACCCGGCGGGCGTGTGGGTCTATGGTATTATCCCACCTGTGGCGGCCGTTGCGACCAATGGCGAAGATGTCCAAAGGTACCCCTTCATCCGCTCGGGTCTCGGCGGTGGGAACGCTCACGGCGGAGTCGGCTGCGCGCGTTGCAGTGAGCAGATGTTCGATACCCGTCACTGTGATCTTGAGCACATTGGTGTTGCGAATAAAGTCGAAACCCACCTCATGATTCTTACCCCGCACGATCTCGATATTCTGCCGCACGGCGAAGAACAGATCGTCGAAGTCGGCGGTCGCGGGGGTTATCAGATCGTCTTCCACGGACTCGTAATCGAGCATCATGTAAAAGTCATCGAGGGTCGTCCGGCCGACCTCAATAGCCGCGTGGTCGTGGCTGCTGGCATCGAGCATATGACGGGCGGAGAAGCTGCGAAAGATGTCATTACCACTCCCGCCCCACGCAACGAACGTGTACCGGCCATTGGGCAGAGAGCCCACATCGGCGTACTCCATCCGCCCGCCGTGAGCGATGTTGTCCATCTCGACCCCAACCACATCTACCAACACACCCGTCGCCGAGTCGAAAACATACAGCCCGATGTCGTGAACATCGTCCATCAATCGCTCATTCCCGTCGCTGTGGCGCGTGAAAGAGAACTCAAGACGGCAACCGGCACAATCGTCGGTCGGGGTCTCGGCCACACATCCCGCAATCGGCAGCGCCGCCACCGACAACAGGATCGTGATAACTCTGTCAAACTTGCTCATCGCTTCTTGCGGTTTTGATATGCGGGCGACAGAGAGATCGGTCTCTGCCACCCTCCGGAGAGTACAGGGGGGGCGTCTCCCCGGAATTGAAGTGTTTGTCTGAATACGCTCCGTGTATCAGATCTGTGGCTCAAGGATGATCGGCACCCACGGAAGCACCTCGATCTTGACGATCAGTTCGAGCTCCGTGGGATTGGGGGTAGGTCCGATGTCGGTCTCGTCGAACACCAGATCCATCACTTTGTATATCCGGCCGCGCTCGAACTTGTCGGCCCACTCGGTGCTCTCACTTGAGTAACCGCTCACCGTGATGTAGCGGTCTCCATCCATCGGTTCCTCGATGTATACGCCCGGATTCTCGGGGTCGAGCACAAGGTAGCTCACGTTCGTCAGGTGGATGATAAGTCTGGGAAGTCCCGCGGAGGCCATGTGGTAGGCCCACACGTTGCTGCCGCTCGGGGTGGCGATATTCTCAACCGCCCTCCATTCATCACCCGTTGCCACGTCGCCTATGTTGTCCTCGCCCGTGTTGCCCTTCGCGCTTGCGGCGGTGAAGTCCGTGTCCTGACCCTGGTTCCACACCTCGCCCGAGCCCTCGCCCATCATCGTGAAGCGGCTGTAATAGCTGTCGACATAAACTCCCGCAACGGTGTACTTCACACGGTTCAGACCCGTGATCTTGTGGAGCTCCAGACGAGAATACAGGGGTTGCAGCTTAACCTCGGCCACACCCTGCTCGCCGTTGACCCTGATGGTGGCGGGCTTGCCCGTGTCGTTGGCCATCGGGGGAGTTGTGTAGTCCACGTGGCGACTATCGTCCGTGTCGGGACCTTCATCACCGTCTGTGTCGGTGTCGTAAACGATCTGTGTGGCGGCGGCCTTGATCGCGTTGAGCGAGGTGAGGGTCCCGACATCGACGTCGTCGGGAATGTTGCCCAGGATGTAGACAGTCCAGTCCGAGGGTACGGTCAGCGGCTCCTCGGTGTTGATCTTGTCCATCAACTGTTGTCCTTCGATGGAGCGAGCCTCGTCGAGGTCGAGTGCCGTTTCGTAGGCCACACCGCCCGAGTTATCGAACACGAAGATGTGCCCGTCCGTTAGATTGGGCGTGCTCTCGACACCCGCCGATTCGAGGGCACGTGTACCGGAGGTCACGGTCCTCACGCCCGACAGCTTGACGGACAGACGGGTGTGGCCGCCCGGTGTCGGCTCCCTGTTACAAGATGCCAATACCACCGCAGACGCGACAAAGATCAGAAGTAGGTTTTTCATGTCAGATTGATTTTGATTGAGAATTGGGTTAATGGGTTTATTATATTGAATATCTGTACTTTTGACACAATAACATCAACTGTTCGCAAAATACTTCCACTGCTATTAAAGCAGCGGAATCAAATGACACATATATATATCATGTTGATATATAACCAAATAATCAATCTGAATTATAAAGAAAACCCCTAAACAGGACAGCAAAAGGACATAGACAATGCTGGTATCTCGTCACAAGACAATCATCACCTCGCTTAATGGCTTGATACACAGACGTAAAATAATGCTATTGACATGAGTTGTCAAATAGTCTAAATTGCGGAATAGAACAGTAATTAGAACATGATTGATATTCAACTACTTAAGGGGCGACGGTGGGAAAGGTCGGGATTTCGACATTTTTTCGACACGATATTTCATCCACCAAGAACTTTTTGTATAGATTATTTTATAACTTTGCAGCGAGTTCCGCTGCTTTAATAGAAGTGGAATTACGGGGGTTTCAACTCCCCCTTTCCCCCGCGGGGTGCGATTTCGGGTCGCAGTTTTTAGGCGGTTTTCGGGTTTTTCGCTGCCATTTTCGCCGGTTTCAGGTCTCTTTTCTCGCCACTTGCCGGACGCGTGTTTTTTTGCCCTTATCGCGGGCGATTCGCATGCAATTTTCGGGAGACGGAACAAACGAAACCCCCGGCAACCGAATAGCCAGGTTGCATCGTCATTACCCTCCCAATATGCCTACATACCTCTCGCTTCGTCTGCGGCCGATCGTCTCCGTTAATTGAAACGATAACCGTAGGGAGAGCGGTATTCAGGCAGCCCTCCCATGCTGCCTGCAAAGTATTCGTGCTTGCTCGATGCCTTGCGCCGCGAGCCGATCGCCTCGGAGACCATGCGGCTGGCCTGGTTGAGTATCGAGCGTTCGAGCGATGCCATGTATATCTCCGTTGTGCGTTGGTTGGAGTGTCCCAATCCTTCGCTTATCACCGCCAACGGAAGTCCGGTGTTCTTGGCCACCGTAGCCCAACTGTGTCGGGCGCAGTGGGTCGAGAATTTGCGGGCGATGCCGCAGTGTTCGGCTATTTTCTTCAACCGCTGGTTCTGGAGCCTCAGCCCGCTCTCGTATTGAAGATGGGTATCCCCCTCGGAATCGGTGATGACCGGGAAAAGGTATGGACTCCCGGCCGGGGTCTGCGGTGCGAACCAATCTATGATGCGCCTCATTGCGGGCAACACCTGAAGCTCTATCTCCTGGCCTGTCTTATGACGCTTGTAGCGGATGACATCTCCCTTCAAGTCACTCTTTCTGAGATAGGCCATGTCTATGAAACACATACCCCGTGCGTGGTAGCAGAACAGGAACATTGCGAGGCCCGGCTTAAGGTGTTCGGGAAGCTCCGGTTTAGTTGTCCGGCTGGGTGGTTCCTCCGTAGGGTCGTAGGCCACAAGCGTTGCAAGCTCGTCGTGGCTCAGTGCACGCTTACGGGTGGTGGAGATGCCCGTGTAGACATCGCCGAAAAGATTGTCCGCCCGACGGGCTATGCGGCCCTCTTTGATGGCTTTGTTGTAAACCGCTCTCAGAGAACGCATATAGTTAGAGACGGTGTTCATTGTCCGGCCGTCGGCCTTGAGCGCACTCTGGAAGTCGCCCAACAACTCGGGGGTGATATGCTCGAAGCTGAGATTCTTGTCGCCGCTGAAGTCTATCAGCCGTTTGGCGGCTGTGCGGTAGGCCCGGGCCGTACGGATGAAACCTCCCTGCTCCGTCTCCCGGGCAAGTTTTTCGGTGTAGGCACTCAGTGAGTTACCCTTCATCACGGCCCGGTAACGCCCCATCAGTTCGTCTATCGTGTAGGCACCCTGTTTCTTCAGCTTGCCGATCACGATCTCCATCCGCCGCAGATCGCACATCATGGCGTTCTCGATGTCCGCCAACTGACGTCCCCGCTCTCCACGGGCATAAAGCGTCTGCAACCAACGCCGCGTGGCGTCCCACTCCTCGGGGTAGACCCGATAATCGGTCGTCACCGAGCGAGAATCCGCCCCGACAACAACCCGCAGGTACAACCTCCCGGGGTACCCGCCACCATTCCGGGTCGATGCCCGAAAACTGAATCCATAGCTTGCCATGATTACATTGCCAAAATTACACAATGACACAGGCGCCACAAGCACCCGCTCTATTACTAACGCGCTGATAACTATTTAAAGTGTATAAATTATTTTTATACCCATATAAGGATTACCCGCAGTGTTAGGCAGGACCCCAAAGGTACTAATAATAGCGAACAAGACAAATCATTCCGGATTTATTTCACACTTTGAGCTGAATCTGTTAAAAATCAGGCCATTTGATTCAACCGGTCAACTGACCTGTTGCCGAAGATATCGGCCTGCTTGTTAATTGGTCTGCCGACGTGCACGGCAGTCGGTCTCTTTACTGCCGGACGCCCTTGTTGCCCGGTGTGTGAATCGACTCGTCGATCGGTTTGTGAACACCCGCCTTACAGCCTTGTCGGTTCATCAATTGAAAAAAAACGGTTTAAAAGTGACACCTTTGTTAATTAGCTAATATCAAGCACTTTGCCTCATATAGAGGGTGAGGGTTACTCGTATTAGTTTATATTAATTAATACCAATTCCTGTATATAATTGCTATATTTGAAACATATTACCACAACCATAATAAACTACTACTATGCCCAGTTACGGATTTAGTTTCAGGGCTTCCGTGCGCAAAGGGGGAGGCGCAGGAAGATTATACCTGAGGGTTGTGCATGGGGGCGAATCGCGCTCCGTCACCACCGAACACCAAATCCTTCCCGAAGAGTGGGACGCTGTGAGGCGCCGGCTCATCATTCCTTACAACCACAGCGCCCGGAGCCGGGAGTTGGCCTGGATCGAGAACTCGCTCCTGGGCGATCTGGGCCGCATGGAGCAGGCCGTCCATCAAATGGAGTGCGAGTGCGGCGGGGGGAGTTACCCGATCGACCGGCTAACGGAGAGGTATCGCGATCTGACGAGTGGCAACACATTCTGTGTCCTGACCGAACGCCTGGCCTCGGGACTGGAGCGCGAAGGCAACAGGCGAACCGCCCGGTCATATCGCACGGCGGCTGCAAGGCTGCGAGCATTCAATGGTGGCCGTGATCCTAATCTTTTCAGCAATCGCTACACTCCGACGGCTGTAACCAAAATACCGCTTCGTTCTACATGCGGACACTTCGCGCGATCTACAACAAGGCCGTGGCCGAGGGGAGAATCGCCCGCACAGCCAACAATCCTTTCGCCGGGGTGTACACGGGCACGGCGCCGACCCGAAAACGTGCCCTGAGCCAAACCGACCTCGCCACACTCTCGGCGCTCGATCCGACAGAGACCGGGGGCCGGACAGTGAGCCAACACCTGCCCGAGTCCCTGGGTCGGGCATTGGCTATGTTCCTGTTCTGCTATCATGCCCGGGGAATGTGCTTCGTAGACATGGCAAACCTGAAAAAGACCGATCTGCAGGGCAGCACGATTCGCTATCGTCGTGTCAAGACGGGCCAGGCGATCGAGCTGAAAGTGCTACCAGCCATGCGCCGGATCATTGATTGGTTCGGGCCACGGACTGTGGGCAGCCGATATCTGTTTCCGGTAATCGCCGATCTCAAGGGAGATCTCCAACTGCAATACGAGAGTGGACTGCGCATCCAGAATATTCGTCTCAAACGCATAGCCGCGATATGCGGAATCACAGTCGGCATCTCGACCCACTGCGCCCGTCACAGTTGGGCCACGGTCGCCCGGAATACGGGGGTACCGCTCGCAGTTATCTCCGAGGGGCTGGGTCACACCCACCAACGCACAACAGAGATCTACCTCGCCTCACTCGAACGCTCCATCATCGACCGCGCCTCACTGATGGTCTCGGAGGCGATATTGGTTCAACGGCCGAGGAGGGGCAAGAAGAATGGACATTGCGTATCGGGCTGTTTCGGCAGTTCGGGAGGTCTTCCCGGATATGTGAGTAGCGGCTATGACGCCCTGTCATCCCGAAACGAAGTGAGGAATCCACCGAATATATAATAATCTGAGTTCGGGATAAAAAAGATGAAAGTAATAAACAACAAGTTAAACAGACAGGGGTATTTTCCTATCCCGAACTCAGGTTATTGTAAGGAAGATCCCTCGTCGCCGGACAGAGCCTGTCGGCTCGACTAATACGGATCAAATCCGGCTCTGTCGGGATGACAAAGCGGACGACGGGCAAGTTAATGCGAAATGAATTGTGGTTGCTCGTCCGCGACCATACGGCAGGGGATGTTTTCTACCGGGCCGCATACCTGCGGCATGCGGTTTGTCGCCGATGTTGCACCTGCCCTGGTGAGAAAAAGTGTCGGGTAGGTCGGATTTTCGGAAAGCGGCACGAAAACGACGAAAGACGACACGAAAAACGCCGCAAAAAAATGCATATCTTTGGGGAAAGGGGAGGTGGAACCCTGAGTCTTTCTGTCTCTGATTAAGAGGCAGAACAGAACACAAATATACATCTTTTTTATAAAAAACGCACCAAACGTGCAAAAAACGGTGACGATTTTTCCCTTTTCTTGCGCGCGTGACGGTTTTGATCCATTATCTTTCTGTAGATCAGGCTTGTTCCCGCTTTTGTTCGTGTGCGATAATTTGGCATAAATCTTTTTCCGCCCGCCCGCGAACCACATCTGCCTAAATTACAATCCAATATCCGTGACAATTCGTTGATCGCCACCGGACGCCGGAGCCGACAGTTGTCCCGAGTTTGTTCAACAGCCACTTTTTAATCAAAACACGATGCCCGCATGTCGCTGTTTGTCAGCATTATGCGGGCGTCTATATTTCCATTCTGTCTCTTAATCAGAATAGGAATTATTTCGAAAACGCACCGGACAATTTTGCAACTTGTTGTGTGAGTGCGAGTTGTTCATGATAAACTGTTGTGACTATGTTGATACAATGCCTGAGATCAGGTACGAAGAACCATCACTGCCGACCGAGGTTTTCGGGCCGGGCGGAGGTCATTTTCGATCTATCCGGCAAAAATAACGCCCGCCCCTCCGGACTTAAAAAAACGGGCCACCGGG
>QMCE01001236.1_pt1 | contig 14304 bp, 12 predicted proteins | sample 1821851 | NCBI WGS metagenome assembly QMCE01 (sample SAMN09453174, study PRJNA476694) | Termite gut metagenome, whole genome shotgun sequencing project. | isolation source: worker | host: Odontotermes sp. | place: South Africa:Pretoria | collected 2016-01-28 | reverse complement strand
TCGGCCAACTCGTAGCGCAGGCCGTAGCCGTCCCACTTGGCAAAGTGCTTCTCATTCATCTTAAAGTCTTCGTACCGCAGCTCAAAAGATTGGGTCAGCCACCAGGGCGATTCCACCAGGATATAGCCCTCTGTGCCGGCAATAATCAGCTCGCCCTCGCTTTTAACCCCCAGCCCCGCCTTGGCCGTTGCCATTGCGCCGGGGTAAGACAAAAAGGCCCGGGTGTATAAATCCAGCCCCCTTTCATCCACAAGGCTTTCAAAATGCAGCTTTGTGTAGTCGGTTCCCAGCAGTTTGATAATGGGCAGCAGGGGGTAGGTGCCAAGCTCGGTGAAACTGCCGCCGGTGCCCGGGGTAAACTCCCGCCCCGTAAAGCCTTTTTTGTCCAGCTTGGTAAAACAGGCCTCCACGTCGCAAATTCTGCCAATGCGGCCGCCCTTCGCCGCGGCCAGTATATCCAAAAACCCTGCGCCGTAGGCAGTTTTCACTGCTTCCATCAGCACAACGCCGTTTGCCGCGGCCAGGCGGAACAACTCCTCCGCCTCGGCTTTTTTCAGCACCATCGGCTTTTCGCACAGCACGTTGCGCCCGGCGGCCAGCGCCTGTTTTGCGTATGCATAATGGGTTTCGTGCGGCGAGGCGATATACACAGAATTCACTTTTTCCAAAAACTTCTCGTAGTTATCGGTGGCAAAACCCAGCTCGTATTCCTGTGCGTAGCGCCGCGCGCTGGCCAATTTCGGGTTATAGGCGCCCACCACAATGGCGCCGCTCACGTGCTTGGCTTCAATGGCAAAGCGCTGGGCAATGCTGCCGCCTCCCACCACGCCAATGCGCACATGCCCCGGCATGTCTTTGCGCAGCTTTGTACTGGAAATATCCTTGGTGCGCTCCAAATACACAACCTCGCAGTATTCCGAGAGATAGTCGAAACGGCCGCGCCAGTCGCTGCCAACGGTGAAGATATCCACCTCCAGCCGCTGGATATCCTCCAGCTTCTGGCCCTCGTGGTCTTCGATGATGATCTCGTCCACGCAATTGCAGGCGCGCACATTGTCAATGCGGGTGATGAGGGAATCCACCACATTAATTTTCCCGCGTTTGACGTCATACTGCTCCGTTGTGATGCCCACTATCAAATAATCGCCCAGCGCTTTTGCACGGCGCAGCAGCTTTTTATGCCCCTTGTGGAACATATCGAACGAACCGTAGGTGATTACCTTTTTCACAACGCCACTCCCGTGTCTCTCATTGCCGATATCACTATTGCTTAAAACCGCAAACCATCGTAAGCCACAGCCACCGCGCAGGGGAAGTCCATTTCATCTGCCATGGCCTGCAGCTGCGCGTGGGTGGCCTGCTGTTTGTGGTTGATGTGGGTGAGAAAAATGCGGCTTTGCCCATGCAGCGTGCCCTGCTTTGCCAGCACCTGCGCAAGGCGCCGCACGCTGAAAATATCCAGATGATTGTCCGGCTCGTCGCCCCGGCCCTCGCGCGCGCCCCAGGTGCACTCGCACACCAGCACGTCCACCTGCCGTCCCACCAAAAAGGCCAGCGTTTCGGCGGGCGGCCAGCCGGTATCCACCGCATAGAACAGCGTCTCGCCGCCGGGCAGCCCTATCAGGTAATTGGCCGCGCGGCCACCCATGTTGTCGGGATGATTCCCGCGCAGGGACGTTATTTGCAGGCCGTCCACCTCCTGCGCCTGCCCAAAGGCCAGCTGGTGGAAGGCCACCAGGCCCTGCTGCACATACCGGGGCAGCTTGCCGCCATACATAAGCGGCGATGCGCACAGCAGCGCCACCGCCGTATAGGCTTGGCCAGCCAGATAAAAATGCAGCGGGGCCGCGGGCTTTGGGGTTGACAGTGCCCGTGCCTCGATAAGCCCCAAATGGAAGTGGTCCTCATGGGTGTGGGTGATGAGCACATGCTGGAGGGCGGCCAAATCACCAAAGGCGGCGGCGGCAGAAAAGATGTCGGGGCCAAAGTCAACCGCGCAGGTATCCGTCAGGCGCAGCATGGAACGGCGGCGGAAGTCCCTGCCACCGTTTTGCCGCGCGTGGGCGCACAGCCCGCAGCGGCAAAACGGGGTCGGCACCCCCTCCGCACCGCCGGTTCCGTAAAAAATCATAAAACAGCTTCCCCTTGTTCATTGCCACTTGCGCAAATACTCTGCACGGGGCTGATAATACCACAAGCATCGCCGCCGGGCGAACCCTGCCGCAAATCCTCATAAATAGCGTCGGCAATGGCTGCGGACACATTTGTGCCGTAGCCGTACACCCCCTGTGCTAAAAACCGGCGGCGCGCTTCGGCATTTTCGTCTGCGCCCGCCTGCGTGCGCCCGATAAACGCCTCTATCTCCGCCATGCCGCCCGCCTGTTCCACCACGGCCAAAAGCTCCGGCCGCAGGTAGTCACGGTAGCGGTCCGGGGCGTCCTGTCTGCGGCGCAAAAGCAAAATCGGGCGGTTCAAAAACATATATTCAATCAGCAGGGAGGAGATGTCGGTCAAAAGGGCCTGCGAATAGGCAAAGGCCTCGCGGTAGGAGGCGGACAAATCGCACACGACGTTGGGCGCCGCCGCAAGCCTTGCCATCAATTCCTCCCACGCGCCCTCCTTCACAAGGCCGCGCTCGCGGAAGCGGGCCTCCATCATCGGGTGCGGCCGCCAAATCAGGGCCAAGTCCTCATGCACGGCAAAAAAGGCCAGCAAATCCTCAAAATAGTCAAAGAATGTGGTGAAGGCCTCGGTGTGGTGGGAATTGTACAAAACCGCCGTGCGCCCGCGCAGTTTTTGCGCCCAGCCCGGCGGCAGGGGCGGCAGGGGCGCGGTTTTACCGTACAAATCCATGCGAGGGTGGCCGGCGCGCAAAAGATTGTCCCCCGCGCGAATGTTGTTGGCCGCCGTGTGCGCCGCCAGCCCGGGAGAGTCCACCACAAAATAGCGGGCCGCCGCCTGCACCGGCTGCGAGGAGAAGAACACATCCATGCCGCGCGCGAAGGGGTCGGGCACGGCGCTTGCGCCAAACAGGGAGATGTGATAGGGCACGTAGGCAAGGGCTTCCGCCGTGCGGGCCAAGTCCTCCCCCAGCCAGCCCGGCGGCATCACGTCGTAGGCCTTCACCAGCACCACCACGTCCGGCGCGGCGTCGGCAAGGTCGATTTTGTTGTACGGAATAACCGGCAGGCCCGCCGCCCGGTAGGGGGCGATATCCTTTTCCCGCACGGCGCCCAGCCTGGAAAAGGGAACGTACACCAGCGCCGTTTCAAAACGCCCGTCCGCTGCGCAGTGCCGGTAAAAGCTCTCCAGCGAGGGCCACACCGTATACTCCTGCGTCAAAAACACGATGCGCGCTTTTTTTCTGGTGCTCTCTTCCACTTGGCGCAGCAGCATCTCTAGGGCGCGGCCAAACGCCTCCCGGCCCGCTGCGCCCGCTTCCAGCCGGTTTTCCGCCGCCTGCCGCAGCGCCCGCAGCAGGCGGATATACCGCTTCTCACTCTCCGAAAAACCCCAGTATCCGCCGGCGGCCCGTTCCAGCCGCACAAGCGCTTCCTGCCCCAGCTTTTGCACCCTGCCAAACAGCGCGGCCTCGTCATCCGCCAGCCGCGCCATCTCCCGCCCCCAGCGCAATAGCCGCTGCCCGCAGGAAAAGCTGAGCGGCCCGGCGGGCCCCGCTCCGCCCCACGCACTTTGCGGCGCGTGTTCCGCCGCAGGCGGCGACGTATCAAAGTCTTCGCGGCCTGCCTTGCCCGCTAGTGCGGCAGCCTGTTTTCGCGCCACTTCCGCTTCATTGGCCAATACCGTAAATTTTGGCTTTTCTGTGGCGCTTTCCGCCTGCCCAAGCAGGACGTCCACCGCGCGGATAAAAGCCGCCCCGTCCTGGGTTTCCTGCTCCAAATGCCGCCCCACCACGAGCTGGAGGGCCTGCAAAAAGCGGATAGTGTCTCTTTCACCCAGGGAAAAGCCCCACAGGCGGGCGAGGGCGCGCTCCGTGCGGACCTCTATCGCCCGGCCCAAGCGCCCGTGCCAGCGCAGCAGTGCTGTTCGGTCGTCCGCCGCGTCCCGTATCTGCGCGCCCCAGCCAAGCAGCAGGCCGGCGCGCGAAGGGGAAAGCCGCCCGGAAAGCAAGGCCCATTCCGGCGCGGGGCAGGGCGGCACGCGGCCTAAAAACGCTTCCCTCAAGCGGGCAAAGCCACCCTCCCGGCGCGCGGCTTCGTTCAACGCATAGCACAGGGTGGGCGCAAGGTCGTCCACCGGCAGGGCGGCAAGGGCCTGCCTTTCCACCAAAATGGCGTCCAGCGGCAAATTGCCGGCCATGGCAGGCTGCCCCTGCGCCCCTGCACAAACCGGCAGCAAAAGCCCCGGCGCGGGGGCGCCCGGCAAAGCCACCAGGCCTGGCAGGGCGGCCTGCAAAACGGCCAGCGCGTCTGCGCGCAAAAAAGTGTCGTCGCCAAGCAAAAACAGAACAAAGTGCCCCTGCGCCAATTCGGCCGCTTGCCGCAGCAGGCAACTGTGGGCCAGCGGCGCCGGGTTGCGTTTTACAGTTGCGCCACACAGAGGGCTTGTTTCGCCAAAGGATTTTTGGCGATATTCAATCATTTTATTGGCCAGCCAGGCCTCGTTAAAACCAATGGCGCCATTGTCCAGCACCAGCAACTGCACAAAAGCGTCCGTTTGCCGCAAAACCGGCGCCAGCTGGTTTTCGCCCGGCTCTTCAAAAAACTGCGGCACCATGGCCACTGTCAGCAGCCTTGCCTCGGGCAGCAGGGGCGCTGTGGCCGGCGCGGCCAGTTCGTCTAAACCCATCTCCGCAGGCGGGGCTGCCTGTGGGCCCAGCCTGCCGCCATCAAAACCATTTACTACAATAGCCATCAGCCTCCGTCATGGGCCAAGCCCGCAAAATAGGCTTCCGCCATCGGCACATAGCGGTCGTAGTCGCGGATATACTCCTGCGCGTCGTAGTGGGCGCTAGCCAACACCAAAAGAACAGCATCGCTCGAAAAATTGCACATCTCCCGCCATACCATGGGCCCAATGTACAGCGCTTGCGAAGGGCTGTTCAGCGTTACCGTCTCGGTTTGGAACGGCGTTTTGGTTAAAACCTGCACCGAGCCATGCACACAAATCAGCACCTGCTCCAGTTCCCGGTGGGCGTGAAAACCCCGGCGGCGGTTTTCGTCCACCTCAAAAATGTAGTATACCCGGCCAATGGAAAAAGGGATATCTTTCTCCCCCTCCACAGGCACTAGGCTGCCATATTCATCCATGTGCCGTTTCAGGCTAATTATCCGGGTGTTCTCAACCATCTTCATCCTCTTGCGGGCGGCAATGGGCCAGCGCTGCTGGGTGTGCGCTCAAAGCGGCGAATGATACCAAACCGAAATGTTAAAAAATGTCCTTACCATTCGTTATTATAGCATCCAGCCCAGCATTCTGGCAATAGAACCGATTCTTTTCCACAACAATCCGATATTCAGGCATGCCCAGTTCGCTCACATGGCGGCCCTCTATGCTAAAACCCGCCTGCCGGTACACGGTCAGGGCGGGGGCATTATCTATATGCACCATGGCGTGGATTTTTCCCAGCCCCAGCACCGTAAAACCAAGATGCAGGGCCAGCACGGTACTTTTGCGGCCAATGCCCTTGCCGTGCGCCGCAGGCTCCCCTATCATAAACCTGCCAAATTCCGCTGTTTTACCGCAGAAATTGTAGAGAGAAACGCTGCCCACCAAGCGCTGCAATTCCGCCGTTTCGTCCACGGCAAAGGTGTAGCAGTCCTCGTCCTGTAAAACCCGGTGGAACCATTCGCGCTGCATTTGCGGCGTGATGGCCCCCAAGGGTGTGATGTAGCGGCTGTTGGCGGCATCGCCGCGCCAAAGACGCAGGGCTTCAATATCGCCTTCCGCCAGCTGTCGCAGCCGAACACTTTGGTATTCGCCGCAAAATGTAACCCGCATGCCGCCCTCCCTGTGTGGTTTTTTGCTTATTTAGTGCTTGCGCCTGCGCACAAAGCCCAGCAAAAGCGCCTGGCCGCACAAAAACAGTACCGCTGCCGCTGCCAGCCCCAAAAACACCCATGCTCCGGGCATGGCGCCCATCAGGGCAAGCGCCGCCGCGCACAGCAAAAACAACAGGCACAGGCATGCGGTGCGGCGGATATTCGCCGGGCGACACAGCGCCCACACAAGGGCCTTCAGGGCTTGCTTTTCCCGGGTGTCCTGCCGAATTTCGGGCGCAAGGCTGCGCCATGCAAAATAAGCCCGCAACGAAGCACGGGCCCGCCGCAGACCCCTGCGGTAGCGGTGCAGCACCCGGCCAAACAAGGGCCTGCGCGGAAACATCTCTGAATGGGAACGCATTAAGGCGCTGGCTCCTTTCCCGGTGTTCTTGTTCATATAATCATTTATGAACCTGCCTTCACTGGCGCAGCCACTCAATTAGCCCGTACACAAAGCCAAACCGGTGGTGCAGCCAGCGCAGCACAGCGCGGCCGCGCGCTTTTGCCCTGTCGCGTGGGGGCAGCAGGCCCAAAAAGGGCCTCACCTCATGGCGGTAGACAAAGAGCAGGTCTTTGGAATACCAGCGCTGGGCCGCCGAGGGATAGCGCAGCGCGCTGCTGCTGATGCCCCCGTGCCGGTGGCGGGCCACAGTGCCCGCAAGCCGGCGAGCCACAAAGCCCTTGCGGGCCAGGCGGATATAGGCGGGCCAATCCTCGATGAGGCGGCATTCGCGCGGCAAAGGCCCAATGTGGGCAAAGGCCGAGGCCCGGTAGCACACGCCGGCGGCCGGCAGGCAGCAATCCCGCGCAAATTCGGCAAACTGCTCCAGCGCCGTTCCCGCCTCCAGCAGCCGCAGCCGCTGCGGCGAAAGGGCCTCCCCCAGCTTCTCCCGCATATCCTCGCTGTACATGTCCACCTGCGCGCACAGAAGCTGAACGGAGGCGTCCGCCTGGAAAGCCCGCACAAAACGCCCAGCGGCGGTGGCATCCGCAATGCAGTCATCGGCGGCCAAAATCCAGATATAGGCGCCCCGGCACAGCGCCAGCGCCGCTTCCACATTGCGCACCGTACCCTGGTTTTGGCCGCCAGTGCGCACCAGCACCTCCAGCAAGTTAGCCGGGCGGGCGGCGTCAATTTCCGCTTTCAGCGCCTTTGCGTCAAAGCCTTCGCTACCGTCGTCGCTAATAATCAATTGCAGGGCCGGGTAGTCCTGCGTATAAACCGTGGGCAGCATCTCCCGCAGCAGGGGCAGGTTTTTGTAGCTTAGCAGGATGATTGATAACAGTTCCGGCTGCGTATCGCCACTGTTTTGTCCGGCGGCCGCGCCGCCCTCAGCCATCGCCGGCGCCAACCGTCTCTGCCAGGTACTGGTCGCAAACTTCTGTTGCGCCGCCAATTCGTTTCACATGCCCTTTTTCAAGGTAAACGGCGGTTTCACAATGCTTTTTAACCATTGTGGCATTGTGCGACACCAGCAGCAGCGTTGTGCCGCCGCGCAATAGCTCGGCAATGCGGCCCGTGCACTTTTGCTGGAAGGCCGTATCACCCACGCCTAAAATTTCGTCCACAATTAAAATTTGCGGCTTTACCACCGTGGCAAGCGAAAAGCCCAGCCGCGCCTTCATGCCGGAGGAATAGTTCTTCACGGGCACATCCAAAAACTCCCAAAGTTCGGCAAAATCAATAATGTCGTTGAACTTTTCCTGCATCAGCACTTTTTTTCGGCCAAGTACTGCACCATTCAAAAAAATATTCTCCCTTGCGGTGAGTTCCAAATCAAAACCGGCGCCCAGGTTAATCATGGGCGCAATGGAACCCACCGTCTCCACCGTGCCTTCGCTTGGCGGGAAAATGCCGGCTATTATTTTTAGCAAGGTGCTTTTGCCGCTGCCGTTGCGGCCAACCAGCGCCCAGGCCTCGCCCTGCTTCACTTGGAAGCTGATATTCTGAAGCGCGAAAAACTCCCTGTACTGAAGCCGCCCGCGCATGCGCCGCACAACATACTCTTTAAAGCCGGTAACTTTGTCGGTGGGCAGGCGAAATTTCATCGCAACATCGTGTACATCTATCACAACGTCGGTGTCTCTCATCAAAACTCCCTCAAATGGTAAATCTACAAATAAAAAACAAATTTCTTTTGCTGCTTATAAAATAGTGTGGTTCCAATCACCAGGAAAACAACCGCATAAGCAAGACAAATCAGATTCTCCAAAAGCCCCGGTATCGTTCCGTACAAAACAAGGCCGCGCATATACCCCACATAGTGGTACATGGGGTTCACAACGCGTACTATCGCCAAAACATTTTCGGGCAAAATGCTTTCCTGGTAAAAAATGGGGGTTGTGTATGTCCACAGCAGGGTAAAAACCCCGTACAGGTACTGTGTATCGCGGAAAAAAACCATGGCCGTGGCCAGGCACATACCCAAGCCCACGCAGAAAAGCAGCTCGTATATAAGGGGAATAAAAAACAGCAAGGTTGTTGGCGGCGGCATGTACCGGGTGGCAATCATCACCACTATCAGTGCTATAAAGGAGAACAGCTGGTTCACCAGCGCGGAAATAACCGATGACAGGGGCAAGATAAATTTGGGAATGTAAACCTGCTGGATAATGCTGGCGCCGTGTGTAATGGACACAAGCGCGCGGTTTGTACTCTCGGTCAACATGTGCATCATCAGCTGGCCGCAAAGCAGGTAGATGGGGAAATTATCTACGCCCCGGCCTAAAAGGTTCGAGAAAACAGCCACTAGTACGGCCATGGTTAAAAGGGGATTCAGCACGCTCCACAAATACCCCAGCGCCGAGCGCTTGTACTTGTTCTTTAAATCCTTAATAACCAACTGGGCCAGCAACTCCCGGTAGCTAAGGAAGCTGCGGAAGCCGCGCACCCAGAAGGGGCTCTTTTTTGTTTGTTGCATCGCAATATCTCCCTTTCGCTGTGCCAATGTGCCCTAAGTTCACGCCCTGTGCGCCTGGCCCGATTCCACGGCGGTTACCCCGCGTACTTGCGCAAAGCCGCCAGCACATAGCGGCACCAGTACGCCGCCGCCGCAAGGCGGCCAAGGCCCTCGCTTTGGCGGTACACCACCCAGCGGTTTTTTGCCGCCAGCCATTTGTTTTTGTTGCGCCCGCCCAAGCGGGAAACGGCCATTGGCTGGGGAATGCCTACCGCGCGCACACCGCTTTTTAACAGCGCCAGCCAAAACACAAAGTCCTCGTGGGCGTAAGCGGCGTTAAAACGCAGGCTACCCAGTGCATCCCGGCGCAACAAAACCGTGTTGCAATTCAAAACATTGCGCACCAGCAGCCCTTTGTAGCTAATGGCTTCTGGCACAGCGTACACAATGCCCGCTGGGCTGCCATCCGCGTTCATAAACTGGTAGCCGGTGTAACACAGCTGGGCGCCGGTTTCCCGCATAAGCGCCAGCTGGCGGGCCAGCTTTCCCGGCAGCCACAAATCGTCGGCGTCCAAAAAGGCGATATACTCTCCCCGCGCTGCGTCCAGCGCGCGGTTGCGCGCGGCGGCGGGGCCCGCGTTTTCGGTGTTTTGCAAAAGCCGGATGCGCTCGTCTTCGGCCGCCAGCGCACACAGGGTTTGCCAAGTATCATCGGTAGACGCATCGTCGCAAAACAGCAGTTCCCAGTTTTGCACATCCTGCGCCTGCACCGAGCGCACCATCTCCCCCACTGTGATAGCACAATTATAGGCCGGGGTAATAATGCTCACAAGGGCTGCGCCCATACTTCACCCCTTAACCGGCCAGAAAAATACATCAAAATACGGCATAGCACACCCGGCCGTACAGTAATTAATTATACACCGGCCATGGGGTTTGTCAAATTGCGGCGGATAGGGGGTGTGTTCCCCAAAGCGTCATTTATTACAAATAGTTTATCCCGCGCCACACATAGTTCAACTTTTCCCGTGCACGTTTGAGGACGGCTCAACTTTGAGCTCACCTCATAACCACTCAGCTCAATTTTGAGCTTAGTGCTAACAAGATTGCCGGGAGGTATAAATGCCAATCTTTCGCCACAAATGGCGGCCCTGCCGCACAGGCGTCGTAACCCCCCAAATCGTCAAATATGACACAGTATACTTTGCATGCCATGCGGCCCACGCACGCAGCGCGGGCCGCGCCACTTTTGTAAGTGACCCCCCAGGCTGGTAAATTCTATTTGTCTATTTTTACGAGCGCCCGCAGGGGCGCATGGCAGGCAACGCAGTTGCCTTAATGGGCGGGGCGAAAGCCCCACACGATGGGGCCTGGGGAGTATCCCCAGCGAGTAAAGCTGTGCGATTTCCGAAGGGGAATCGCACAGCGCGGAAGGGGTGTGGAACGCCACTTCCACTGCTCGCAAGCCATATTTCGAATTCGAAATAAACTACATTTGACAAAGTAAAAAACTTCTCCGCATATTTGATGCTTACGTATGCGGCCAAAAAAATGCCCAGTAACACAATAGCTGTGAGCATGTGTGGCATGATGTTGAGCAGCCCGCCCAAAAACAGCAGGCAAATGACGCCGCTGAACAGGATGGCCAAGCAAAATGCGGCGGGAATATGCCGCCGCAGGTGAAGTTCCAGCACATTTCCCGCGCAGGCAAGCCCCAAAACACCCAGCCTGACGAGCGGCAGAATGGTGGACATGCTTCCTCTCCCCTATATGGACAATTTGCGAAACGTGATCAGCAGATTGTATTCTTTATCACTTCTCCATCATGCCACCAAAGGCCGTGCGGAAAATGATTTCTAAATCCAAAACCAGCGACCAATTGTAAATATAATACAAATCGTGGTTGATGCGCTCCTCGATGGAGGTGTCGCCCCGGTAGCCATTGATTTGGGCGTAGCCCGTCACGCCGGGGCGCACTTGGTGGCGCGCCATATAATACGGTATTTCGTCTTTAAAATGGCTAACGTGGTAGGGTATCTCGGGCCGGGGGCCCACCAGGCTCATGTCGCCCCGCAGCACGTTGAACATCTGGGGCAGCTCGTCGATGCTGGTTTTGCGGATGAAGCGCCCGAACGCCGTAACGCGCGCGTCCCCCTTGGCGCTCCAGGCTGTATCCTCACTGCCACTTGCACGCATGGAACGGAACTTATACATCTCAAAGACACTTTTCTTCCGGCCCACCCGCTGCTGTCGGAACAGCACCGGCCCCCTGGACGACAGCTTTACCCCGATGGCCGTAAGCAACAATACAGGCGATGTGATGAGCAAAATAAGGCTCGCCACCACAATATCCACCGCGCGCTTGAGCAGCCGGTTCAATGGATAGTCCAGCGGGGAGGCACAAATATCATAAATCTGCGATTGGCCTATGTTTTCCACTGTGGGCGCGGCGGCGGAAAACACGTATTGGCTGAAATAGGGGATGATGGAAAAGCGCTGGCCATTGCGGTTGCACGGTTCAATGGCGGCACGGGTGTGCCGGGCCGCCTCTTCATCCAGCGCGATGATGGCCTCGTCGCAAGTGACCATGGCCAAAATATCGTCCAACGCGTCCACATCGCCCAGGCGCTTCAACTGCTGCATATTCTGGTGCGGCGCACCGCCGGGCAGCCCCACATAGCCGATGATGTCATAGCCTAAATGGCGATTCTGCGCTATATTTTGGCAATAGCGCGCGGCCAGAACGCCGTCGCCAATCAACAGAACGTGCCGTAAATTACGGCTTTGGCGGCGTACATGCTGCAAAAACACCCGTATAGCCAAGTGCTTAGCCACCACAAAGCCGGTGACAAGCACCGCGTAGGCGGCCAGCATTCCGCGTGAAAAATCAACGAACCGCTGCATATAAATAGCCACACCCAGCAGCATGATGCCGATGAGGTTAGCCCGCACGACAATCGATATATCGTTATAGTAGCGCGAGTGGCGCTTTGGCGCGTACAGGCGCAGCAGGAAATACAGAAAGACAGTAAGCAGCGCGCTTAACAGGCCCAGGCCCCAATAATCGGAGAAGGGCCGGTAGCCGCCCGGCTCGGGAAAAACGTAAAAACGGAGGCAATAGGCTAAAAAATAAGCAAAAAAATGGAGAACGGCATCAGAGAGGCCGTTCAGCGTATTCAGCAAGTGGTGGTTCCGCCGTGCCAACCGTGCCGCCTCCCCCCCCATTTTATGTTTTACTATCATACCATTTTGTGGTAGGCATGGCAAGGCGCCTCCCCTGTGCGCACTTTTGCCAGATATTGTGTTTGCTTACCCATATCGCGGTAAAAACCACAACAGATTGACGAACTCAGGATGCTATGCTATAGTATGGGTGGTATTACTTTCCGTCTGTCAGCTTTACATTAAATGAAATGGAATACTGTGGAAGGAGAAGCCAAATGCGAAAAGCCCAAAAGATTGTGCTGGGGGCCTTGCTGGGCGTGGCACTGTTCCTTTTGTGCGGCTTTACGGTGAACGCCGAAGTTTTGCCGGACGAAGGCATTGGCGACGCGGCACAGGCGGTGGTGCTGCAGCCCGCCCCACCGCCGGAACAGCCCGCCCCACCGCCGGAACAGCTCGCCCCACCGCCGGAACAGCCCGCCCCACCGCCGGAACAGCCCGCCCCACCGCCGGAACAGCCTGCTCCACCTGTTGAGGAACAGCCTGCTCCACCTGTTGAGGAACAGCCTGCTCCACCTGTTGAGGAACAGCCTGCCCCACCGGCTGAGGAAGAGCCTGCCCCGGAACAGCCCGCTGTTCCCATCGCGGAAGAGCCCGCCGCCACCCCCGAGGACGAGGAAGCCGAGGCCGTGGCGTTGGCCCTGGACGGCGCCGGCGCGCCGCAAGAAGCGGAGGCCCCCGCACCCGAACTTCCGCAGGTGCCGCAGCCCAATGAACTCGATGCACCGGACGCTGAACCCAGCCTTGACCCGGCCGTGGCCGCCGTCCAGGTCATCACCGGCCAGGAACGCTTCGTTCCCAACCTTGGCTGGGTCTTCGTGCGCCAGGCCGACGGCAGCTATGTCAAGGGCTTCGTTAAGCTGCCCGACGGACGCACCGTCTACTACGGCGACGACTACGCCATGCGCTTTGGCGCGCAGGGCATTGGCGGCATGCCCTACATCTTTGGCGGCGACGGCAACCTGCAAAACGCCGGCGAAAACCGCCTGCCCGGTGGCGGCTGGGGTTACCTGAGCCCCGACAACGCCGAGTATGTCACCGGCCTGTTCAAGCTGCCCGACGGACGCATCGTCTACTACGGCAGCGACCATCTCATGCACTTCGGCCCAATGACACTGAACGGCTTGCCCTACAACTTCAGCACCGGTGACGGCCGCCTGCAAAACACCGGCGAAAACCGCCTGCCCGGTGGCGGCTGGGGTTACCTGAGCCCCGACAACGCCGAATACGCCAAGGGCTTTGTTAAACTGCCCGACGGACGCACCGTGTACTACGGCGACGACTGCGCCATGCGCTTTGGCACACAGGACATCGCCGGCCTGCCCTACATCTTTAACACTGTTAACGGGGCCTTGCAAAACTATGGCGAAAACCGCCTGCAAAACAACGGCTGGGGCTATTTGAACCCCGCCGACAACCAGTATGTGCGCGGCTTTTTTAAGCTGCCCGATAACCGTACTGTATATTACGATTCTAACTATCGTATGCTGTTTGGCGCGCAGGATTTCGGCGGCTTGCCCTACATCTTTAGCACCGTGAACGGCGCCTTGCAAAACTATGGCGAAAACCGCCTGCAAAACAACGGCTGGGGCTATTTGAACCCCGCCGACAACCAGTACGTGAAGGGCTTTTTCACCCTGCCCGAACCGCTGGTATTACTTTAGCCCCCATAACGGTAACCTCTCCCTCGGCTTCACAAGCCTGCCCGACGGCCGCACCGTGTACTACGACCGCAACCAGGGTATGCTGTTTGGCGAGCACCTTCTGAATGGCAAATTGCACATCTTTAATGGCCACAACGGCCATTTGGAGCAGGTTTTAAGCAAAATACTTTGGGGAATCGACGTTTCACAGCACCAGGGATATATCGACTGGCGCGCGGTGAAGGCCAGCGGCGTGGAGTTTGCCGTCATTCGCATGCTGGGCTGGGCCAATAACGACTATGCCCTGGACAGCTATTTCGATTATAACATTCGCCAGGCCAAGGCCAACGGCATTCTGGTGGGGGCTTACCTGTTCTCCTACGCATACGACGAAGCCCGCGTCGCCCGCGAGGTGAACTACTTCTTGAATAACCCCGTTGTGCAGCAGCACCGGGCCGAGGGCCTTACCTATGAACTGCCGGTTTTCATCGACTATGAAAACGACCGCACCAGCTATATTTTAAGCCAGGGAACCAG
>QMCE01001164.1_pt1 | contig 14306 bp, 7 predicted proteins | sample 1821851 | NCBI WGS metagenome assembly QMCE01 (sample SAMN09453174, study PRJNA476694) | Termite gut metagenome, whole genome shotgun sequencing project. | isolation source: worker | host: Odontotermes sp. | place: South Africa:Pretoria | collected 2016-01-28 | reverse complement strand
ACCGACCCGGCGCCGATGCCGGCGCATATGCCGTCAGCGCCGCCCGCCATCACCGGAATCCCCGCCCGCAACCCCAGCGCAGCCGCCGCCTCGCGCGTCAATTCCCCCAGCACTTCGGTGGACGGCACAATGTCCGGGAAAAGCCGGATGTCGAGTTCCGCCGCCGCTATCAACTCCTCCGACCACGCCCACTTCTCCAGATCGTACATGTTGGTGCCGCTGGCGTCGGTGGGATCGGTCGCGAGGCGGCCGGTGAGCTTGAAATTCATGTAGTCCTTGGCGTTCAGGACCTTGTGCGTTTGGCGGTAGATGTCCGGCTCGTGTTCCTTGACCCACATGTATTTCGCCCCGCTGTTGACGGCGCTGGCGCTGTTGCCGCTGATGCGGTAGACGGCGTCGCCGCCGGCGCGGTCGCGGAGCCGGTCGGCCTGGGCGGTGGCGCGCTGGTCGCAGTAGAGCATGTGCGGCCGGAGCGGGCGGCCCTGGCTGTCCACGCAGAGGCAGCCCATCATCATCCCGCTGAAGGCGATGGCGGCGATCCGGCCGGCGTCGCGGCCGGCCAGGAGTTCGCGGGTGGAGATGACCACGGCCGTCCACCAGTCCTCGGGGTTCTGCTCGGCGACGCCGCCGGGGCGGAAGACGCTGTCGTAGGGGTGGGTGCGGCTGGCGATGAGTTCGCCCGCTTCGCTGAACAGCGTCGCCTTGTTGGCGGAAGTGCCCAGGTCGTGGGCGAGGATGAGACGTTCCATAAGCGCTCCTGTGAAAGATGTCAAACCCCGCGTCATGATGCGCCGGCAGCGCGATTGATATGCCACGGGCGTATGCAGGGGCGGAGCAACTATGTTGCCTCCTGTGGCGTGACGGGAAGATAACCGCATGACCGTGAAAGCATATCATGCCCGCATGTTTTCGGCAAGAATTGCGATTGACAGCCCCTGTCGTTCGTGTTAACCTTTTTATTCTTTCGCATCCGAAAATTCGCGCGAAAAGCCATAAATGTCAATATCACATCAGTCGCATCGTGTGAATCGTCACGTTTCTTTTTCCCATTTTCAAGGAGGCAGGCAATGAGAAAACTTTTGGCAATGGTCACGGCGTTCGCGTTCGTCGCCGCCGTCGCGGCGGCCGGCGAGTTCGACTGGCGTCAGTGCGAGGGCCAGACGGTCAAGGTCATGCTGGTGCAGCATCCCTATGCCGAGGGCATCCACAAGAAAATCGCCGACTTTGAAAAGCTCACCGGCATCAAGGTCGACCACACCACCATCCCCGAAGAAAACTACATGGACAAGCTCGCCACCTCCGTCTCCAGCCGCTCCGGCGACCCCGACGTCTTCATGTCCGGCGCGTATCAGAGCTGGGAATACGCCCCCGCCGGCTACCTGGCCGATCTCGACGATTTCACCAGGAACCCCAAGGTGACGGCCGCCGACTACGACGTGGACGACTTCTTTGAAGGCATCCTCGGCTCCATGCGCTGGGATCTCGTCCCCGGCCACAAGGTCGGCACCGGGCCTCTTTGGGGCATTCCCGTCGGCTTTGAGACGAACTGCCTCTCCTACAACAAGGAACTGTTCGCGAAGCACAACATCGCCGTCCCCACCACCCCGGAAGAGCTCTACGCCGCCGCCCGCAAGCTGCACAAGTTCGAGGGCGAAGGCACCTACGGCATGGCCGTGCGCGGCACCCGCAACTGGGCCACGGTCAACACCGGCTATCTCACCACCTTCGCCAACTACGGCGCGGTGGACATGGCTATCGAAAACGGCCGCCTGGTCTCGAAGCTGGACTCCCCCGAAGCCGTCAAGATGACCGACGACTGGGTCAAGATGATCCAGGAAAGCGGCTCCCCCACCTGGGCCTCCTACACCTGGTATCAGTGCGCCGCCGATCTGGGCGCGCGCAAGGCCGCCATCCTCTTCGACGCCGATATCCTCGGGTACTTCACCAACTTCCCCGGCGAATCCAACCAGGCCGGCAACATCGCCTCCGCCGCCCCGGTCAAGGCCGCCGGATCCACCAAGCCCCTGACCGCCAACCTCTGGGCCTGGGCCTTGTCGCTGAACAACTACTCCAAGGTCAAGGACGCCGCCTGGCTCTTCATCCAGTATTTCACCGGCAAGGAATTCCTGACCTTCTCGGTTCTGGACTGGAAGTCGGTGGACACGCCCCGGAAGTCGGTGTTCAACAACCCGGCCTTCCAGGCCAAGATGCGCAGCATGGACGGCTATGTCGAGATGTTCGAGAAGACCATCCCCGGCGCCACCATTCTCTTCACGCCGAACCCCTACCACTTCGAGGTGACGACGGAATGGGCCGCCGTGCTGCAGGATCTCGTGGCCGGCAAATACCCGTCCACGGAAGCGGCCATGAAGCAGTTGAAAGAGAAGATCGACGTCATCCTGGAGGACGTCGAAGTCGACTGACGCGCCGCTGCGCGCCCCGCGTCATATCATCCGAACGTCATGCCGGCCGGAAGGGACAATGTCCTTTTCCGGCCGTTTTCACGATTTTGGCTGTTGACAGGTCGCGGGTTTTGGGTATGGTGGTGCAATTGCAATCAACTGCAATTTTTTTGCCAATCTCCATTCACGAGTAGAATGCGGGGGACCGCGCGTATGAGCTCCGGAATGTCGGCCGGGTTGTCGATGCAGGTGGCGCAACGCCTGGAAATGGCGTTGTCGCCCCAGATGATCCAGTCGATGGAGCTCCTGCAGATGCCCCTCATGCAACTGGAGCAGCGCATCCGCCAGGAACAACTGGAAAACCCCACCCTGGAGATCGGCGAACTGGAAGATCTGGAAGGCGAAGGCAGCGAAGACTTCAGCCAGCCCGACGCCGTAGGCCCGGACGAGGGGGGAGGGGTCGAAACCGCCCGCGAATACGCGGAGGAAACCGACCCGGACGCCACCGTCCACGCCGACCACGACGCGGCGGAGGGGCTGGAGCGGGTCGACGAGGTGGACTACAACTGGGACGATGTTTACGACGATTACGCCCCGGCCCGGGGCGGATCGCGGGACGACGACGACGTCTTCGATCCCATCGCCAACGCCGTGGCGCGGCCGCCGTCCCTGGTGGAGCATCTCCTGACCCAGTTGGCCGAGACGCCGATGCCGGACCGCACCCGCCGCCTGGCCGAGGGCATGGTGCAGAAGCTCGACGCCAACGGCTGGCTGACCGTGCCGCTGGAGGAGACGGTCCCCGAGGGCGAGGAGCCGCCGGGCCGGGCCGAGTTGGAAGACGCGCTGGCCGAGGTGCAGAAGCTCTCGCCCGACGGCATCGGGGCGCGGGGGCTGGCGGAGTGCCTGTTGCTCCAGTTGCAGACGCGCCCGGAGTCGACGGCGACGGCGGAGGGGATGGTCCGGAACCATCTGGAGGATCTGGCGGCCAACCGCCTGCCGAAGATCGCCCGCGATCTCAAGTGCGAGCTGGACGAGGTGAAGGACGCGGCCAGCCTCATCCGCACCCTGAATCCCCGCCCCGGGGCGGATTTTTCCGAAGAGCCGGTGCTGGCGGTGCGGCCGGAACTGGTGGTGGACGGCGACGCGGGGGAGGGGTACGCGGTGCGGCTCACGTCCGGGCTTGAACCGAAGGTGTCGGATTTCTTCATCGCCCTGTTCGACAATTCGCGGCGGGGGAAGATCGTCCGCGAGCGGCTGGAGGCGGACGCGGAGAAGGCGGAGGCGTTCGCCCAGTTCCGCGAGCAGATGCGCCGCACCGGGCTGTCGCGGAAATTCCGCGAGAAGTACAACAACGCCCAATGGCTGGTGAAGGCGGTGGCGCAGCGGGAGAAGACCATCCTCGCCGTGGCTTCGGAAATCATCCGGGCGCAGGAGGACTATCTGGCGGAGCGGATATCCGCTCCGGCTCCCCTGTTCATGCAGGAGATCGCGGACAAGGTCGGCTACGACATTTCCACCGTGTCGCGGGCGGTGCGGGACAAGTACATCGACACGCCCCTCGGGATCAAGCCGCTGAAGCACTTTTTCGCCCGGGCGAGCGGGGCGAAGGAGGGGGCGGAGGCGTCGTCCAGCGCCGGGGTGCTGCGGATGATCAAGGAGATGATCGAGCAGGAGGATCGCCGCCGTCCGCTCCGCGACAACGAAATCATGGAGCGTCTGGCGGCGGAGGGCATCGTCATCAAGCGGCGCAGCATCGTCAATTACCGGGAAAAACTGGGGTATGCCAGCCACAGCCACCGCAAGGAGCACTGACGCGATGATTCGGGAGTATCTTGACGGGACGCTGGATGTCATCGGCGGGTTGGCGCGGGACGGAAGTTTGCGGGATCGGATAGAGTCGATTGGCGAGGTGTTGTGCGACGCGCTCCTGGCCGGGAACAAGATTCTTCTGGCCGGGAACGGCGGCTCGGCGGCGGATTGCCAGCATATCGCGGGCGAGTTGGTGGTCCGTTTCCGGAGCGACCGGCCGGCGTTGCCGGCCATCGCCCTGACGGTGGACACGAGCGTGCTCACGGCGTGTCTGAACGATTACGGCCCGGAGCCGGTGTTCGCGCGGCAGGTGGAGGCGTTGGGGCGCGAGGGGGATGTCTTCTGGGCCTTTTCGACATCGGGGAACAGCGCCAACATCCTTGCCGCCTGCCGGTCGGCGAAGAAGCGGGGGATGACGGCCGTGGCCTTTTCCGGCGGCGACGGCGGCGCGCTGTCGGCGCTGGCCGATCACTGTTTTCTCGCCCCGTCCGCAGTCACGTCCCACATCCAGGAATGCCACATCACCGTAGCCCATCTGCTCTGCCTCATGATCGAGCGACGGTTGTTCCCATAATTTTCTCAAAAAAGCGGTTAAGCGTTTGCGGTTCTTGCGGTTAAGCGGTTCTCCCTGTTCAAAAAAGCGGTTTGCGGTTAACCAGTTCACTCCCCCCGCTTTATCGCGATCCTCCCCGCCCGGACCATTTCGACGATGCCGAAGGGGGCGGCTAGTTTGATGAACGCCTGGATCTTGTCCACATCGCCGACCACTTCGACAATCATGTGGCGTTCGCCGACGTCCACGATCCGCGCCCGGAAGAGATCGGCCAGGTTCGCCACTTCGGCCCGGCGCTGCGCCGGGACCTTGAGTTTGATCAGCGCCAAATCGCGCTCGACGCACTTGTCCTGCGACAGTTCCGTCACCTTCAGGGTGTCGATGAGTTTTTCCAGTTGTTTCCTGACTTGTTCCAGGATTTGCGCTTCGCCGGAGACGGTGATGGTCATGCGCGACCACAGCGGGTTGTCCGTCTCGCCCACGTTCAGGCTTTCGATGTTGAAGCCGCGGGCGCAGAACAGGCTGGCGATGCGGGCGAGGACGCCGGGTTTGTTTTCCACCACGGCGCTGATGAGGTGACGGTTGTTCTTGGAAGCCGATGTCATGGCGTGTTTTCCTTTTTTTCGTGTTAGGCGAAGATCATGTTGTCCAGCGCCTCGCCGGCCGGGACCATCGGGTAGACGTTCGCCTCGCGTTCGATTTTCACATCCACCAGGACCGGCCCCGGCGCGTTGACGGCCTCTTCCAGCACCGGGACGATGTCCTCCGGCCGGTCTATCCCCAGATCCACGATGTCGTAGGCGCGGGCGATGCGGCGGAAATCGGGGTTGTCGGAGATGTCGGTCTGGGAGTAGCGCTTGTCCCAGAATATCTCCTGCCATTGGCGGACCATGCCGAGGTAGCCGTTGTTGAAGACGATGATCTTGACCGGCAGCCCGAGGCGGCGGATGGTGGCCAGCTCCTGGATGTTCATCTGCACGCTGCCGTCGCCGCAGACGCAGAAGACCAGCGCGTCCGTCCGGCCCAATTGCGCTCCCAGGGCGGCGGGCAGGCCGAAGCCCATAGTCCCCAGGCCCCCGGAACTGATGAAGCGGCGCGGGGCGCGGTGCTCCCAGTACAGCGCGGTCCACATCTGGTGCTGGCCGACGTCGGTGACCATGATCGGATCGCGGTCGCGGGAGAGGCGGGCCATTTCGCGGATGACGCGCTGCGGGGTCAGGCCGGCGGCGGCGTGGTTGAGGGGGTATTCGCGCTTCACCGCCTCCAGGCGCTCCAGCCACTCGGCGCGGTCGCGCATGTCCAGGCGCGGCAGCAGTTGGCCCAGGATGTTCCCGACGCAGCCGATCACGGGCATGTCGACGACGACGTTCTTCGACACCGAGGTCGGGTCGATGTCGAAGTGGACGATTTTGGCGTTCGGGGCGAAGGCTTCGAGCTTCCCGGTGACGCGGTCGTCGAAGCGGGCGCCGACGGCGATGAGGAGATCGCTCTGCATGACGGCGCGGTTGGCGTAGACGGTGCCGTGCATCCCCAGCATCCCGAGGGAGAGGGGGTGATCGGTCGGGAACGCCCCCAGCCCCATGAGGGTGGTGGTCACGGGGATGTTGGCCGCTTCCGCGACCCGGCGCAGAAGGTCGGAGGCGTCGGCGGAGATGACGCCGCCGCCGGCGTAGAGGACCGGCCGCTGGCTGGCGTTTATCAGGGCGGCGACGCGCTCGATCTGGCGGGGGTTGCCGTCGTAGTTCGGCTGGTAGCTGGGGATGTCGATGCTGTCCGGGATGGCCCGGGCGATGTCGGCGCGTTGGACGCTGGAGGGGATGTCGACGACGACCGGCCCCGGGCGGCCGCTCTTGGCGATGTGGAAGGCGGCTTTGAGCATGAAGGGGAGGTCTTCGGGGTCCTTCACCAGATAGTTGTGCTTGGAGATGGAGCGGGTGATGCCGACGACGTCGACTTCCTGGAAGGCGTCGTTGCCGATCAGGTGGGAGGGGACCTGGCCCGTGATGGCGACCATCGGGATGGAGTCCAGATGGGCGTTGGCGATGCCGGTGACGAGGTTGGTGGCGCCCGGCCCCGAGGTGGCGACGACGACGCCCACCTTCCCCGTCGCCCGCGCGTAGCCGTCGGCGGCGTGGACGCCCCCCTGTTCGTGGCGGGGGAGGACGAAGCGGATGTCCTTTTCGTCGTAAAAGGCGTCGAAGAGGGGGATGACTTGTCCGCCCGGGTAGGCGAAAACGAGGTCGACGTTTTCGCTTTTGAGGATTTCCATGATGACTTTCGTACCCAGCATGGTGGTTGTCTCCTGGTGGAACCGGTGGTAAAGGCGCAAAAAAAGCCCCGGGCGGATCGGCCCGGGGCTTTGGGGGATTTTGCCGCGCACGGCGGCCGCTGCCTCAGGCGTTCGCATCCATAGTCGTCAAGCCGATCGCAATCGGCTCGAAAACGGCTACGAGAATGAGGCAAAGACCGGCGTTCATGCGTTCTTCCTGTTATTTTTCCTCGCGGCGCATAGACGCGGAGCGCCGGATGCAATAATCACGAAACCAGTATACGCGGCGACGGCTGTTTGTCAAGCGGATGAAAAAGAGAAAGCGGAATTTTCGCGCATGACGCGCCCCGCGTTCACTCCGCCGCCGGCGCGTCGCGGCGGGATTGCAGCAGCCAGGAAACATCGGACTGCGACGACGCCCGCACCTGCAACGAGGGTGGGATGAGGATCCGCTGCGGCGGATCCTCCAAGCCTTCGATGCGGCGGACCAGCAGCTTCGACGCCAGCTCGCCGGCCGTGTAGGAGTTGCGGTTCACCGTGGTGATGGGCGGGATGTTGATCAGGGACAGCCCGGTGTGTCCCGTCGCCGCCACGGCGAGATCGCGGGGCACCCACCACCCGAGTTCGGAGGCGGCGTTGATGACCAGAGCCGCGATGGCGTCGCGCGCGCAGAACACGCCGACGCGGGGCTTGCCCAGCCGGGAGAGCAGGGCGGCCAGGCCGCCCGCGCCGTCCACGTCGGCCAATCTGCCCAAGTTGTCGAGATCCCCCACTTCCAGGGTGAACTCGTTGCAGGCGTATCCCGCTTCCTCGATTCTGGCGGCGAAGCTGGCGCGCACGACGGCGTCCAGGGGGTGGGGACTCGCCGGCATCCCGAAAATGAATGACGTGCAGCCCACGGACAGCAGATGCTCGGCGCCCATGCGGCCGATAGCCTCGTTATCCCCGCCCACGATGTCGACGGCGCCCATGAACGGATCCACGCCGCCCAGGATGACGAGGGGAATGTTCCGGCTGGAGAGCTCCCTGACGCAGGCGGCGGTGTGCTCCTCGCCCGACGAAAAGTAGAGAATTCCGTCGACCTGGTATTCGAGAAGGCGGCGGAGCCCCGACAGTTCGCCCGCGCGGTTCCGATCGGCGGCATACCCGCTCTCCATATGCCTGCCCATCCAATCCGGCGACATGAAGAGGGGAAAACAGTCTGATTCGGCCAGGGTTTCGTTGATGGCCGCCGCGAGATCCAGAACCGGGCGGTAGGAGTTTACGACCAGCAGGACGCCTATCAGCTTGCTGCGCCCGTGCAGGAATCCTTTGCCGAGCAGGCTGGGGAAATACCCGAGAGCGTCGGCGCAGCGCTTGATCCGGTCGCGGGTCGATTCGGAAAGGGAGACGTCCCTGCGACCAGCAAGAGCGAGAGACACCGACGTTCGGGAGACGCCGGCGAGGCGGGCGATATCCGCGGTGGTGACGCGTTTCTTTTTTCTTTGCATTCTTTTCGCTTTCCGGGTCGGGCGGAACCGGCGGGGGAAAGGAATTTCCCGCGCCGCCGCGCGATTTTATCGATTATTATACGCCTTTTCCTATAAATATCAATAAGTTATATATGAAGTACTAACCTCGTAACGATAACCTAGGTTAGTTGTTGACTAACGTACGTTATTGTGAATAATAGTGGTGAACGCGGCGTGGAATGCCGCGACGGGCCCTCTTGCAACCAAGGAACTTAGATCATGCGTCTATCGATGAAAACTCGCATCTTCTCCATCGTCGGAATCATGCTTCTCGTCACGGTGATCGTCGCGGGAGCGAGCTTTTACGGCGTTTTCAGACTCATCGAAACTATGGAGGCCATCGGCCGCCAGGGACAGAGGACCATCAATCTGGAGCGCGTCGACAAGATCATGCTGAACCGGCGCATCGCGACCATCGACGTCATCATGGCGGCGGCCGAGGCCGACATGAAGAGGATCATCGACGGGCCGCTCGCGCAAGCGCCCGTGGCGATGGAGGCGGAACTGGATGATTACCTCGCCAATTCCCCGGTCCCGACGCCTCCGGAAATCCGGAACCGCTACGACACGATAAAGACCATGTGGGCGGACTACGTGCGGCAAACCGACGCCGTGACCGCCTTGTCCTACGCGAACTCCAACAACAAAGCCCTCGCCGTCAACGAAGGCCTGCAGGATTTCTGGGACGCCATTGATCAGGACTGTCTCCGTTTGGGAGCTTTCATTCAGGCGAATAACAATAATGCCGCCGACGCCGTCGCCAAGGCGGAGACGGCGCGCGTTTCGCTCCTGCGCTTCCGCCTGAACCTGAGCAAGTACATCCCGGAGGAAAATCCCGCCCGGAGCCGGGGATTCCAGCAGGCGACGGAAGACTACTACAAGGCGCTCCGAGACGCCCTCTCCGGGATCGCGCAAACCCTGCCCCCCGCCCGGGGCGGCGCGATGGCGACCGAAGTGTTGCGGAAGCTCCAGGCCACCGGCGACGACGCGCTCAAGCGCATGATCGACCTGGTCAACCAGGCCACCAACGTCAAGGCGAAGGAGCTGCTCGCCAGCGCCGCCGTGCCGACACGGGCCAAACTGGCCGAATACATCACCTCCTTGACCGAGGCCAATCTGGCCACCATGCGGGAGGGCATCGCGGCGGGAGGCACGCTGGGGATGTCCATCCAGTGGCTGGTCGGCGCGAGCAGCGTCATCGGCATCGTCGTCTCCATCATCCTGGCCTACGTCGTCGTCAGTTCCCTGGTCAAGGGGCTGAAGGTACTTATCGACAGCCTGCGGGAAAGCTCCGGGCAGGTGACGGCGGCGGCAGGGCAGATCTCCATGTCCTCCCAGGATTTGGCCGAGGGTTCGACCGAGCAGGCGGCGTCTCTGGAAGAGACGTCCTCGGCGCTGGAGGAGATGGCGTCGATGACCCGCCAGAACGCCGACAACTCCACCAAGACGAACGACACCACCCAGCGCAACAACAAGCTTATCGCCACCGGCTCCACCGCCGTCGGCAACATGTCGAACGCGATGGCGGAAATCACCGACTCGGCGGAGCAGATCAGCCGCATCATCAAGACCATCGAGGACATCGCCTTCCAGACCAATCTGCTCGCCCTGAACGCGGCGGTCGAGGCCGCCCGCGCCGGCGAAGCCGGCAAGGGCTTCGCCGTCGTGGCGGACGAGGTCCGGAACCTTGCCGGCAGGTCGGCCCAGGCGGCCCGCGACACCACCCAGCTCATCCACACCACCATCGACCGGGTCAGGAACGGATCGGAAATCGCGAAGGAGCTGGATCACAGCTTCAAGGAAATCGAGGACGGGTCGAACACCGTCGCCCGCCTCATCGGGGAGATCACGTCGGCCACGAACGAGCAGGCCCAGGGCGTGGATCAGGTCAATACCGCCGTGGCGCAGATGGACAAGGTGACGCAGTCGAACGCCGCGACGGCGGAGCAGGCGGCGTCGGCGGCGGAGGAGCTCTCGGCGCAGGCCAGCGCCCTGCAGGGCATGGTCGGGGATTTGGTGAGCATGGTCGAGGGCGGATCGGAATCTGCGGACGGCAAGGCGAACGGCAAGCGCCTGTCCGGGAAGGATGTCCGCATCGTGAGCGCGTCCCGGATGCTGGCGCTGGACGCGGACGACGGGAACGGAGGGAGGGGTAGGGGACGGGAGTTTTGATGTGACGAGCGATCGTCTATGAGGGGTTGAATCATGGGGATATTCGCCGCGAAAGTCTGGGCATGGCGCGTCGTCATGCTGCTGGGCGTTCCCGTGATTCTGCTTCTGGCGGCATCGACGAGTCTGGCCGTCAGCATCGACTATCCGAGTGACGGCACGCCGCTCAGGAATCCGTCGGAGGCGTTTGGGACGGCCAATGCGCCCAATATGCCCAACTCCCTCTTCACGACATCGCCGGCAACGGGGAACACGGTTGCCGTCAAGGCCGGCCTGGCAGGCCATGTCTACGGCGGCATTACCGTAACCCCTGGCGATGCCGCCGATACTAACACCGTTTCCATAACGGGCGGAACCATCGGCTCGACGACGGTCAGCGGCAGCGGCAACGTCACCGGCGGGTGGAGCTCCAGCGGCGACGCGACGGGCAATGCCGTCACCATCACCGGCGCCGGCTCCACCGTGCGGGGCATCGTCTTCGGCGGGTGGGTTGACGGCGGCAGCGGCAATGAAGCCAGCGCGAATACCGTCACCGCCGGAGCCGGCGCGACGCTCCGCGACAACATCTACGGCGCGTACTCCAAGGCCGCCGGCAGCGTCACCGACAACCGCATCACCCTGAGCGGCGCGACGGCGAGCAAAAGCGACGGCATTATCGCCGGCGGCTATGCCAGCGCCTCCTTTTCCGGCGGGATGACGGTGTCCGATAATACCGTCACGATCGCCAGCGGTTCGGTCGCCAACTACAGCATCTATGGCGGCAGGGGACAAAGCGGCACCGGCATCGCGGACAACGCGGTCATCGTCAACGGCGGGACCATCGCCAACGCCACGATCTACGGCGGCCAGAACATCAACGGCACCGGGAACGTCCAGGGGAACAGCGTCACTATCGCGGGCGGTTCCGTCGCCGCGACCATCTATGGCGGCCACACCGGCGCGACCGGCCGCGGGAACGTCACCGGGAACACGATCGCCATCACCGGCGGCGCCATCACCGGCGACATCTACGCCGGCCGCAGCAATGGCGGCGCCGTCACCGGGAACGCCGTCACCATCGGCGGCGGCGGCCCGATAACCATCTCCGGCAATCTCTACGGCGGTCTCAGCGCCGGCGCGGCCGACGCCTTCACCGGCAATACCCTGACCATGACCAGCGCCCTCGCCGCCGCCGTCGGCACGGTGCGGAATTTTGAAACCCTTACCTTCGACTTTACCGGCAACGCCAACATCACCACCCTGGACACCACCGCCACCGGCAGCGCCAAATCCGGCGTCATCCTGGACATCACCGCTGCCAACACCGTCACCTTCAGCGGCGCCATCACCGGCTCGGGCGATGTGACGAAGCGGGGCGGCGGCACGCTCATCCTCACCGGCGACAGCAACACCCTCCAAAATAAGCAGTTCCACATCGCCGCCGGCACGCTGCAACTCGGCGGTGGCGGCGCGGCCGGGAGCGTGGCCGCGTCGGGTTACGACGTCGCCGCCGGCGCAGCCCTGGCCTACAGCCACAGCAACAGCGTGACCGACGCGCAGCCGATCACCGGCGGCGGCAAAGTCATCCAGCGCGGCAGCGGATCGCTGACGCTCACCGGCGGCGCGGGGAACACCTTCAGCGGCGGCACGGAAATCGAGAGCGGCACGCTCATCCTCGCCGACTGGGCATCCTACGGCGTGGCGATCGCCCCCGCGACCAACGCCGGCCACATCACCTTCACCGGATCGTCAGGCCCCAAGAACATCGAGAACCGCGCCTCCGCGAACTATACCGACAACACCGGCGGGTATCTGCTGCTGGCCAATTCCTTCCGGACGCAAGCCGGCGCGGGAGACGAAAACCATATCGATCTGCGGCCGCCCGACGCGTCCGTGGTGACGGTCATCACGGACGCCGCCATCGCGGCCGAAGGCGGCGCGTTTTACGTCGCAGGCGGCACGACGCTGCATGTCGCCGCCGGCAACCTCCTCCTCATTGACAATACGGCGAACGGCCAGTCGAATGATCTGTACGTCGAGACCGGCGGCACGTTCAATCTCGCCGTAAGCGGCTCCCTCTTCGGGACCTCCTTTCAAAGCGGCATCGACGGCGGCGGCGATATGAACATTTCTTCAGACAGCCCGCTCGGGCTGGTGGAAATGATCAGCAGTTCCCCAACCGCGCCAACCTTTCACATGGGCTCAACGACGGTGAAGGGGGTAGCGGGAAAAGACACTCTGCTCATCCTGTCCCGGGGGAATCCGGCAGGGCCGACGCCGGACGGCCGCGTTGTTTTTACCCATGACGACGCCTTTTCCGTCGCCGGCAGCGGCTCGTATCTGACTGGCGTGGCGGGCGACGGCATCGTCAGGGCGGGCGCGGGAGGAATCAGCATCGACGGCAAGGCGGTGTTGTCGCCGTTGGCGTATGCCGGCAGCGCCGCGTCCACGGGCAACACCGGCACCTTGACGCTCGACGCGCCGACGGTGGCGCTCACCGACTTCGGCCTCGCCTACACGATCGCCGCGAACGCCTCGCAGGACCCCCTGGGGTCTGAAAGCGGCGTGCCGACCTCCAACAACTCCCTGCTGAACATCGTCTCCGGCAACGCCACTCTGGAGAGCGGCAGAGTGGTCATCAGCACAACCGACAACTCCTCGTTCAAGGCTGGCGACTACCTGGTCATTCGTTCAAATAACGGATTCGTCGGAGTAACCGACGCCAACGTGAACGACAAATTGACCGCGTATGTGGACGGGTTTCTCGTCAATTCCAAGGATCAGGATCTGCGGGGCGAATTGGCGTTCAGTCTTGGCGGCGACCCCGATGCCGGCGACGGAAGCCGGACCGCCGGAACGACGAATGTCTGGTTCAGGCAAGGCGTCAATTCGCTGTCGATGGCGTGGACCGGGAGCGGGACGGCGACGAAAGACAACCCCGCGTCCGGCGTCTGGAAAAGCGAAAGCGAGAGCGATGTCGTGTTTGCTTCTTTGCAGGAGAAGAGCGGGATCCGCGAAACCCACTTCATGTCCGGCGACAAGGTCTATATTTCCGGCGAGAACAAGCGCTTTGAAGTCGTCCTGCCCCAGGCGTCCACTTCCCCGGGCGGGCTGGCCAGCAAGATCATCGTGAGCGGCCTCGTGGTCGGCCGCGACACGGGTGAATCGACGACCAACGGCGGCGCGTACGTCATCAGCGGCCTGGGCGGCATCACGGCGAACGCCGCGACCGCTGTCGGCAGGTTTGTGGACAGCGGCAGTCCCGATCAGCTTGTTCCCACCGGGAAACTGCAAAAATTCGGCGACGGCACGCTGACCTTCGCCAACACCGGCGGCAACACATTCATGCAGGGCGTGGAGTTGTATGGCGGCGCGACGCGAATCGCCCGGGCGGACCAACTGGGCGACGGCGGCAGCGGGACCGCCTTCAAGGGGGACGCGACGCTGGAAGCCCTGAGCGATCTCACGCTCGCCAATGCCGTAACCATCGACCCCGGCGTCACCGGCGATTTCCGCGCCGCCGGCGACGCGGTCTTCACCTATTCGGGCGACCTGACCGGCTCCGCCCTCGCCGCCTTTGCCGCTTCCGGCCCCGGGACGGTGCGGCTGCTGAC
>QMCE01002114.1_pt1 | contig 14313 bp, 15 predicted proteins | sample 1821851 | NCBI WGS metagenome assembly QMCE01 (sample SAMN09453174, study PRJNA476694) | Termite gut metagenome, whole genome shotgun sequencing project. | isolation source: worker | host: Odontotermes sp. | place: South Africa:Pretoria | collected 2016-01-28 | reverse complement strand
CGCCACATCAACGTATCGGAAATAGACATGATTTTGCCGAACATGTCCTGAGGCGCGTCGGTAATGCCGATATAGTTGTCGAGCGATTTTGACATTTTGTTGACGCCATCCAACCCTTCAAGCAGCGGCAGTGTCAAAATGCATTGCGGTTCGATACCAAAGGCTTTCTGAATTTCGCGTCCGACCAGAAGATTGAATTTCTGGTCGGTGCCGCCCAGTTCAACATCGGCCTTTAGCGCGACCGAATCGTAACCTTGCAAAAGCGGGTATAGAAATTCATGAACCGCGACCGGTTGGTTGCCGTGGAAGCGTTTGGCAAAGTCGTCGCGTTCGAGCATGCGGGCAACGGTGTAATGCGACGCCAAGCGAATCATGCCTTCCGCCCCCAGCGCGGACAGCCATTGGGAGTTGAATGCGACTTCGGTTTTTTCCGGGTCGAGAATCAGGAAGACTTGGTCGGTATAAGTTTTGGCGTTGACCAGCACTTCTTCCGGCGTCAACGGCGGGCGCGTTATATTGCGTCCCGAGGGGTCGCCAATCATGCCGGTAAAATCACCGATCAAAAAGATAATATGATGGCCAAGCTCCTGAAGTTGGCGCAGTTTGTTGAATTGCACCGTATGCCCCAGATGAAGGTCGGGTCGGGTCGGATCAAAGCCTTCCTTGATGCGCAAGGGTTTGCCTTTTTTCAGCTTGGCAATCAGCTCTTTTTCAATGAGCAGTTCATCCGCGCCTCGTTTGAACACTTCAATCTGATGCGCAATTTCAGCTTCCGTCATTTTTATGCCTATAAAACGTTTACTCTGTCGTAACCAAAAGGAATACAGGTTGATCTCTCGCCTGTTTTTGCTTAGAATGTTTAGGATTTTGGAATAACAGACAAAGACAGGATTCGGATATTGTAATGGAAGAGCGGACAGTAAAGGGAATCATGTTGATGATTTCTTCTTGGCGACGTTTTATTTCGCATTGGCCGTCGCTTACTGTTTTTTTCCTGGGTCTTTCCTGTGTTGCCGCGTTTGCTTTTGTACCGAGTGAAACGCCGGAAAAAATTCCCACAACGACATTAATCGAAATGCTGCCGCTGCCTGCGGATTTGCCGTTGCTGGACGCATCTGTGAACGGATCGTCGGACGCGCCGTATTGGAGCGAAGAGCGTATTCAGCGTGGCGACGTTATCAGCAATGTTTTATCCCGTGCCGGGATGAACGATCCCGAAGTACACAAATTCATTCTTTCGGATGTTGCGGCGCGTCCGTTGTATAAGCTGCGCCCGGGGCGAGGCTTGCGCTTGGCGTTAAGCGATGAGGGGCGGTTGCGCGAATTGCGTTTTTTGATGTCGTTGGAAGAGATGCTGGTGATTTCCCGCGAAGACAACGCATTGCAGGCAAAAATCATCCGGCCGGAATTGGAAGTGCGCCGCGAGCAGCGTGTCGGCAACATCCGCTCTTCGTTATTTGGCGCGGCTGATCGTGCCGGTATTCCCGATGCCGTCACCATTGCGATGGCGAATGTGCTGGGCGGCGAAATCGATTTTTATCACGATTTGCGGCAAGGCGATTCTTTTTCGGTTGTTTATGAGATGACTTATATTGACGGCGAGTTGGTCGGCAGCGGCAAAATTCTTGCAGTGGAATTCATTAATCAGGGCAAAGAATATTCGGCGTACTTGTGGCAGGGGGAAAATAACGAGCTGACGGACGCCGCTTACTATAACGCCAAAGGCGAGAGCAGCAAAAAAGCATTTTTGCGGGCGCCGCTTGAATTTTCGCGCGTTTCGTCCAATTTCAACCCCGGGCGTTTGCATCCGGTTTTCAAGGTCAAACGCGCACATACGGGAACGGATTTCGCCGCGCCGACAGGTACGCCTGTGCGCGCCGCCGGTGACGGAATGGTCGAATTTGCCGGCAAGAAAGGCGGGTATGGCAATCTGGTGATTTTGCGCCATGCCGGGAAGGTTGCAACTTATTACGGGCATTTGTCGCGGTTTTCGTCGAATGCGAAAAAAGGCAAACGCGTTCAGCAAGGCGATGTGATCGCGTATGTGGGCAGTACCGGCTATGCGACCGGCCCACACCTGCATTATGAATTTCGCATCAACAACAAACCCCAGGATCCGCTGAAAGCTGTACTGCCGCCGTCGCCGCCGATCGAGGCGAAGTATCAGGAGTCTTTCCGGCAACAGGTCGCGGCAACACAGGAGCGTATGCGGCTGGCGCGCGATGTGGCGGGAAATGCGGATATTGCTTACGCCAATTTTCATTGATTTCCTATGAGTGATGCCGTTTTCGCCGGCGTGATGTCGGGGACCAGCCTTGACGGCATCGATGCGGTTCTCGCGCGTTTTCCCGAAGGCAGCGACATTCATCCGTTAGCGGTGATCGGCAGCGCTTTTCTCTCTTTTCCAGACAACTTGAAAGCCGAGCTTCTGGCATTGCAAAGCGCGGGTTGCGATGAAATCGCGCGCGTTTCCCGCGTCGCGTTGCTTCTGGCGGATTTATACGCCGAGGCGGTACGCGCCGCCGCGGCGGACGCAAAGATGGCTGTTTCCGCGATTCGGGCAGTGGGGGTGCATGGACAGACGATCCGGCATTGCCCGCAACAGTCCTGGTCGTATCAGGTCAATCAGCCGGCGCGTGTTGCCGAGCGGCTGGGGGTTGACGTCGTTGCCGATTTTCGCAGCCGCGATCTTGCCGCCGGCGGGCAGGGCGCGCCGCTGGTGCCGCTGTTTCACAAGGCGCTGCTTCACGGTATTTCGGACGGCGTGATGCTTAACGTCGGCGGTATGGCCAATCTTACCGACGCGACACATCCTGAAAGGGTTGCCGGTTTTGATACCGGCCCCGGCAATGTGCTGATGGATGGCTGGTATGCGCAACATCATGAAGGGCGTTTCGACGAGGACGGTCGGTGGGCGTCGTCGGGAAAAGTCTTGCCCGAACTCTTGCGCGAATTTCTCGGCGAGCCTTATTTTGCGCAGGTGCCGCCCAAGAGCACCGGCCGCGATTTGTTCGATGCGCGTTGGTTGCAGAAACATCTGGCAAAATTCCCCGGATTGAGCGCCCAGGACGTACAGGCGACATTATTGGCGTTGACGGCGGCCAGCAGCACGCAAGCAATCAAGCAATACGCAGGCGACGCCAAGCGCGTTTATATTTGCGGCGGCGGCGCGTATAACAAGGCATTGATGGCGCGCTTGGCCGAACTTTTGGCGCCGCGACTTGTCACAACCACGCAGGCAATCGGCATTGCGCCGCAGCATGTCGAAGCGTTGGCGTTTGCCTGGTTGCGCTTGATTTAAGCGGCATTACCGGTGCACGGCACGCCGTTGTTTTGGGCGCAATTTATCCGGGAAACTGATCGCTTGGTGAAGAAACATACTATTGCTACGGACGTCACGAGTACATCGCGGGTACTTCCTGCTATCATTGCCGAACTGAGCAATCTTTTAAGGGATAAAACATCATGAAAGCAATCAAAAGGTTTCCGGCGTTGTTGGCGGCGTTCGCGTTCACATTCGTATTGAGCGCATGTAACGATGCACCCGCGCCAACGCCATCCGCGCCCAATGCCGCGCCGGCGGCTGCGGTGGCTCCTCCTGTTGTTGCGACCAAAATCGTGGTCGGATTGGACGATAACTTCCCGCCGATGGGTTTTCGCGACGAGCAGGGACAACTGGTCGGTTTTGATATCGATATGGCAAAAGAAGCCGCCAAACGCATGGGCGGTGAGGTGGAATTCAAGGCGATTGACTGGAACGCCAAAGAAGCGGAATTGGGCAGCGGACGTATTGATTTATTGTGGAACGGCCTGACCATTACCGAAGAGCGCAAGAAAAACATTAACTTTACCGCGCCCTATATGGAAAACCACCAGATTGTCGTCGTGCAATCGGGTTCACCGGTCAAGACCAAAGCGGATATGGCAGGTAAAGTGATCGGCATTCAGGATGGCAGCAGCGCCGTTGATGCGGTTGAAAAAGAAGCGGCGGTGGCGGCATCGTTTAAAGAGCTGAAAAAATACGGCGATAACGTGACCGCGCTGTTGGACCTTAATATGGGGCGGGTCGATGCGGTGGTGCTCGACGAAGTGGTTGGGCGTTATTACACTGCGAAACGCCCCGGCGAATATGAGGTGCTTGAAGAAAACTTCGGCACCGAAGAATACGGCGTTGGCTTGCGCAAGGACGATGCGGAATTATTGGCGAAGCTCAACCAGGCGCTTGACGCCATGAAATCCGATGGTACTTCGGCAAAAATCGCCACCGAATGGTTTGGAAAAGATATTATTAAGTAAACTGATTGGCTGCCCGGGTTGTTTACCCGGGCATTTTTTTTGCATGAGACAACATAGAAGGTAAGCCATCAGCCATGGATTACATCCTGAGCATGCTTGCCCCCCTCTGGCAGGGCGCGACGGTAACGCTGAAGCTTTTTTTCATCACGCTGGCGGTGTCACTGCCGTTGGGGTTGGCACTGGCACTGTTGCGTATTTCGCATTTTCGCGCCGTCAGCGTCACGGTTAACGGTTATATCTGGCTGATGCGCGGCACGCCGCTGATGTTGCAAATGTTGTTTATCTACTTTGCTTTGCCGTTTGTGCCGGTCATCGGTGTGAAATTGCCCGATTTCCCGGCGGCGATTGTCGCGTTCTCATTGAACTACGCCGCATATTTTGCCGAAATCTTCCGCGCCGGCATTCAATCAATCGGCAAAGGCCAATACGAAGGCGCCAAAGTATTGGGGTTAACGTATGCGCAGACGATGCGTCGGATTATTTTGCCGCAGATGATCAAGCGTATCCTGCCGCCGATGAGCAACGAAACCATTACGCTGGTCAAAGACACCTCGCTGATTTATGTGCTGGCGTTAAATGACCTTTTGCGTGCCGCACGCAATATTGTCCAGCGCGATTTCACGACGACGCCTTTTCTGGTGGCGGCAGCATTTTATTTGATCATGACATTGCTGCTCACCTGGGGTTTCCAGCGTCTGGAAAAAAAGTATGCCGTCTACGATGACTAATCCGATGATTGACGCGCGCAATGTGCGCAAACGTTTCGACCATTTGGAAGTGCTCAAAGGCGTATCGCTTACCGTGGCAAAAGGCGAGGTTATTGCCATCATCGGGCCGTCCGGCTCGGGGAAAAGTACCTTTTTGCGTTGCCTCAATCATCTGGAAACAGTGGATTGCGGCCATATTGAAATCGAAGGCGAAATATTGGTCAGCACCGATCAGGAGGGGCGAGCCCATTATGTCGCGGATGCCGAAGTACGGCGCATCTGCCGGAAAATGGGTATGGTGTTTCAGCATTTCAATTTGTTCCCGCATATGACGGTGATTCAGAACATTATCGAAGCGCCGATCACGGTAAAAGGCATACAAAAGCAGGATATTTTGCCGCGCGCCGAGGCGCTTTTGAAAAAAGTCGGACTAATCGGCAAACGTAATAATTATCCGTCGCAACTTTCCGGCGGACAAAAACAGCGTGTCGCGATTGCCCGGGCGCTGGCCATGGAGCCGGACATCATGCTTTTCGATGAGCCGACGTCGGCGCTCGATCCCGAACTGACCGGCGAAGTGTTGCGTACCATGCGCGCGCTTGCCGAAGAGCACATGACCATGTTGGTGGTCACGCACGAAATGGCGTTTGCCCGGGAGGTGGCGCGCCGGGTATGTTTCATGGACCAGGGCGAAATCGTCGAATCGGGCTCGGCAAAAGAATTCTTTGCTCACCCGGTTAATGCGCGGACACAAACGTTTTTGCGAAATATGCTTTGATTATTTTTGTTTTGCGAACCGACAACACGAATAAAAAAACAAAAATGAGAAAAAGCGTTGTCCTCAGTGCGTCGTGTTATTTCCCCGGATTTTTATCGTAGCTTCCTTGATGACCGAAATTGTTTTTTCGCGCGGGAAGCTCTTGCGATATGCGAGCGCGATGTGACGAAACGGCACAGGCTCGGAAAACGGAACCGGCACAACCAGATTGCTGTGATAACGCGGCGTCATCGCGTCTTGGGGTAATACGGAAATACCAAGCCCGGACGCGACCATATTGCGAATGGTTTCCAGCGAATTGGTGCGCGGCATATGGTTATCGGGATTGAGTTCAGGGCAGGCTTCCAGCACCTGATCGCGGAAGCAATGGCCAACGTTCAACAGGATCGGATTTTCATCGGCGATTTCCTGGGCATTGATCGATTCGCGTTTGCTCCACTTATGGCCTTTGGGCACAATGACCTGAAATGGTTCTTGATAAAGAAATTCGGTGGCGACGCCCGGCGGCGAAAAGGGCAGCGCAATGATGGCGACGTCGATACGGCCAAGGCGTAAAGCCTCCTCAAGATTTTCGGTGAGGTTTTCTTCAATTTCAAGCGGCATGCCGGGCGCGAGCTTGATGAGCGCGGGAATCAAATCGGGCAGCAGATAAGGAGCAACCGTAAAAATTACGCCGAGCTTGAGCGCGCCATCGAGTTGATTGCGCCCCGTTTGCGCGACGGCTTTAATATTTGCGGCGTCTTCGATGACCTGATGCGCAAGCGCAATCAGGCGCTCACCGATCGGCGTTAGGCTGACTTCATTTTTACCGCGCTCAAATAAAATTACGCCAAGCTCTTCTTCGAGTTTCTGGATCGCGATCGATAGGGCTGGCTGGCTGACAAAACATTTGGAAGCGGCGCGACCAAAACTTTTTTCATGCGCCACGGCGACAAAATAACGCAGTTCATTCAAGGTCATCCGGTTTTCCTTTCACTGAGAAAGCGGGCGAACGCATCGGCTGTTTCCGGATGGCGCAAACCGAAATCGACGGTGGCTTTCAGATAGCCAAGCTTGCTGCCACAATCGTATCGTTGCCCGGAGAAACGGTAAGCATACACAAATTGCTCCGCCATCAGGCGGGCGATGCCGTCGGTGAGCTGTATTTCGTTACCGGCGCCGCGCGGCAGATGGCGCAGGTGGGTAAAAATCTCTGGTGTCAAGAGATAGCGCCCGATCACGGCAAGGTTTGAGGGCGCGGTGTCGGGCGCGGGTTTTTCGACAATACGCGAAACGGGTTGCATCGTACTTTGGAAAATACCGTTCGTGGCGACAATGCCATAATTTTGTGTTTGGTTTTTCGGTACGTCCATCACGCCGAGTATCGAATATCCGGAGAACCGATCGGCCATCTGTTTGAGTACCGGCACGTCGGCGGCAATCAGGTCGTCGGCGAGCAATACCGCGAAAGGCTCATTGCCGATGACCGGCGCGGCGCACAAGACGGCGTGTCCCAGCCCGAGCGCTTCGGCTTGGCGAATGTAAATATAATTGATGCCGTTCGGCAAAACGCTGCGCACGATGCCGAGTAAAGCCTGTTTGTCCTGTTGCTCCAGAACGCTTTCCAGTTCATAAGCTTTATCAAAATGATCTTCGATGGCGCGCTTATTGCGGCCGGTGATGAAGATCATATCGGTAATGCCCGCCGCCGCCGCTTCTTCGACAGCGTATTGGATGAGCGGTTTATCGACAATCGGCAGCATTTCTTTAGGGCTGGCCTTGGTTGCCGGTAGGAAGCGGCTGCCCAATCCGGCGACCGGAAAGATGGCTTTGGTGATTTTCATGAACTTCTTCCTTGCAGTGCGCCATGAGCGATCAATTCAATGAACTGCGCTTCGTCGATAACGGGAATGTCGAGTTTTTGCGCTTTTGCCAGAGCGCTTCCCGGCGCGTCGCCGGCCAGAATGTAGCTGGTCTTCCGGGAAACGCCGGCGGTGACTTTGCCGCCTGCATCTTGGATTTTTTTTGTTGCTTCATCGCGAGTCATCGTGGGCAGGGTTCCAGTGAGCACAAAAGTCAGTCCCGATAGCGCGCCCTGGCGTTGCGCGCGGTTTTCCGGAGGCACGTCCGGCCAATGCACACCGGCATCGCGCAAATCATGGATTACTTGCGCGTTATGCGGTTCGGCAAAAAAGTGGCGAATACTCTCGGCCATAACATCGCCGACATCGTAAACAGCGCATAAGGTTTCATGGTCCGCCGACATCAATGCCTCCAATGCGCCGAAGTGCTGCGCCAAGTCGCGTGCCGATGTTTCGCCGACGTGGCGAATGCCGAGCGCGAAGATAAAGCGCGCCAATGAGGTACTTTTGCTTTTCTCAACCGCCGCGCATAAGTTGGCCGCGCTTTTTTCACCCATGCGCTCCAGCTGCGCAATATCGTTTTGCCGCAAGCGGTAAATGTCGGCGGGCGTTTTGACCAATGCCTTATCGACCAGTTGCGCGACAATTTTTTCGCCGAAGCCGTCGATATTCATGGCGCGCCGCGAAGCAAAATGAACGATGGCCTGTTTACGCTGTGCAGGGCAGAACAAACCGCCCGTGCAACGCGTGGCAATTTCGCCGTCAAGACGCAGCGCTTCCGAACCGCAGACCGGGCAACGATCCGGCATTACAAAAGGTTTAATGTTGTCGGGACGCTCTTCAATGATAACGCGCATTACTTCCGGGATTACGTCGCCCGCGCGGCGAATCATCACGATGTCGCCGATGTGAATGTCTTTGGCACGGATTTCGTCTTCATTGTGCAGCGTGGCATTGGTTACGGTCACGCCGCCGACCAGCGTCGGTTGTAAGCGCGCGACGGGTGTGAGTACGCCGGTACGCCCGACTTGTACATCGATATCCAGAATGGCGCTTTTCATTTCTTCGGCGGGAAATTTGTGCGCCAAGGCAAAGCGCGGCGCGCGCGACACGAAACCGATTTTTTGTTGCCAGTCAAAGCGGTTAAGCTTGTAAACCACGCCGTCGATATCGTAAGGAAGCTGGTGGCGTTTTTGCTGGACGGTTTGATAAAAGTCGAGCAAACCTTGAAGGGTACGCACAAGCTTTCGTTCCTGGCCGATGGAAAACAATTGTGTTACCAGATAATCCGATAATGCGTTTTGCGTTTGCGGCGGGTTGATACTGCCCCAATCGGTTTCGCCCATCCCGTAGGCAAAGAACGTCAGGCGCCGCGTTGCTGTGACGCGCGCGTCAAGCTGGCGTAACGACCCGGCAGCGGCGTTGCGTGGATTGGCGAACACTTTTTCGCCGCGCTCTTTTTGTTGAGCGTTTAGTATTTCGAAATCTTTTCTTCGCATCAGCACTTCGCCGCGCACTTCGAGCAGTGGCGGCGCATTGTTCAGCTTAAGCGGAATCGATGCAATCGTACGCAGGTTTGCCGTGATGTCCTCGCCGGTCACACCGTCGCCGCGTGTCGCGCCGCTGACGAAAATACCGTTTTCGTAGCGCAGGTTGACCGCCAGGCCGTCGAATTTGACGTCGCAATCGTATTCGATCGTGTCGGCGAAATCAGGAAGCGCCTCACGGATACGGCGGTCGAACGCCGCGACTTCATTATCGTTAAACGCATTGTTCAGCGACAACATGGGTACGCGATGCGTTAACGTCGAAAATGTCGACCGTGGCATGCCGCCGACGCGCTGTGTCGGTGAGTTGGGCGTGATCAGCTCGGGGTGTTTTTCTTCGAGCGATTGCAGTTCGCGAAACAGGGAATCGTATTCGGCATCATCGATGGTTGGGTCGTCGAGAACGTGGTATTGGTAATCGTGCCCGGCGATGATCCGGCGCAGCTCCAGAACGCGTTCTTCCGCGGGCGCGGATGGCGGAGGATGGTCGGGGAAAAGAGAAGGCTGGGTCATGCCATCATGGCTTTTTTATTATGAAGCAAAAAGGCGAAACGCACGCGGGCTGCCCGGCTCAATGCCTGCTTCAAGCAGCGCTTGTGTTGATTTTTCTACTTCGGCGCGGATCATGGTCAAGCCCTGATCTCTGAGCGGCTTATGGCGATCATCGATCAGTTCGGCGGACAGGGTTTGCGCCAGGCGCATGGTTTGTTTCAGCATTTCGTCAAAAACAAGTTCAGGCTGCGCGACGTGCGGGACGTCAAGCAATACGACCGGGTTTTGAATCGCTTTTTTCAAACGCTCCTCGGAGAGCGGTTGGGTATCTTCAATACGGAACAGTTCGCGATCATTGCGCAGATAGCGCAACGCACCTTTTTTCAAAATAAATCCTTGCTTTTGTGCGGCAAGCAGGAACGATTGCCCAGGCATCGGGCCAACTTTGCCGTGTAGCGTCAGACCGATCTGCAGATCAAGCTGCGCGCAAACCTTGTCAAGCATGCGTGCGCGCTCGGCTTCGGCGGACGCGTCGAACGGGGTATAGCTTGCCGACAATAACGACGCGATGCTTTCCACGTGTTTTTGAAACGTTTCGATTTGCTCGATGGTCGTAACATGGGCGCGGTCGGCGAGTTGCAGGCAAAACGCCAGCGAATGCATGGGCAACGGTGCAGCATCACCGCTTTCTTTGTTTTCTGTAGCGGTGGACGGCACCGGCGCCGCAATTGCCAGCTGATTGAGATGGTCCATGATGTCGGGCACGGTTTTTAAAAGCGACCAATGGGCAGAGTTGCGCCGTTGCCACAGCAGACGAATGTTTTTGCCCGGGATTTTCAGAAATTGTTCGGCAAGCTCCGCTGCGATTTGAGTGCTGGGCGGCAATTGCAGCGTGAGTACAGCTTCGGCCATGAAATCGGGGGCGTCATCCTCCTGATTTTCAGCCTTGATGCTGGTAGGGGGCTCAAAAACGGGTTCTTCGCGGGTTTCCGAGATAGGTGTTTTTTTTACCGTATCGTGACGCGGTTGCATGGCTGCACGGGAAACAAAAGAGCGCTTGAGTTTTTGCTCCTGAACGATGTTATATACAAGTACGGCAAGAATCAGGACGATGCCAATGATCAAAAGGGCCAGTTGGAGCATGCTCATAAATCGTCAGAATAGCAATAAATAAAAATTATCATTCTAAATCGTTTTATTGGCCGTAGCGCGGGTATGCTTAAAACATTTTAAAAACGTGGCTATGGTCAGGCATTCGAGTAAGAAATGGCGTAAAGGCCAAAACCCGTTTCGTATTTTGATAAAACATCGCTATAATGTCGCGCTTGCAGGCGGTTAGCTCAGCTGGTTAGAGCGCCACGTTGACATCGTGGAGGTCGTTGGTTCGATTCCAATACCGCCTACCATAACTAGATCCCACGTAAGCCCACGTTGTCCCAAAAGCCTTAGTAGATCAACCTATTAGGGCTTTTTTATTGTCCCACGTCGTCCCACGTTGTCCGGTTGAATCCCACGCTATTTGGGGGTATATTTTGGCTCAGATACCCCCATAAAAAAGTAGATGCCCCCAAGATGCCGCTCAGTGAAACGACTGTACGAAAAGCCAAGCCGACAGGAAAACAGGTCAGATTGTTTGACAGTGGTGGTCTGTACCTCGAAATATCCCCGAAGGGCGGCAAATACTGGCGGTTGAAATATCGGTTTGCCGGACGGGAAAGAAGACTCGCTCTTGGTGTTTATCCGACAGTATCGTTACGCGACGCTCGCAATCTCCGCGATGAAGCCAGACTGAAGCTGGCCAAGGGGATTGACCCGGGTATTGAGAAGAAATCCCAAAGGATTGCATCTTCAAATCCGGGCAGTTTTGAGTCTATTTCACGTGAATGGCATTCTCGTAATGGTTCAAAATGGACTGAAAAATATGGCGAAAAAATTATTCGCAGTCTGGAACTGAATATTTTTCCTTGGCTTGGCGCGATGCCGATTAACGCGATCACACCGCCAATGTTGCTTGATGTTCTCCGGCGCGTCGAAGACCGCGGCGCTATTGAAACAGCACATCGAGTGAAATCAACATGCGGCCAGGTGTTCCGGTATGCGATTGCGACGGCTCGTTGCGAGCGCGATCCGTCTGCGGATCTTCGCGGCGCACTTATGCCGCCTGAAATGTCGCACATGGCGAGCATTACGAATCCAAAAGAAATTGGCGAATTAATGCGGGCGATTAAGGGATATGAAGGTGCACAGATCACCAGATCAGCGTTACAACTTGCTCCGTATGTTTTTGTTCGCCCAGGCGAATTGCGCGGCGCGCTGTGGTCGGAGATCAATTTTGACGACGCCGAATGGCGCATCGGCGCGGATAGAATGAAGCTGCGCCGTGTCCACATCGTACCACTATCAAAACAGGCGCTTGCAATATTGCGAGAATTACATCCGTGTACCGGCGACGGCGATTTTATTTTCCCGTCAGAGCGGACACGAGGCCGCCCGATGTCGGAAAACACGGTGAATGCGGCGCTGCGCAGGCTTGGGTATGGAAAAGATGAGATGACCGGCCACGGGTTCCGGTCAATGGCATCAACAAGGCTTAATGAGGCTGGCTGGAATATTGATGCGATCGAGCGGCAACTGGCGCATGTCGAGGGCAACACTGTCCGCGCGGCCTATAATTATGCGCAACACCTTGATGAGCGAGCGGAAATGATGCAGTGGTGGGCGGACTACTTGGACGCATTGCGCGACAAGAAATCGGCGCCAAAGCGAAAATAAACTGGCCATAATGTAAAAAGCCTCTCGTTTTATCGCAAAATAACGCTTGACGTATTACGTGAAAGGTAATACTGTTCAACCTATGATCCGCTCGTTCCAATGCAAAGACACTCAGGCGCTGTTTGAAGGCCAAAGCCCCAAGCGGTTTCGTGCCATTCAGGCAGTCGCCGAACGCAAACTGGCACAGCTTGACGCGGCGCAAACGCTGGACTTCCTGCGCTCTCCGCCGGGTAACCGGCTGGAAAAGCTCTCCGGAGATCGCGCCGGACAGTGGAGCATTCGCATTAACGAGCAATGGCGTGTGTGCTTTGTCTGGACAGATCAAGGCCCTGCCTATGTTGAGATTGTCGATTATCACTGAGGAGTTATGACTATGACCAAACCGATCAACCGCAAGCCGATCAACCGTATGCGCGCCGTGCATCCGGGCGAAGTTTTGCGCGAAGATTTTCTTGTGCCGCTCGGCATGAGCGTGAACGCACTGGCGCTTGCTTTGTCCGTGCCGGCGACGCGCTTGCACGAAATCGTGAAAGAGCGCCGTGCCATCAGCGCGGATACTGCCGAGCGTCTGGCGCATTATTTTGGCGGCGACGCGGCTTCGTGGCTTGCGTTGCAGGCCAGCTATGACCTGAAAACCCTGCCGACCCGTGCCGAAATTGAGAGACGTGTCCAGCCGCGTGCGGCGTGAATTGAGCATTTGATTTGGCATCATTCTTCTTGCCAGATAAGAGATGTTTCAGATCGACTCAACATTTGGCTTCAGCTAAAACCAACGGGCTTTATGCGGCCTTGCTGTTATCGCGGATACGTTGCTGTTGTTCGTTCCAGGCTCTGATCTCACCGGCAATCCAGACGGAGCACCGCATACCAATACGAAGCGGCTTCGGGAAATCACCGGCAGCTATCTTTCGGTAAATAGTCGATCGACGCATGCCTGTAAGTTGTTCAACATCGGGCAACCGTAGGCGGACTTCATCGGGATTGATTTTTTCAATATTCATAATCAGACCTGTGTACAAATTTATTTCCGATAGCGGAGTTCATCGACCGTTTTTTGGAATAATTCATCTGGCCCGTAGGCGATAACCAAAAGTTTTTTAACAGGCAACGGGACTCTTCTTCCGCTTTCGTAGCGACTTCCGCCGCTCTGCGTGATGCCTATGCGAGACCAGAATTCTTGTTGATTAATTCGGAGTGCTAGGCGTACTTCTTTGATGCTGCCGTTTCTGAAGGTATCCGTTGTTATATGTTTTTCCATGATTCTATTCCCTCTAGATTTCGTTAAAGTAATCTGGTGATATACAGACCAATAACAGGTGCTATGCGGCCAATTCCTGTTGCACTTCTTCGTCCGGCGCAACCAGCGAAATATCGACATCCTGTTGGATGAGTTCGCACAATCTCCCGACCTCAGCGGCAAGCGGATGGCAAACAATACGGAAGGTCGTCGTTACTGAGCCGCCTTCTTTGAAAGCAAAGGAAAATTGATCTACCTTGCAATCGATCAGTGTAATGTCGCCTTTACCGGTGGCGCCCCAATGCACAATAAGTTTGTATCCGTCAAAGTCTTTGTTCCACTTGACCGATTGGATTTCGGGAAGGCGAAGGGTTGGCAGATGCGTTGGCGCGTTGATTGCCAGTTCTCCCTGAGAAGCATCTTTTTTAAAGAACGTCGCTTTAAGCGTTGGGTGAAATTCTGAAAGAATGTCGTTCAATGCGACGAACTCGAATTTCAGGTCAGCGGCAAGCACATGTTCTTCACCGTGTGTCTCCGAGCGTGTGTGTCAATTATGGTTTAAAAGTGCACCACTTTGTTGTGATTTTGGTTAAGACCTGTTTTTGAATCGGTAAGACTCATTACCGGTTTCGATGATGTGACA
>QMCE01769578.1_pt1 | contig 14320 bp, 15 predicted proteins | sample 1821851 | NCBI WGS metagenome assembly QMCE01 (sample SAMN09453174, study PRJNA476694) | Termite gut metagenome, whole genome shotgun sequencing project. | isolation source: worker | host: Odontotermes sp. | place: South Africa:Pretoria | collected 2016-01-28 | reverse complement strand
ACGGTTACTGCGGAGAAATGTCCCCCAAAAGGGACATTTCTCCTTTTCGGGGGTATCAATTCGCCCATTCAGGATGAAGAGGAAAAGATTACCTGATAGATCTGGAATTTCCTTGTTTCCAGAAACTGTGCTTCTTCCGGCGGGATGCCAATCTGTTGATATTTTAATCCTTCTTCCAGCACTGCCACTTTTCCGGCATTCCTGCTGCCACCATATACCGAATGCCAGCTTTCCCTTACTTTTGCCGGATCTTTTAACACTCCCGGATGTTCCAGCACCCCTCCCGGCGTTGCACCGTTCTCAAAAAAGGAAGCCCCATATTCTTCACAGGCCAGTGTCATTCCAACGGCATTTTTAGCCATAGCGATAGGAGAATAGCCCACAAGGCCATCAAATCCCAGACCTGAAATATGAAGTACATCCTGCTGATTAAGATAAATCCTGCCGTGATCCGCAAAGTTGGGATTCTCGTCACTATTGCGGTTATAGATATAGTAAAGCTGACCACGTTCATCCCGATCCACTTCCATCTTATCTGGCAGAAGTGGATGGCCACACACAACAGTTTTGTTGATATTAGTTCTATAAAGAATGATGTTTTGTTATCTATTTTACCCTGCGGGGAAAAATATAATATAGGTTGGAAGTCTAACTTAGGAAAAGGTGCTTTTCCTAAAATTCTTCGCGATAGCGACAAAAAGGCATCACTTATGAAGTTGGCTATAGATGCTACAAGAGCACTATCTATTCAGTTCGCATCTGTGGATATTATTGAAACAGACAGCGGACTGATGGTATTAGAAGTAAATAGCGGCATTATGATGGAGAGGTTTATACAAGCAGCAGATGAGAATTATAATATCGCAAAAGAGATTTATAAACATGCCATAAAAATAATGTTAAAGGAGTAGTGTATGCGCAAGCAGATAATATTGCCTTTGTTAATTGATATATGCACAGAATTGGGTATTCAGGTATGGGTAGAACCAACTCGTGGTATTTATGGATATTTAAAGTTTGATAATGGAAATAGGTTCTATATTAAAGATATAAATTTCAATATAAATCTTGCAACCTCAGTAAGCATTTGTAAAAATAAAGCTACTTGTAGTTCAATCCTTGAACATTTAGGGTATTCTGTTCCGAAATTTACTATGGTTAGAAGAAGATCAATGAATAAGGTAAATCCATGCGATAGTATAGAAGATGGATTAGCTTTTATACGTAATTTGGGGTTTCCTGTAATATTGAAACCAAACGATTTATCGCAAGGGCGATTGGTTTTTAAAGTGCATAGCGAGAAAGATTATTTTTCATATTCTGAAATAATTCTCGAGAGTTGTTCTTGTTTTCAAGTGCAAAAATTTTACCCGCAAAATGACTATCGAATTATTGTTCTTGATGGTAAACCTATTTCTATATATCAAAGAATTCCGTTATCTATTTTGGGTGATGGCACGTCTACTCTTGAAACTCTTGTTTTTTCAAGGCAAGCATATTTTGATATGATTGGTCGGGATACACTTATCAGTCCATATGATGAACGCATTCAGTCTAAAATAAGTACTCTTGGGTTATCGTTAGAATATATCCCTCTCGCTGGTGAAAAGCTAGTACTTCAAGATATTTCAAACTTATCTGCGGGTGGAGAAACAATTGAATTAACGGACAAAATCCACCCTTCATATGCAGAATTGGCAAAAAAAATAGCGACTGATATGAATTTAGATTTATGCGGAATAGATATTATTACAGAAGATATCACAAAAACCCTATCTGATTATGTTGTGTTGGAAATCAATAGTTCGCCTGGATTGGACAATTATGCATATCAGGGTGTAAGACAAGAAACGTACATTAAAAACTTGTACCGAGAAGTAATAATGTTCATAGCTAGAAAATACTCTTAGTGACCGAACATAAAAGGGATTGATACGCAATGTCCAATCGAATCTCATTTACGTATCAAACTCACCTATACCACTACTGGTTCACTACCTCGTCCTACAGTACAGCGCAATATCTCCCTTATACCCCTCGAACACGTCAACGCGGGTAATATCATAATCCACACCGCGAAAGCGGACTATATGGCGCGTGGTAATGTCCGCGCGCCAGTTGACTATAAATAACACTTCCTCGGTTGACTGTACGCTCTGCGCGGCGAACACCTCTTTGCCGGATAGCTGCCGGAAGTACGCCCACAAAGGCGGCGCAATCGGCGTAAAGGTCGGCGGCAACGGGAAACCCTCCGGGTCTTTGCCCGATTGCAAAACGCCTATTTCGATTTTCTTGTCTTTCAGCTTCATATCAGATAGCCCCCGTAAATTCGGTATAGTGTTCGTATAAACCGACATAGCAATCAAGCAACGCCGCCGCGCCGTCAATACGCTGTCGCGGCGATTGGTTTTTAACGGGTACAATATTACCGTTGCGGTCGGTCTGTACGCCTGTGTTCGTCAAGCACCATTTCAAGATAGGGTTATCATTATAAATAACCCTGTGGGCTTGTAAGTCCGCGCCTAACATTTGCATGGGTAGGGATAGGGTTTTCGCCCCCTGTATGCACCTAACCATGTTAAAGCCCTGCAAGGTCATTTCCTCGACAAAGTACCGTGCCGAATAGCTGTCATAATAAACCCACGCGGGCGACAAGTCGTATTCTCGGACGGTATCGACAAACCATTGCGTAACGTCGCTATAATTTATGCTGTTGCCTGCGCATAGGCGTAATAGCCCGCGTTCAAACCACTTGTCATAGGGTATTTTGTCCTGCTGTACCCGCTCTTGCAGTTTATCGCTTGGCAACCAATACATTTGAGCGACAAACTTTCTATCGTCACCGCGCTTCATAAACAAAAGGCTTGCGGCGGTCAGGTCGGTCGTTATGGACAAGTCGGCACCGCCGATTGCATACGCCCCGCGAAAATCTTCAAGGCTGAACGTGTCGGTATTGTTTATATCGTCAAAGGAAAGCCACGCCGTTTTAACCGTTTCGCGGACGTTAAATTCTTTTGTCAATACCCCCGAAAGCTCGTTGCGGTTCTGCTTGGCGCGTTCTACCTTGGCGGTCAGGTCGTCGGTTTTCTTGATGGCCCCCAACGCCGGGTTGGCCTTTATCCATGACGCCGGGTTCGTCCATTCGGCGCGGTCGTCCAGTTCGTAGAGTACGGGCAGAAAACGCGGGTCGGAAATAACCCCGTCGGCAACTTGGGCGGCGTGGTTGTACATATCGTCAAAGATACATTCGCGGATGGTTCCGGCGGTCGTTATCATAACAAGCAAAGGTTGACGGCGCGCGGCCTGCGATTGGCGCATAACCTCGTACAGGTTTCTATCCCTCACGCCGTGCAGTTCGTCCATGATAACAAAGGACGCATTCAGGCCGTCCAGCGTGTCGGAATTACGCGCCAGCGGCTGAAACTTAGACATGGACGGCGCGTAAAATAAATCGCTCTTGCGCTTCTTGAAATGCTTGGACAAGTCTGGGGACTGCTTAATCATATTATGGCTTTCGTCAAACAATAGCCGTGCCTGCGCATACTTGGTCGCGCAAGTATATACCTCCGCGCCGCCCTCGCCGTCAGATGTGAGCATATAGAGGGCTAACCCGGCTAATAGTGTGCTTTTGCCGTTTTTGCGCCCGACAAAAAAGAAACTTTCCCGGTATTGACGCAAGCCTGTAACCATGTCTACAAAGCCGAACAGGGCTTGTATATACGCCTTTTGGAACAGTTCCAGCGCAACAGGACGCCCCGCCCATTCACCTTTAGAGTGCTTGCAGAAACGCTCTATAAACTCAATGGGGCGGCTTGCGCGGGTTTCGTCAAAGATGTAACGCCCTATGTCAGACTTAGCCGCCAGCGCAAGGCGGGCATAAACGGCCTTAACCCGCCTTGACGCGGCGATTTCGTCGGACTGGATTTTCGCGTTGTACTCGGCTATATAGTTCATACCGCGTTAAACTCCGCTAACGCGTCGGCGGCCGCCTTTTCCGCTTCAACCTCTTTCACAAGGTTCAGGTAATGCTTGGTCGCGTCATTATAGGTTTTAGACAGAGAGCGGTATTGGCTGGTAAAGCCGTTGCACTCACGCTCTTTTTCGATTCCCCGCGCAAGCTCGCCTATTTCCTCGGACAGCGCGTTAATAATTAGTCCTCGCTCGGTTTCGTACTTGTATTTCATAGCGTTTACCCCTTTCGTAAATCCCCGTTTTCGTCAAACTCCAACCCCCGGAAAACCGCCCCGCCCGCACTGAAATGCTCGGTATTGTGACAATCAACACAAAGGGCTTGCAGGTTTTCGGCGTTGAGTGTGATTTCCGGGTCGGTTATGTTGGACGGCGATATATGCCTTTTATGGTGGGCTATATCAGCGGGCTTGCCGCAAACCTCGCAAATATAATTCTTGGACGATAGGAACGCCCGCGACAACCTGCGCCACGCCCGCGAATTATAGAATTGCGCCGCCGTCATAAGATAGCCCGCTCCGCTGATAGCGCCTTTAACAGGCAGTTAATAACCCGTTCCAATTTCGCGGTGTCGGCGTTATCCCCGTAATACCATAATTGCAGGATAAACCGCCCTGCCGTCCGGGCGACGGGGGAATAGTCCCCCGTGCTTATGTACCCGGTCGTTTCTGTCAGATACGGCGGTAGCGCTTCAATCAGCGGCAAAATGATATTGTCATTGTCCGCGCCGTCAAGCCGCAATATGTCGCGGGCTTCGTTGATGGTGAACATCATATTACGCCGCCCCCACCGCAATTTTTACGAACGCCGCCGGAATAATCGGCTTCGCGTCGGCGATACATAACGCGCGGTAGTCAATCAGGCCGCTTGTAAACCCGGATTCGCGGCTAACCTCGACGGCGACGCCCTGCGGGATATTCGCGCCGTAATACTTGAAATTTCCGAAAATGATTATGCCTGCGGTTATGTTGTCGTCAAGGACGATTTCAAACCCGAATAACCTATGCTGCCCGCCGCTCTCGGCGTTGGTGAAGATATACGCGCCGTTAGCGTCTTTGAGCGGGTATATTGAGTTAAAAAGCGTCGCCGTTGACATTGCGAATTTCGCGCCGCCTATATACGCAGGGTTTAGCAGAGCAATAGCCTTTAACAGGTCGTCGCCCGTGATGGCGTCGGCAGCGGTTACGGTGTTCGCCGCGTTCCACGTTATCCCGGAAAGTAATCCCGTGGGCTGCCCGTTGCCCGTGCCGTTTACAATGGCGGCGTTGATGGCGTCAGAAATGGAGTTGCGTAATTCCTGCGTCAGGTAGCTTTCAAACGCGGCTATTTCCATGCGCTTAACCGCCGCCGACATGGACAATACCTTTATGAGTTCATAGGCGGCGAATGTTACCGACGCTGTAGCAATATTCTTTCGGTCAACCGCGCCGCCCTCGACGTGCCAGCTTGCCGGGTCGGTCGGCGTTCCAACTGGAACAGATAGACTAGCGGGGATAGAGAACAGGCGGATTTCATTGTAAAGCCCGCCGATGGGGCGCGCCTGTGAAATAACCTCGTTCAAGGTCTGCGCGGGGACAACCGCCGCCGAGTTGGAAAGCGTGTTAAAAGCGTCGGCGCGCTTTTCTGCTCTCGCGGCGTTCATTGCGCGGGTTTCGCCTTCGGTGAGTTCCCGCCCTAACAGGGACTTGTAAAAGGCGTTGCGGTATTCCGGGGCCGCGTGGGTGTCGGTAGCGCCGCCGTTCTTTTCAAGGCTTGCGGTAATGGGGTTGTACATGGTGTTTACCTCGTCTTTCCGCGCGTTACGCGCCTGTATTGATGTGGATTTGTACGCCGCAAAATTTACGACGCTGATTTCATAAATTTTGCTGATTGCCGTAATTGTCCGGGTCTGCGTCGCTTCGTCAAAGACGCTTTCGCCGATGTCGAACGCAAATGACATTTCGGACAGGTCGCCGCGCTTTACGGCTTCATACACCGCACGCGCCTGCTCTGTTTCGGGCAGTACCGCCGACATTTCAAGCCCGGTTTCCGTAACCGTCAGGGTTAGGGTTTTGGGGCTTCGCGCAAGCGGTATCTGCGCCCCGTCGTGGTTGGTCAGCAGCGCCACGCCGGACAAGTCCGCGCCGCGCAAGGCGTCGGGGGCTATAACCTCGGTAACGCTGCCGATTTTGGCGGGCTGGTTGAATACAACTGCCACGCCCTCCAGCTTGAGCGGTTCGCCCGCCGCCCGGATTTGATAGTTTCGCTTCTCCATTTGCTAAACCTCGCTTTCTGTGATTTCTTGGTATTTGTCCGCGCCTGCGGCGTTGACATAGTTTAGGGACTGCAACCGCGTGTCGCCGCCCTCGACGGGTGGCAGGGATAACAGTTTCCGCGCTTCGTTTACGGTCAAAAGCCCTAACGGCCCGGCTTCGTGCAACAGGTTTATTTTTGTCGCCGCGCTGGAAAACTCTAACCGCTCGGATGTATAAGTTACCGCCGCGCCTGCCTTGCGCGTGAGTTCCTGCGAAAGTTGAAGCGCGAACACTTCAACGACGCTTTCATAGAAACTTAGAAAATCGCCCTCGGAATACTCGCCGCTAACGATTTTGGGGCTAACCCCCAAATATTCACATATTTGAGCGTTTATCGCGGTTATCTGCTCTTGGGGTATCTGGTACGGCGTTATGTTGGTCGGTACAAAGTCGTAACGCTGGTCAACGGCGGCAAGTCCGGCGTTGTTGCCGGGGTTGAAATAGTCGGCTATGAATTGTTCTTTTTCCGCTTTCACCTGCGCGGGGTTGGTCAGGCTCGTAAACTTCAACACGCCGCGAATAGCCGTACCGTTCTTAACGCTTGCCGCTATGCCTTGGTTGAGCGTCCCCGCCGTGTCTAAAAGCGGATATAACGGCGCGTTGTCGCTGCCTAAAAGGTCATTAGTGTAAAAGTGGCGGCGAATATGGATAACATCGCTGTATGGGAATGTGACTTGCTTTCCGTCCGAAAACAGGCAGGACAGGTATAACGCGCCGTCCGCGCCGGGCTGAAACTCCACGCTTGACGGCGTAAGGGGGTACAGGTTGCGTATCCCCCTTTCGTCACGTTGAAGCAGGATAAAGGCGTTGTTGGCCGCGCAATAAGCCGCCGCCGTTTTATACAGCAGGTCAAAGCCGCCCATGTAAGGGTTAGGCTCGGTATTGAGCAGGGTTTCAAGCCCGCTGTCGTCGCTGTGGGCGGTCAGCTTGCCGCAATGCCGCGCTATACTGTCAACGGCGGCGCGGAATGTCGCGCTGCTGTATGCCGTACCGTTGAACGATTGAAACGCACTGCCTATTTCTATAACCGCTTGGCGGTCGCGGGGTTTTGGCCTAAACAGATTGGACAGAATACCCATTTGTGAAAACCTCCTTTGCTCCAAAAGTTTTTATCCCTGCGGGGGAAAAGTTAGCCCCGACGCCGCTGTTGGCCGCGCTTGTTCTTGTCCACAAGGCGGGGGTGTAGGGCAATGTAGGCTCGGTATAAAACCTCTATATATACTTTTTTCAACCAAACGTACTTTATAAAGTTTATATAGTGGGCTACATTGCCCTACACTGTTTTTGAAAAAGCCCTGTAGAATCAATGTTTTTGCCCTCATTGCAGAAACTCCGATACGACGCGCAAGCCGTGGACGATAACCCCGGCGCTTGTCCGCTTGCTGTCATAACCCGCGCTTTCAACCGCCGCTTTGAAGTCCTGCGCGCTTCGGATATAGTCGCCTGTCTGTTCGCAATACACGCGGTAACGCCTGTACAGTTCACCGCTCTTTTCCCTGTACCGCGCGTCAACCTCGCAACACTCGGACAGAAAATTGTTAAACCAGTCGTTTTGTTGGCGGTAGTTTTCTATAGCCTGTTTCACGATGGGCGGCGGCTCGATATGGTAGCCCGCCGCAATGTATTTCCGCGCCCCCTCGATAATCCATGTGAGAATTGCGCCGCCAGCGTGTTTATACAGATACTGCGCATAGTTTTTGATGTCACCTTTTCCCTCAATAACCGCGTTGAACGGGATAACCACAAGCCGCCGCCATGTTCCCGCGTCGTTGCTGCCTACGCGCGGCAAGTGGTTGGTGAATAGCGCGACGGTGTGCGACGGCTCAAAGTCGAACGGGTCCTTGTATTTCTTTTCGCCCTTAATTTTGTCCGTTGAGCAGATTTTCTTGACAAAGGCCGCGTCAAGCCGGGTTCCCTCTTCCAGTTCCGGCGCAATGATTAGCCGTTTGCCGCGTATGCCCGCAATTTCCCAATTCTTGCCCGCCTTGCGTCCCGTGGTCAGTGTTTCGGCGGTTATCTGCCCGGTATAGTCGCCCAATACCCGCCCTTTTGCGTTCATATAGGTTGACTTGCCGTTGCGCCCGCCGCCGTAAAGGATTTCCATTGTTTCGGAATAGACGCGCCCCACGGCTTCTTGTCCGCTTGTCAGTTGCAGATAACTTTCAAGTTCCTTGTCGCCGCAAGTAATGGTTTTCAGAAAATCAAGCCATATTTCCATGCCCTCGGTTGACGGGGCGACGGCGGTTATCTGTGTGTGGAAGTGTTCGGGGTTATGCGGCGATAGTGTCCCTGTCCTTAAATCCACCTCACCGCCCGGCGTATTGAGCAGGAATGGGTCTTTGTCCAATTCGGCGACGTCGATTTCAAGCGGCGTCTGCACCTCGCGCATAATGCCGGATATAGTCCGGCTGTTGCGGCAACGCAATATGAATTTCTGGTACAGTAGCGCGTTGTCATAATCGGCTTGCGCCGCCGCGATAAGCGCCTTGTTGCCGTTTTTCTCGGCGGCGTCTAACCTTTTCGCGGCTTCTGTCATTACGGGGAAATGCTCGTCAAGCTGCCGCCCGGTCAGTTCGTGCAGGCAACCACGCGCGCGGGCTTCGTTTTCAATCCATGTTTGCCCGTCATAGACGATAAACTTTGTCGCCGCGCTGTGCCGCATTTTCACGCCATACTCGGCCGCAAGGACGTTGCTTTCGCCGACGTCGGTATAATCGGACGGCTTCAAAAACTCGTCCGTATCGCTTTTATAGTGGCCGGGTTCGTAAACCTCGCGGCAATCCGCAATAGCGCGGGTAATTGTCCGCTCCCGATAATCGGCGCGCTCCTGCCACTTTTCCCGACGCCCTAACGCCGATTGGCTGAAAAGCCGCTCCATTTGTGCGGGGTCCTTGTCCGTCCAAAAGGACAGTATGTTCAATAGCGCCATATCGGCGGCGCTTTCGTCGCTGTTGTACGCTGTCAAATCGCCGTTATCATACAGGGCTATAAACTTTGCGCTGTTTGCGGCGGCACGGGCTTTTTCCATTATTTCCGCGTCGGACAGGACAGACGGCGGTATATCCTCTTTGCTTTCGCTTGCGCTAACCGCGCCCGGCTCGATATTGCCGCCCGTCTGTGTCCGTATAAACTCCGACAAATTCATATCGCCGGGGATATAAGTAACCGCCGCGCCCTCTACGCCGTAATTCAGTTGCGCCGGGCCGCTAACCGCTTTATCAAAGTATAGTTGCGGAAATGCCGCCGTTGTCTGCTTCATAATGGCGGTATAGGCTTCAATGTCTGTAATAGGCTCTATTGGCATGATATTATGGAAACGTGGACGGGCGCTTTCGACTTTGCCCGTTTTCGCGTCGGTTTTGTCTTTCATGTTGTTACGGCTCGGATATTGGTACATTGCCACGCCGGGGAAAGCCGCCGCCACGTCCTCCGGGGTTATCCAGTCGGCGGGGTCGTTACTGTGTTTATTGTCAACGTCCTTTAAGATACAGTCCGCGCTTATGAAGTTTTTGCCCGTTCTGTAACCGTCCGCGTAACACGCCGGGCAGTTGTCGAACGCGACGGCGGCGGCAAAGGTCGCAATATCGCCCGACTTGATAGTGAACGCCTTTGTAAAGCCGCCCGCGTTGTTTCCCTGTCCGTGCCTGCCGGGGGCTTGGTATATGGTGATGGCCTTATCTATCATTTGCCGCCTTGCCCCCATTCGCTATAAAGTCGTTTATCGCCGAAAGCGTGACATAAACCCGCGTTCCCGCTTTCAAGTGCTGGATTTCCCCGCGCTTGCACCAGTTACGCAAGGCAAATTCGGGGACGCCTGTTTCCTTTGCCGCGCCCCGGATGGTATAAAGTTTGTTGGTCGATGTCGTTTCCACGCCCACGCCCCCTTTTCAAGTGATTTTGTGTTTATTCTATTGACAAGCGCAAGTGAAGCGGCTATAATATTGTTTAGCTACTATAGTTATTGTACAGCGTCAAGCGCAAACAATCAAGCGATATTGGCATTTAGCAATCAAGATAGCTATAACCCGTTCAAAAGGAGGGAAAACCGCTTTGATTACTGAACACACAATCGCCGGGCGAATACTTGCCCTGCGTGACAGCAGGGGGGTACAGCAACAGGAGTTAGCGGCGGCGCTTAAAATATCCCCGTCCGCACTGCGTAACCTCGAACACGGCGACACATTGCCGCGCCTGTCAACGCTTGAATTGCTCTCGGACTTTTTCAATGTCAGCATTGATTACCTTGTGCGCGGGGTGCAGTCCGATGGGGATAACCTCGATATGTATCGGGCAACAGGCTTGAATGATACCGCCCTCGCGTTCCTCGGTGAGGAAATAGACAGGGGCAAGGAATGCGGCGGGCTGGATGGGTATATAGCCGCATTGAACGCGATAATGACTGGTGGGTTTCCGGGCCTTGTATGGGGGCTTAAAGGGCTTAACGCTGAATTAGCCGCCATTGACGCAGATATAAAAAAGGTCTTGGACGAAAGCCCAAACCCCGAAAACATTGTTGATGAAATGCAACTGTCTAATAAACTGGAACCGCTACGCGAACGACGCGACTTGCTGAAACTGCGTTATCTGCGACGGGTGGAAAAAGCCTTTGACAACCTTATTGAAAAGGGGGACGGTGAGTAATGGCCAGCATACGCAAACGCGGCGATACGTTCACAATCTCGGTTTCCCTTGGCTATGACGTGTCGGGCAAGCAGATACGCAAGTTTACCACCTATATACCGCCCGCCGACGTGACGGCGGGAAAGGCTGAAAAATTGGCGCGTGAGTATGCCGTACTGTGGGAAAATAAGATACGCGGGCATATTTCCCTCGATGAAAACAGGACGCTTGCGGAATTACTCGAATGGTACAATGAGGTAATAGCGCCGTCCGTCTTAAAAGAAAGCGTCCGCGAAAATAACAGGTCTTTTCTTGCGGCGTATGTTCTGCCCTCGCTTGGTCATATCAAGCTGAAAAACATAACCCCGCAACGGCTCGACAATTTCTTCTCGGAAATGAGGGCAAGCGGGCGCGTCAAGGTCTATTACAAATTGAAAGACGCCCACGCCCTCGACGGCAATAAAAAGAAACTTTCGCAAGCGGGTATAGTCAGCTGCGCCACTCCCGCCCGCCTTGCAAAAGGGTATACGGTCGAAAAAGACACCGCCGAAAAGATAGCAAAGTTTATCGGTAAAAAGTTCGACGATGTTTTTGTTATTGACGAACACGACAAGGCATTGTCCCCCGCGACTGTCCACCGCTGCCGCAAGACGCTTTCGGCTATATTCTCGGCGGCGGTTCGCAAAGAGATAATGACGCGTAACCCGGTTTCCAAAACGACGCCTATAACCATACCGTACAGGGCGGGCGCGTTCCTCGACGAACAACAGGCGGCGGCGCTCCTAAAAGCCCTTGAACCTTGCGACTTCCAATTTCGCGTTATGATAACCACGCTGATATTTACGGGTATGCGTGGCGGGGAATTAACAGGGTTGAAGTGGGAAAATGTAGACTTGGACAAAGGCGTTATATATGTCTGCCTTAACCTCGTTTACAGTCCACGCAAGGGCGAAAGGTCGTATGCCCTGCAAACGCCTAAAACAAAGAAAAGTGAGCGTTATATCCCGATACCGCCCGCCCTTGTGGACTTGCTGAAAGAACACAAACGGCGGCAAGACGAACAACGGGCTGTAGCGGGTAGCGGCTGGAAATACCCCGACATGGTATTCATAGGCGAAAAGGGCGGGTATTACGGCGAAAAGACGCTAAATCAGCAGTTCAAAAGGTTTGCAAGCAAACTTGACTTGCCCGGCGACATTTCTATACACTCCTTGCGGCATACGACGGCAAGCCTATTGATTAACTCGGATATACCCGCGAAAGTCATTAGTGAGCAGTTGGGACACGCCACAACAGGGATAACGCAAGACTTGTATTCGCACGTTTTCGCCGCAAGCAAAGTCAAGGCAATGCAAGCCCTTGAAATGAAACTCGGCGGCTCTACGGAATAAGCGACAAGCCCGCAAACAAGCGTCAAAGACAAACCCGGAAACGGGCTAATTTTTGACGCTTGTTTGTCGCTTATAATTCCTAAATGACGCTTATTTCCGCTCGACGATACTAAACCCGAAAGCGGATAAACCTTTGATATACAGGGGTTTATTAGACTTTACTAAACGATAGAAAACATTACAGTATTAACCGAAGGGAACAACTGTGAATCCCAGCCCCTCCAGATTCTGCACCATCTGCACTGCTCCCCATCGGTCAAACGCAATCTCTTTAATATGAAACTTCTTCCCCAACCCCTCTATAAAATTCTCAATAAACCCATAATGAATCATATTCCCCTCAGTCGTCATCAAAGCCCCCTGTTTCACCCAGACATCATACGGCACATGGTCACGCCGTACCCGTTTTATCATATTCTCCTCCGGTATCCAGAAATAAGGCAGCAGTACATATTTTTCCGTATCATCCCTTGGCGGAAACACCAGCACAAAAGCCGTGATATCAATCGAACTGGATAAATCTAACCCACCATAACAAACCCTGCCCACTAAGTCCGCCTCATCCACCGAAAATGCACAGCCATCCCATTTCTCCATCTGCATCCACCGTGTAGACTGCTTCACCCATTGGTTCAGTCGGAGCTGGCGGAAGATATTTTCTTCTGCCGGATTATCCTCTGCACTTTGACAGGCATTTCTCACCTTCTCAATATCAATGGTATGTCCTAAAGACGGATTCGCCCGATGCCAGACTGCTTCAGATTTCCAGTCCTCATCATCCCTGGCACCATAAATTACTGGATAAAAGGTCGTATCAATCTTTCGCCCCTGAATAATATCCTCTGCCTTTTGGTGCTGTTCAAAACATACCGAATGCCGATCCGTTCCTGCCGTTGTTATCAAGAAATATAACGGCTGTGTCCTGGCATCACCCGAACCTTTCGTCATGACATCAAACAATTCCCGATTCGGCTGAGCGTGCAGCTCATCAAAAATAACCGCATGGACATTCAGCCCATGCTTGGTATATGCTTCTGCCGACAACACCTGATAAAAACTGTTTGTCGGCTTATACACCAGCCGTTTCACTGACATGACTGGCTTTATCCTTTTCCTTAACGCCGGACACTGCTCCACCATATCCACTGCCACATCAAACACAATTGATGCCTGCTGGCGATCAGAAGCACATCCATAAACCTCCGCTCCCCACTCACCATCGCCACAGGTCATATATAAAGCAATTGCCGCTGCCAGTTCTGATTTTCCATTTTTCTTAGGAACTTCCACATATGCTGTGTTATACTGCCGGCAGCCATTTTCCTTTACTGTCCCAAATAAGTCCCGGACAATCGAATCCTGCCAGGGCAGCAGCTCAAACGGTACTCCCCGCCACTGCCCTTTGGTGTGTTTCAGGCAGTTAATAAACTGAACCGCATGATCCGCCTTTGCGATATCAATCATTATCTGACACCACCTTTCACAAGCAGGATTTCCATGGCATCATTCTGCTTATCTTCCCCATTATCGCTGACAATACGGCTTCTGGCAGAAGGTGTAAGACCAAACTGCTCGCAGAATTTATGCATAATCTTTAAATAGGTCTGTGCGATTGAAACTTGAGGAACCTGCTGCCAGTATCCGCTTGGTGTCTTAACAATAGTCCCATGCTGTGAAATAAATTCTTCTGCTTCTTTCCATCTTGCATATGCCTGACAATATCCGGCATATGCCGCCATATCAATCTCCGTCAGAATCCCTAACTGCTCCAGTTGTTTGGACATCCGCTTCCATTCCTTTTTCGCCTCATCCTCAAGCCAGGCCGGACAGCGGGGAGCTTTCTTTTCCGGCTTCGGCTCATTCATGTTCAGACTCCGCTTGCCCGGATTCCCTTCCAATACTTTGATCTCTGTCGGCTTTGGTTTTCTTCCCTTCTGTGCCACTATCCCACCTGTTATGAAGTGACCTCTTGTCAAGAGTAAATTTCAAGAAATCACCGCAAATTTTCCTTTCATTAAATTTTAACACTGGGTACAGAGGCAGAGC
>QMCE01001162.1_pt1 | contig 14325 bp, 12 predicted proteins | sample 1821851 | NCBI WGS metagenome assembly QMCE01 (sample SAMN09453174, study PRJNA476694) | Termite gut metagenome, whole genome shotgun sequencing project. | isolation source: worker | host: Odontotermes sp. | place: South Africa:Pretoria | collected 2016-01-28 | reverse complement strand
TATGCCCGGGAGGAGGGTCATGCCGAGGGATTAGCTGAGGGGCGCACGGAAGGGCTCGCTGAGGGGCGGGTTGAAGGGAAACGGGAAATGGCGAAAGGAATGTTGGCGGAAGGCTTGTCCATTTCGCTTATTTCCCGGCTTTCCGGTCTCTCCGAAGAAGAAATCGCGAAGTTGTAGGTTGCCGCCCGGATTCTTCCGGTATAAAAATCAGGGAATGGGATATAGGGTTTGTGGGTTAGAAAATTCAGGAACGAAATACTCCCAATTATAGAAAGGCGGCGCCTTTTAATTACGTAATTTGTAATCACATGCGATACCGGAGGTTACCCCGCAATTCGTAGTTGATAAAAATTTCATTGCATTCAATTTTTCCCCTGCAGGCTCCTTAATGGGAGTATTACGCCTCACGTTTCTATTTTAAAAGCAAAAAAGGCTACCGCAGCAGGGAGACCGCAGTAGCCCTTTGTAGTAGACATCCGGAGAGGGAACTCCGGACATCAGGTAGGAATTCGTTTAGTAAATCTCGCCGCGGCTCATTTCTTCGCGAAGAAGCGTCGGTACATGATAATCTACCGAAGAGTCATCTTCCCGGCGAAACCGCGTTTCGCTTCCGGCTTCCGCTTCTTTTCTGCTAGTGCGGAAAATGGACGGCACATTGTAATCTACCGAATCGTCTTTCAACGAAGGCATTTCGTTTGCGGAAACGGTTTCGGTTTGAACTCTTGCAGGGCGGGCGAACACGTCTTCTTCAAGATACGGTTTTCTGACATCCAAACCGGCATTTTGATAAGAGGGGAAGCCCTTGGCGAGATCAGCGAAATGCACGGTCGAGCCCGGCTGTGTTTGCGGTTCTGGTGCCGGAACTGCCGCCGGTGTGTTTACGGGAGCCGAAACAGGGGCCGCGGAGAAGTCGGGCATGGCGGCGGGCATTTTTTCCGGTACGCCGCCGAACCCGGTGGCAATGACCGTGATGGATACCTGATCGCCGAGTTCCGGAATGGTGATATCTCCGAAGATAATGTTCGGGTCGTTGGTTTCGCCTACGGATTCGTAAATAAAATCCATGGCGGCGGAACATTCGTGCATGGTGAAATTTTCGCCGTGGGAAATATTGACGAGTACGCCGGTGGCCCCGCTGATGCTCACATCGTGAAGCAGCGGGCAGTTGATCGCATTTTCGGCGGCGCGAATCGCACGGTCTTCCCCTTCGGCAATCCCGGTTCCCATGAGGGCGTCTCCGCCGTTTGTCATGATGGTGCGGATATCGGCAAAGTCCACATGGATGTTTCCGTGGCGGAGGAAAATGTCGCAGACGGCGCGCACGGCGTTGCCGAGAACTTCATCCACCAATCCGAACGCCTGTTCGATCGTGGTGCCGGCATCAATGACCTTTTCGACGCGTTGGTTGTCGATTACGATGATCGTATCGGCGGCTTCGCGAAGCGTGTTCGCTCCGTTTTTCGCGTGGCGCTTTCTCACGGGGCCTTCCCAGCGGAAAGGCATGGAAACCACCGCCACGGTCAAAATATCGAGCTCGCGTGCAATTTCTGCGACTACGGGAGCGGCACCCGTTCCGGTTCCGCCGCCCATGCCGGCTGTGATAAACACGAGGTCGGCTCCTTTCAGCATTTCGGCAACGCGCTCCCTGTCTTCGAGAATGGCTTCACGGCCGACATTCGGTTTGGCGCCCGCACCGAGAGATTTGGTGGTCTTTTGACCGATGGAGATTTTCTCATCGGCTTTGCTGTTTTCCAAAGCGAGGGCATCGGTATTGACGGCAATAAATTCCACACCGGGAATATCCATCTTTACCATACGGTTCACGGCATTTCCGCCGGCACCGCCTACGCCTACGACTTTGATCCGGGCATTCTTTGCGATATTTTCGCAAGGAATGATCCTCGGGATGTTGGTTCTTTCGTTGTTTTCATTCATGTGTTGTTCTCCCTGGATGAATTAAAAAATGTTTTTCAAGAAACCGAGCGCTTTCCGGAAAGCCGACTTGGCAAAGTTCGGGACTTTATCGCGGGAAGACGGTTTGTAATGTTTCGCACCGTAGTTTAAAAGTCCGACGCCGGTGGAATAAGAGGGCATGGCTATGGATTCGCCGAGCCCCATGGACTTTTGCGGAGCGCCGCGCCGTACCGGCGCATTGAATACTTTTTCCGCGAGTTCGACAAGCCCTTCGATGGAGCTGCCGCCGCCCGTAAGTACGAACCCCGCGCCGATGACTTTATTCAATTTCTTTCGTTCAATGTCATCGGCGATCAGAGTGAAAATTTCTTTCATGCGTTCGTTGATAATTCTTGCGAGAATTTCTCTTTTATGCGGCGTTTCTTCGCGGCCGCCGACACCTGGAACCGGAATCATTTCTTCTTCCAGCAAGTTGGAGAACATGACGGTTCCGTATTTTTTCTTGATTTCTTCGGCGCGATCTTTCGGTGTTTTAAAATAAATGGCGATGTCGTTTGTGACGTTGCTGCCCGCGAAATTCAAGGATACCGTGTAGCAAACCACATCCCCCTGGAAAATAATGACATCGGTGGATTCGGCGCCAATGTCAATAACGGCTACACCGAGTTCCTTTTCATCTTCAAGGAGAATGGCAAATGCAGAGGCGAGCGGTTCGAGCACCATGGAAACAATGTGAAGTCCGACACGTTCCACCGATTTGCGAATATTGGCGAGCGCCCCCGCCTTGGCGGTAACGAGCTGTACTTCTGCGGTGAGCCGTGTGCCGCTCATACCGATCGGGTTTTTAATTCCGCCCTGTTCATCCACGGTGAAGTTTCCGACGAGGCAGTGAATAATTTCCTGATCCGCATTGATCGGAATGGATTTGGCGAGTTCCACGGCCGATTCGATATCCTGCTCGGTAACTTCGTTTCCGGAACGCAACAGAGAGACGGTTCCTCTGCCCGCGATGGAACGGATGTGATTTCCGGAGATACCCACATACACATCGCAAACGTCAATTCCCGTCAAGTTTTCCGCCTGACGGATCGAAAGTTCCAGGCAATTCACGATCGCTTCCAGTTCGTTGGCTTCGCCTTTCTTCAATTCATTGGAGGCAAATCCCAAAACGCGCACTTGCTCGTGGTCTTCAATCTGCCCGATAAAAACTCCGATTTTGGAGTTGCCGATATCCAAACCGACAACGATCCGGTCTTTACTGATTTGGTTTATTTCATCCATCTTTACGCCTCTTTTCAAATGACTTCGTATAAGCGAACCCCGGGAATCTCATATCGATCACGGATACGTCCGCAAGTTCTCCCGAAAGTCCTTCGGTGAGCTTCCTGTAATTTTGAAGCATTTCCTTACCCGGGTTTCCCGGCGGAAACAGGGTTTTGTAATCCGTATCGCGGTAAATCACTTCGATTCCCGAAATTTCCCGGCCGGAAATCACCTGTGAAATTTTCCGGTAATGTACGGGGTCTATGGCTTTCACTCCGGAAAGAAATTCCGCAATGTTCGTCAATTCCGTTTCCGGCGCACTCACCACCGGGAGCTGATATGCCGAGCTGATGGACATCGGCATCTCCGTTGCCTTTTCGGAATACACTTTCCAACGGTCCCCGGAGAGCCGCGTGAAAAGCGGGCCGGATTCCACCACCGAAATCACGAGCGTGTAGGGGAACGATTCTTTCACCTCCGCTTTCCGAATCAAAGAGAGTTTCGAGAGCCGCAAAGCAATCGAATCCGTTTGAATTTCAGACATGGGCATGCCGAGTTCCACGCCGGAAGCATTTACGATATCGTCCCAGATAAGCATTTGGTTTCCGCTGATCTCAATCTTTTTCAAATTTCTGAGTTCGGAAGGGCTCCAATGGCGAAGTTCGTAAAGCCACGGGCGCGAAAACCAGGCGAGCGCGCCGATGGCGATCACCGCGAGTAAAACTTTCCAGCCGACATTGCGGAACAGACGAATACCCGCCCCGAGAGATTCCTTTCGTCTCTTTTGGCGGCGTTCTTTTTTCTGCGAAGCGTTATAGCCTTGACGCTTCCTGATTTTCGTCGTATCCCGGGCCATCTTTAAGCGAGCGCCTCCGTTAAGGGTTTTCCCAAATTGGAAATACTGCCGGCACCCATGAGTACCACCACATCTCCTTCCTTCAATTCCTCTTTCAAAATCGCAATCGCGTTTTCTTTAGCGCCGATAAAGCGCGCATCGCGGTGCCCGCGTTCCTGCGTATTTTTCACAATCAAATCTCCGGTCACCCCCGGAATCGGTATTTCGCGCGCGGGGTAAATGTCGCAGCCGAGGAAAATATCGCAGTTCAGGAATGCCGCACCGAAAGCTTCGTACTGATCCCGCGTGCGGGTGAAAAGGTGAGGTTGAAAAACGACAATCACCCGTTTTCCCGGGAACGTGTCGCGCAAGCCCTGCAAAGTCGCCGCGACTTCCGTCGGGTGGTGAGCGTAATCGTCATACACGGAAATCCCGCGCACGTGGCTCACGAGTTCCAAACGGCGTTTCACTCCCGAGAAATTCGCGAGCGCACTGCGAATCGTGGCGAGAGAAATATTTTCTTCCACGGATAGCGCAATCGCCGCCGCGGCATTCAGAGCGTTGTGCTTTCCCGGAATGCGGAGGGTAAAATCGCCGAGGGATTTTTCATTTTTCAATACTTCAAATACGGAACCGCCGTTCGCATGCACGCGAAAACGTTCAATCCGGTACATCGCCTGAGGGCTAAAACCATAAGTCACCACCGGCTTCCGCAAGCGCGAAAGCACCGATTGTACATTCAAATCGTCAATGCAAACGATCACTTGTCCGTAAAACGGCACTTTGTTTGAAAATTCCACAAATGCTTTTTTAATTTCATCCAGATTGCCGTAAGTATCCAAATGATCGGTATCAATATTGGTGATGATCGCCGAACTCGGCATCATCGAAAGGAAACTGCGGTCGAATTCATCGCTTTCCGCCACCAGGTAACGGCCGCGCCCGACTTTAGCGCCGCTTCCCTTGCCTTTCACAATGCCGCCCACAATCACGGTCGGGTCTTCTTCGGCCGCTTCCCAAATTTCGCCGACCATCGAAGTGGTAGTGGTTTTCCCGTGCGTGCCGGCAATCGCGAGTGTGTATTTGAGGCGCATCAATTCCCCGAGCATTTCCGCGCGGCGAATCACCGGAATTCTTCTCGCTTTCGCTTCCGTAATTTCGGGATTGTCCATCCGCACTGCCGAAGAATACACGAGAAGATCGGCTCCTTCTACATTTTTAGCTTCGTGAGTCGAAGCGATGCGAATTCCGAGATCGCGGAGATAACGAACCACCGGGCCGTCTCCCGTATCGGAACCGGTGACCCAAAAGCCGTTTTCATGCAAAACTTCGGCAATTCCGGACATACCGGCACCGCCGATGCCCACCATGTGGAGCCTTTGAATGCGATTGCTGGGAATGACTTGCATTACTCGCACTCCGCCTGAATGATGATTTTGGCAATCCGGTCGGCCGCATCGGGCATGCCGAGTTTTTCGGCCGCGGCCGCCATCTTCGAGAGTTGATCGCCGCCGGCAAAGAGCGTTTCTACTTTATTCCACAAATCGTTCGGATCGGAATCGAGTTCCACGAGGCACGCGCCCGCTTCTTCCACCGCTCTCGCGTTATGCTCCTGATGGTTTGCCGTTGCGTAAGGGTAAGGGAAAAGAATGGACGGTTTTCCCATGGCAAGAATTTCCGCGAGGGTCGATGCACCCGCCCGGCTGATGATCAGATAGGCATAAGCCATGTAAGCGTAAATATCGTTCAGGAAACCTTTGATAAACAAATTCTTTTGTTCGGGAATTCGCGAGACAATGTCATCATAATTTTTTGCACCGACTTGCCAAACCACGTTAATATCGTCCCGGGCCACAATTTGAGCGAGAGAGGCTTCCATTTTTAAATTGATGCCCTGCGCACCCTGAGAGCCGCCCACCACAAGCACATTCTTCTTTCCTTCCGAAAATTCCGGAGGACACACCAATTTTGATTTCTCGGGGAGCGCGCGCACGGGATTTCCGAGGATCGTCACCTGATTATTCTCAAAGAACGAGGCCGCTTCTTTGGAAGTCACAAAAATGTGCTTCGCGTAACGGGCACCGATTTTATTGGCGATGCCTGCGACCGCATTTTGCTCTTGCAGGTAAATCGGGATTTTTTTCCCGGCGGCGGCATAAACGACCGGGAGCGAAACATAGCCGCCGGTGGCAATCACCACATCGGGTTTTACTTTATTCAGAATTTCCTTTGCCGAATGAATGGACTTCATGAGTTTGTAAGGCAAGGACAAATTATTGATGAAACTGCCGCGGTGAAGCGGTACTGCCGAAATCAATTCGTAATCCCAATGCGGAGATACCAGGCGCTGTTCCATGGAATTCGCACGCCCGGCAAAGACAATGCGCTCCATGCCCTGTTTTTTTAAACCGTCGGCAATCGCAAGGGCCGGAAAAACGTGCCCGCCGGTACCGCCGCAAACAATTAAAAACTTTCTCTGTTTCATACATACCTCGTTTCTTCCAGAGGAATTTCCTTAATACCCTCTCCGGAATCCGGCAGGGAAATGTTGAGTAAAACACCTACAAAAAAGAGCGTGACAATCAGATTCGTGCCGCCGAAACTCAGGAACGGCAAAGGCTGCCCCGTTGTCGGCATCAGCCCCGTGCAAACACAAATATGAAAAACCGCATTCAGGCAAATCGCCGCAGTCAAACCGACAGCGAGGTTCGCCGCAAACCGCGATTTCGCCTTTTTCGCAATATTCAGCCCGCGGTAAGAAATAAACGCAAACGCGAGAATTGCAATTCCCGTCCCTAAAAAGCCGAACTCTTCCCCGAGAACGGAGAACGCGGCATCTTTGTAAGACTCCGGAATAAACCCGAGTTTCTGTGTCCCTTGCCCCACTCCTTTTCCGAGAGCTCCGCCGTTTCCGAGGCTGATTAAGGACTGCATCAGCTGATAACTTTCGTTGGCCGCATACTTTTCGGGCTCCAAAAACGCTTTCACGCGCTCGGCGCGGTACCCTTCGGAAACCGCAAGATACACCATCATGGGAGCGAGGAAAAGAATCGGAATCACCAAATGTTTGAGCCTGGCCCCCGCGACAAAAAGCATCATAAATGAGGTGGTGAGGATCATCAGCACCATGGAAAAATTCGGCTGAAGCAATAACAGCACGCAAACAATCGCCACAAGGCACATGGGAGCCGCAAACCCGACTTTGAACTCCTTAATTTGGTTGCCCGCCTGCGAAAGTTTTACCGCAAAAAGCACAATCACCGCAAACTTCATCAATTCGGAAGGCTGAATTCTCATGCCGCCGACAGAAAGCCAGCGAGCCGCCCCTTTTACGCTTTCCCCCTGAAAAAGAACCGCGAGCAACAAAATACAGCAAATCCAAAACATCACTCTCGCCAGTTTATACCACAAATGATGATTCAGCATGAGCCCCAAAACGAGCGCGCCGATGCCGGCCACCACTTTACCGAAATGCGACCACACAAAGTAACTCCCTGAAAAACCTTTCTGCAAAGCGATATGGGAGCTGCCCGTGTAAACCACAATCAGCCCAAGCATCAAAAGCACGAACACCGAGAGCAACAGCACGCGGTCAAACTTTCCGATACTTTGTAAATACGCTCGCATTTATTCTCCTAACACCGGTTCCTGCTTCAAGAGGAAATTCAAAACCTGTTCGAGTTTCATTCCGCGGGAACCCTTAATCAAAATCAAATCGCCGCGAGAGACATGATCCTGTAAAAATTGATTCACGTCCGCCACGGTTTTAAAGTAAAGCGCCTTGTCCGCAGAAAACCCGCCGGCGCGCGCGCCTTTTTGAAATTCTTCCGCATCACCTCCAACCGCAAGCAGCATATCGAAATTCATTTCCGGCACGAGCCGCCCGATTTCGTAATGGAGTTTCCTGCTGTCTTTCCCGAGTTCAAGCATATCGCCGAGAACGGCAATCCGGCGGGAAGCGTTTTCAATATTTCCGATGGTTTCAAGCGCCATTTTCGTAGAGGAAGGATTCGCGTTATAGCAATCTGCGACAATTTGAAAACCTTTTCCGCGGCGCACTTCCATACGCATATCGGAAGCGCGGAATTTTTTCAGTGCGAGGGCAATTTCCGATTTCGGAATTTTCAAGGAAACACCGACGGCAATCGCCGCCAGGGCATTGTAAAGATTATGAAGCCCCGGAACGGATAACTCAAACCGGGTTCTCCCTATCGTAAAATGCGCACAGGCATTTTCATCCCATTTGAGATTTTCCGGTTTGAAAATACCGCGGCGCACCCCGAAAGTCATCACGCGGTAATTTTTAGTGGAGCGCACTTTACAAAGCCGCGGATCATCGGCGTTGAGAACCAAAAGCCCGCCGCTCCGCAGCCCGGCCGTAATGGAAAGTTTTTCTTTAAACACGTTATCGAGAGAACCGAGCCCTTCCAAATGACTCGCGCCGATATTGGTAATGACCGCCATGTCGGGCTCTGCCGCGAGAGAGAGCGGGCGAATTTCATTCGGGCCGCTCGTACCCATTTCAATCACGGCCGCTTCGTGAGAATGCTTCAATTGAAAGAGCGTCACCGGCACGCCGATATGATTATTCAAATTCCCGCCGGTCGCATGGGTGTTAAACTTTCTCGAAAGCACCGCCTTAATCATATCTTTCGTGGTCGTTTTCCCGTTGCTTCCGGTGATCGCCACTTTTTTCAGCTTAAAGCGTCTCTGATAACCCCTGGCGAGTTTCAAAAGCGCTTCCGTCGTGTCACTTACAGGAAGGTAAGCTTCGAGGGCGAGATGTTCCACTTGATCGGAATTGATAACACTCATAAGAGCTCCTTCTTTCATCACTTGGGGCGCAAATTCGTGCGCATCGAAACGGGTTCCTTTAATTGCAAAAAACACGGTTCCCGCCGCCGCTTCGCGGGAATCCAAACAGAGGCGCACCATCTTCTTCAAATTCTTGGAAGATACGCCCACCGGTTCGCTTTCGAGAATCCGGCACATTTCTTCGAGGGTTAAACCGAGCTTCAGCATTTTTTCATTTCCCGTAAAACCATTTCCCGGTCATCGAAATCATGTTTTTCCGTTCCGATGATCTGGTAATTTTCATGACCTTTTCCGGCCACCACCAGCAAATCGCCGCTCCCGAGATTTCGGCAGGCAAGCGCAATTGCATTTTCGCGGCTCGGTTCCACACGAAACTTCTCCGAGTGCATGCCCGAAAGGATATCCCGGATAATCGCATCCGGATCTTCCGTTCTCGGGTTATCCGAAGTCACCCAGACTTCATCGGCGAGTTTCTCGGCGACCGCCCCCATTAACGGGCGCTTGGTTTTATCGCGGTCGCCGCCGCACCCGAAAACCACCGAGAGTTTTCCGGTAGTAATTTCACGCGCCGTCGCAAGCACGCGTTCGAGTGCATCCGGCGTGTGGGCGTAATCCACCACTACGCGGCGGGAATCCCGGTTCCACACCATTTGAAAACGGCCGGGCACCTGAATCTCGCGGAACACATCGCGAATCGCCTTTTCGGGTAAATGAAGTGCGTTCGCCCAGGCAAGCACCGTGAGCGCGTTTTCCACATTGAAACTGCCGTGAAGAGAAACGTCAAAAGGTGTTTCGGAAACATCCTCGACTTTCATCGAAAATCCGTCCGGAGTGTCTTTCACCAACTCCGGCACCAAATCGGCTTTTCCCGAAGTGGCGACACTCACTTTTCGCGCGGTAATTTCATCAAACAGGCGGCGTCCGTAAGCGTTTCCCACATGAATCACCGCAAGCCCTTCCGCCGAAAGATAACGCGTGAACAAAAGTTTCTTGGCCTGAAAGTAAACTTCCATCGTTTTGTGATAATCCAGGTGATCCTGCGTCAAATTCGTGAAAAGTGCACTGTCAAAAGAAAGGCCGGCCACCCGCGCCTGATCCAGCGCATGAGAAGAAACCTCCATCACCAAATCGGAGCAACCCGCATCCAGAGCCTTGCGGGCAAAAGCATAAAGTTCAAGCAAGCCCGGTGTCGTGAGGGAAGATTCCACAAAACTGTCGCCGATGTACTTACAAATTGTCCCCAGAAGGGCCGTTTTATGCCCGGCCGCCGAAAGCATCGCCGCCATTAAAAACGAAATCGTCGTTTTCCCGTTGGTACCCGTAACGCCATGCACTTTCAACCCGGCAAACGGATCCTTAAAAAACCATTTGGCCGCCATGAGGCGCGCTTCCCGGATATCGGAAACCCGAATCCACCGCGAGGCATCCGTTCCCGCGGGAACCGGATATTCGCTCACCACCGCGAGAGCCCCTTTTTCCAAGGCGGCTTTGGCATACGTTTCAGATTCCGGAACCGGAAACGCAAAGAACAAATCACCCGCCTGAACGCGGCGCGAATCATCGCTGAGCCCCGTGATCTTCAAATCCCGTAAAAGTGCTTCCGTAAACATGCTTATACCGGCTCCTTCAAAACCAAACGGCAGTTCATCCCTTTCGTGAGCGGGGTCTCGGGTGCCGGAAACTGCTCCGTCACGCGGCCCTTGCCGGAAAAAGAGACATTCACTCTCGAATTTTTCATGAGTTCCAAAGCATCTTTCAGCGCGAGGCCTTTCAAATCGGGCATCTGCTGATTTTCCACATGACCGACAGTCAGAATCAAACCGGAATCGCCGGAAAAATCTTTCTTTTGGGCAATCACCTGCGTGCCGGCACCTTCAAACCGCACGCCGCAATTTTCGGAACGGGCGAGGCGTTCCGCGGCACTTTTGGAAAGCCCGATAAAATCGGTTTTGCAATTTTCTTCGGCACTCACCTGCGCCAGGTTATAGGGGAGCGGAGATAACGCCGGATGATAATAAATATCTTCCATGATTTTCCGGAATACGGGTCCCGCGGTCAGCCCGCCCACCGTCGCCTTCTCGGTCGGCTCATCAATCAAAACCATGCAAACATAACGCGGATCGCTCGCGGGAACAAGCCCGATAAAAGAAGCGATTTGGCGTGAACGGTCATAACGCTTGAGTTTGGTATCGTACTTTTCCGCCGTGCCGGTTTTTCCGCCGAAATCCACATGAGGCAATTTTTTGGAAACCACACTTTTTCCCGTACCGTCCACCACCACCTTGCGGAGCATCTCCCGCACGGAAGCCGCCGTCTCTTCGGAAATCACGCGGCGTACTTCCACCGGATTTTTACTCTCCAAAACGCGGCCGTCGCCACCTCTCCATTCCTTGATAATCGTGGGCTGCATCAACTTTCCGCCGTTGGCGATCGCCGCAAAAGACATCACCATCTGAAGCGGGTTTGCCATAATTTCATGCCCGAAACCCATCGTTTTTAATGTGCGTCCGCTCCAGGAATGAATTTCCTTCAACAGCCCCGATTCCTCGCCGGGAAGCTCCACAAAAGACTTGGAACCGAAACCGAAATTGCGCGCATAGCGGTAAAAAACTTCGGCTCCGATTTTATCCGCGATTTTGGCAAACACGATATTGGAGGAATAGGTCATTGCCTCGGTAATATTCATATCGCCGTGATCTTTCGTATCGCGAATCACATCGCCGTTCGGGAGAGTCCACCGGCCGCCTTCACCCGCGAAAACTTCCTCCGGATTCACCGCATTCTCATTCAGCGCCGCCGCCGCCGTGACAATCTTAAAGATAGAGCCCGGTTCAAAAGAAAGCGAAACCAGATCGTTCCTGTTCGCGCGCTGTTTCCCGCTGGAATTTTGGTTCGGATCATAAGTCGGGTAACTCGCCATCGCGAGAATCTCTCCCGTATGCGGGTCCAAAATCAGCGCACTGCCGCTGAGGGCTTTGTAAGTCTCCACGCCGGTTTTCAGCGCATTCTCCACAATTTCCTGCATCTCGCTGTCGAGCGTTAAAACCAGATTTTTTCCGTGAACCGGGCGCACCCCATCGCGATCCATTCCGGGAATAATACGGCGCCTCACATCGCGAACCCGTTGCCGCCACCCGGGAACTCCGCGAAGTTCCTCATCGTGGAAATATTCGAGCCCCATCAAACCCTGTCCGTCGCGCCCCACGCGGCCGATAATCTGAGAGGCCAGCGCTCCGCGCGGAAACAACCGCCGCGTCTCCGCATAACCTTTTTCCGTTTCCTGAACATTATCGGCAAGCACCACGCCGCGGCGATCCAGAATTTTTCCGCGCTCCGCTTTCCACAACACCTGATCCTGAGACTGATTGTTCGCCACCGCGCGGTATTTTTCCCCTTGCAGCACCTGAATCTGGAACGTCCGGAAAAAGAGAACCGCCCAAATCCCCACTGCAAGGAGCAAAAGCCAGGAAATCCGGTCCAAAGTCTTCATTCGGCTTCCCCCATGAAAATGACTTTTTTCGGAATATTTTCATAACCGAGGCCGGAAAGGGCGGCAATTTGAGAAATTCTCTCCATCGAAGAAAGTTTGTGAATTTCGAGATCCAAAAGAACCGATTCCCGCTTCAAAGACTCAAAATCCCGGGTGAGCGTCGCTTTCTTTTCCGCAAGTTCGGAAAACCGCGCCTGCATCCAAACGGCAAACAAAAGCCCCATGCCGACCACGACAATCAAGGTCACCAGAATCAAAAGTTTTTTACCTTTCGACATCTTCATACTTTCTCGTAAACCCTGAGCTTCGCCGAACGCGCTCTTGAATTTCCGGCAATTTCTTCGGAGGACGGAAGCACGGGCTTCCGAAACACTTTTTTCAACCGGCGATGCTTCCCGCCGCAGCGGCACACCGGAAGCTCCACCGGGCACAAACAATCTTTTTCAAACTCCGCAAGAGTCGTCTTCACGCAGCGATCTTCCACCGAGTGATAGGAAATCACCGCCAGCCGCCCGCCGCGCACCAGGCACTCCACCGCGCCGGTCAAACTTTCCTTAATTTGTAACAATTCCTCATTCACTTCCATACGGATCGCCTGAAACACGCGCGCGAGGATCCCGTTTAATTCCTTTCGTTTATCGGGAAACACTTTTTCTACTGCCGCACGAATGTCCTGCGGAAGAATCTCCCGGCCGTCAGCGCCCGCATTGTCCAAAATCGCAAGAGCCAGTTTATAAGAACGCTCCAAATCCGAATTGTTCCTGAGCACCTTCGCGAGCGTATCCGCCGAAACATCCCGCAGCCATTCCTGCGCGCTCAACGCTTCGCGCCTGTCCATCCTCAAATCGAGAGGATTATCCCCGGCAAAAGTAAACCCGCGGCTCGAATCATCCAACTGATGACTGCTCACGCCCAAATCATAAAGAACACCGCTCAGCGTACCTGCGGAAATCTCTTCGGCGAGAGCATTGAAAGGCCTTGCATGAATGGAAAAATTCCGAAACGCGGCGAGACGTTTTTCGGCAAACTCCACCGCCTCCAAATCGCGGTCGAACGCATGCAAAAACCCTTTGCCGCCGAGTCTCGAAAGAATCGCAAACGAATGCCCGCCGCCGCCGAGGGTGCAATCGGCGTAAACCCCGGACGGATTCACGAGAAGCGCATCGAGACACTCTTTTAAAAGAACCGGATCATGATAGCTAACGGTCATGAGAATCCTCCCCAAAACCGTCATCGTAGAACCCGGCATCAAAAGCACTGTAATCTTCCGGAGTATTAAATCCGTGGAGTGATTGATAAACGGCAGGGTTCCAAAGTTCCAAAGATTTACCGGAACGGGCGACGTAAAGCACATCGCCGTTTAAACCGGCATACTCCAAATGCATTTTGGGGAGCATCACGCGATTTTGCCCATCCAGTCCGAACTGGTGGGCACTAGCCTTGAATTTTCTTCGAAACATCTCGGTTTGAGGAGTCTTGCGGCGCGCCTCAAGCGAAGCCACATACTTTTCATATTCATCGCGAACGAAGAGAATCAGAGAACGCTGCGGACCGAAAGCGAGAACCAGGTCCTCCCCCTCATCCTGCGCCAGCACACGACGAAATTCCCTGGGGAAGGAGGACCTTCCCTTTTCGTCTATGGCTGTTTTCGCCTGACCGATGAACGATGAAAAGTTCATAAAATCTAAAATCCCTTAATTTCCTACCATTTTATACCACTACTTAACAAAATATACCATTTTCTCCCACCATTTCAATCAAATTTTTATAAATTTTCGTATTCAACTTTAAACGAAACCGTATAACGGCAGAATTGACTGCTCGTTTGGGCATCTATTTCTGATGGGCGTGCCCCGGCGCATCCACTGTCACCCTGAGCACCTCTCTCACGTCATCCCGAATAAGCACAGCCCCGTCATCTTATATTTAATTTAGGTATTCAAACAAGGGTGTGGGCAGGATTAAGATCCTTTTCGTCATAAGGGAATTATTATGAGTAATTACCCCG
>QMCE01002976.1_pt1 | contig 14328 bp, 12 predicted proteins | sample 1821851 | NCBI WGS metagenome assembly QMCE01 (sample SAMN09453174, study PRJNA476694) | Termite gut metagenome, whole genome shotgun sequencing project. | isolation source: worker | host: Odontotermes sp. | place: South Africa:Pretoria | collected 2016-01-28 | reverse complement strand
ACCCACATGATTTGCCTGTGCAGCGTGATAACGGAAGAACTGAATCCGGGCATAAAGTATATATGACCGTCCGCCGAAGTCATCATTGCCTGTAGGTTATGCTCCGGCAATTCGGCCCAAAGCCCTTTTGTGTGGACGCCGTACTGCTCAATCAAATTGTTCAGCGGGAGGATGACGCCGCGCTCCCCGTAGGCTTGGATATTCGGATTCTTGAAAAGCGAGAGGCTGCCGAAGCCTATGTAGGCGTCGGGGAGGTCATAGCCGCTGTTAAGCTGCTGGCGCGCAATCTGTTCGGCGTTCTCCAAAGGCAGCCATGTCATTTCTATATCGAGGCCGGTCTGTTCTTCAAGCCAGAGCTTATACAGATTGCTGTCAAAATCCTCTATGTACAGATTTTGCGGCGCTGCGAGGCGAACGGTAATTTTGGGGCCTGCGCCTGCGGGATCTGCCGGGGCGCAAGCTGCCAAGCCGCAGGCAAGAGCGGCGGTCAGCAGCAGGGCAATGTATCGGAATGCTTTTTGCACTTCCTCACCTCGCTTATGGCAGTTATGCCTTTGGTCTTAGTATACTGCATTCCCCCGCGTTTTACAAATCCGAGCAGAGGGAAAGTGAGCCTATTATAAAAATTAGTGAAATTTATCTATGGAGTTTTTGCTTTCCCGTGCTATAATGTAAATTATTAGGCTTTTATCGCGTGAATAGTGGAGGCGGGCATATGAACACGGTGTACCTTGTAGATGACGATCAGCTTATTCTGGATCACTTTATTATGAAGCGCGGCCTGTTTGCCGAGTGCGGCTTTGAGATATGCGGCGCGCAGACGAATCCGCTGACGGCGTTGGAGGAAATCAAGGAAAATCGCCCGAACGTCGTGTTGAGCGACCTGAAAATGCCTGACCTTTCCGGCGTCGGGCTGGTAGAGGCGTTCAGCGAGGAAATGTTCAAGCCGATTTTTGTGATGATCAGCGCGTACACTGATTTTGCGGACGTCCGTAAATTCTTTGCCGAGCTTGGCGGCATCGATTACCTTATCAAGCCGGTGGCTGACAGTGAATTGGCCGACTTGCTGGGCAGGCTCTCAAAAAGAATCAACCGGTCTCCCCCTGTGACCGTGACGGAAACCGCGTCACGGCAGCTTAATGAAATCCTCCAGTTTTTGAAGGAATACCCGGCTATGAATCATTCGCTGGATTCCATCGGGGAGCAGTTTGCTATCAATACCACGCAAATCTGCAATCTGTTCGCAAAGCATCTGAACACGACGTTCCGCTCGTACCTCACCACGCTTCGCATGACATTGGCCGAACAACTGTTGCGGACAACCGACCGCAGCATTAAGGAAATCGGTATAAGCTGCGGCTACACCAACTATTTCTACTTCACCCAGGTGTACGACAAGACGCATGGCCAGACCCCTACCGAGTACAGGAGGGCCTTGCATGAGCAGTGAGAACACAGCCGCAGATGACAGAAAAAGAGCGCGGGGTAAGCGGAACACCGTCCTGCGCCCCTATAACAAGCGCCTCATGCAGCGATTTTTCGGTATTGTCGCTATCTATCTTGCGTCGGTCTTTGCCCTGTGGTTCTTTTGCTATATGACGATATTCAGCAATGTGAGAGAGAACACGGCGGAAATGGTAACGCTTATCAGCAACAACCTTGTAGACAAGCTGAACGGCGAATTTTCCCGCATGGACAAAAACGCTTACTATGAAAAAGTGGGGGCCGTATCCGAAATTATACGCAAAGCCACTTACACCCATATGGGCGAGGACAGCGTTATAACCATCACCGATGATGGCGCTTTCTACCGCTTTACCGGGAGCGTAAGCAACAGCGCTATCTCGCGGCTTCATCAGGATATTTTGAGCGGTATGGCGGTGTATTCCGTGGCGGAACTGGACGGGGCGGGCTATTTCTGTATGGTAAGCCCGGTCTATGCAAGAGGAACCGGGCCGGAAACCCCTATCGGCTATGTCGTGGCGCTTTCCCATCTCGCAAAGGTACACCGAATGCTTGATACCCCCGACACGGCGCGGGGCATAGACACGGCGGTTATACTGGATGATACGGTTTTGTTTTCAAGCAATCCAGAACTGGAAGGAAAAAGCGCCGACGAGCTAAACAGGCTCTACGGCACGGTGACAGTTACCGATGTGACCGGCAGCAGCCTTCACGCCGCCGCTGCGGTCACCAAAGACGCGCTGCGCTACGGAGAACAGCTTTTTATCTCGGTTGCCGGTATTACCCTTGTCTTTCTGCTGATTACCGTTTTCGTTTTGTACCGTGTGCTGTCCGCGCAGATCGTAAGCCCGACGATGCGAAACGCCGACGATATGCGCATGGGCCTTTTGCAGACGCAGATTGACGCGCATTTTGTGGTGAACACCATCGACTGTATCCGAGGGCTTGCGGAAAAGGGGCAGACGGATAAAATCGTAACCGCGTCGGAAAACCTCGCGGATATGCTGAAAAGCCGCCATGACCCCGAAGCGGAGGCGAACGTGATCGCGCAGATGGCCGACATTCAGCGGTATGTGGACATTATGAACATCCGGCGCGGCGATAAGTTTGATGTGACGCTGGACGCGGACGATCTGTTCCGCTACCGTATGCCCAGCCAAATCCTGCAACCGCTGGTTGAGAACGCCCTGACGCACGGGCTTGGGAACAAAGCGGACGATTGCCGCCTGACCGTGACCGGCACACTGGAGAACAACTGCATCCGCTTTGATGTGGCCGACAACGGCAAGGGCATTCCTCCCGTCCAGCTTGCCGCGCTGCAAGACGTAATAGATACCGCCGACGATTGGGAATCTACTCATTATTCGCTGAAGGGCGTGGCGCTTGTCAATATACAGCGGAGAATCCGGGCCGAGTGCGGCGAGAAATACGGGCTGACCCTACGCGAAACGCCCGGAGGCGGGCTGACGGTCACGGTTCGGTTGCCGGTTATCCGGGAAACACAGGACAGGGCGGCAGTATAGATTTACAGAATAGAAAACAGGCAATCCAAACGGTGCGGATTGCCTGTTTTTTGCGCCTGTTCACAAATAATTCACACGAAAATGAATCTAGCGTATAATTTAGTGAAGTTAGCCTATACCAATTGCCTAAAAAGTGTGCTACGCTTTAAGAGAGTATATAAAACACCCAACGATTTCTAATAACACTATAACACAGGCGTTTATAAAATGCAAGTGGTTTATGACCCGGCGGGAGGGGAAAACAACGTTTACCGTTTTTATTATTGACGATGACAAGCTGGTGCTGGACAACACGCTTACAAGGATTGGCTGGCAGGAGAATGGCTTTGAAGTAGTCGGCAGTAATACCAATCCCAACAAAGCCGTCGATAAGATTATATTGCTACAGCCGGACGTTGTAATAAGCGACTTGGTAATGCCGGGGTTGGACGGCGTCGGAGTGTTTCAGAAGCTGAAAACTGCCGGTGTGCGCAGCCGGTTTGTTATGCTTACGGGCCTTAACGACCCCGCCGCGAAAAAGAAATTCTACTCTCTTGGCGGGTTTGAATATCTGATGAAGCCTTTTAACAGGGAGAGCGCGGAACCGGCTTTGGAAAGACTTTATTTAGAGCTAACCCGAAAGGAAGGGAAAGAACCGATTAACACGCTTGTATCTACCGGGCAACAAGTATTTGACGATTTAGCGGTATACATAGCAAGCCACTTGAACGAGGATCACACGCTTTCCTCTTTAAGCAGCCGGTGGGATATTCCCGAAGAACGGATGTGCGCGTTATTCGCGGAGCATTATCAATCCTCATTGAAAATCTTCGTCAAAAAAGCTTGCGCAGGCCGAAAGAGCGGAAAAAGAAATCTGCGGGCTGGTCGGCTTTTCAAATTACTACTCGTTTGCCGGGATGTTTCTGGAGTATTTCGGCGTCACACCCTCCGAGTACAGAAAAGCGGCTGCCAATTAGTTCAGGCGCTCAGTCCCAAGCAATAGCGGCGAATCCCTTCATTGCGCGGGGCTTTCGATATAACCTTTTTGGACTGGAGGTTGATAAAGATATTCGCAGTGCCACGGTACGAGATAATAATATTTGACTGGAGGAAAACAAATGCAGATTTCTAAACGCAAGATTATGGCGGTGCTGCTGGCGGTAATGCTGACAGTCGGCATGATGTCGGTAGCTGCGTATGCGGCAGGCACAACGCTTGCACCGGGGGAATCAGAAACAACTCAGCAACCGGCGGGCGAAGCCGGCCAGTACAGGCGCGAGATTGCGCTTGAAGGAGGCCAAACCGTTACCTTCACCATTACCTCGACCGCCGCGAGTACAACGGTTACGCTTTATACCAACAGCCCGTTAGTATCGACAGGGCAAACGGGAAATTGGGACGTTGAAAGAAGACCGAGCGGTTATTACGAATACTCTTTGGAGAATCCCAATCCGGGCAGCGCGGCCACCGGCAGCATTAGTTATCAGCCAAATTCAGGCGGCACATATATCCTGCGCGTATGGCCTCTCGGAGGAGGGTCGCTTACAGTTTCCGCCTCTGGTGGTGGACAGGCGGCATCGTCCGCGCCGCCGCCCGCTTCATCGTCCAGTAGCGCACCGCCGCCGCCCGCCACTTCATCCAGCAGCGCGCCGCCGCCCGCCACTTCTTCCAGCACCGCCCCGCCGCCCGCTTCATCTTCCAGTGCCGCAAGTTCCAGCAGCAGCGCGGTTCCCACGAACGCCTCCACCATTCAGAATCCCGGTGAGGTCGCTCTGGCAGATTTACAGGCTATGACACAGACTAAAGTCAACGCCGACAGCATGAACGGCAATTCGGTTGATGTGCGCATCACACTGAATCCTTCGCAGGCAACCACTACGCTCAACCTTTCGGCGTCTACGGTCAGCGACGCCGCGACGGGATGCACCGGCATCTTCGAGAAATTCTTCTCTAACGGTGTTATGGCGGTTGCGCTCGGTCAAAAGGGCAGCTTTGGTATGTCGGTGCAGATCGCGGCCCGGCTGGACGCCGACCTCGACACAGATAACCTTGTGTTCTATTCCTACGACAGAGAAGCCAATGTTTACAAGAAGATTGCCAGCCCGAATTATTCGGTAGACCAAAACGGATTCGTCCATTTTACAACCACGATGGCCGACAACATCATTATCAGCGACGGCGAGTTAGTTAAGAAATGACTTCCCAACATTAGCTGCCATATGTAATCAGTGCGGCGCGTCACGACAAAACGGCCTTGTGACCGCGTGTGACGCGCCGCATACAATTATCGCAAATCGTGATTATGTTGAAAATATCGGTAAGGTTGCTATTATCAATCAGCACCCGGCCTGTAAATATAATTTTATATGCGTGGAGGAAGTTAAGATGACGATTCTCATAGTTGTCTTTTGGATTGCGGTTCTGATAGTCGCGGTAGTTTTTGCCGCAACACTGGTTCGTGTCCAGACGTCGAAAATGCTCGGCAGGCTTCAGGACTATGCCGCCGTTAAGAAAATGGATTTATCTGCGGGTGGAACAATATTCATCCTTTTGATCGGCTTAGTCTGTTTATACTTCCCAAACTCGGCAATTATCGGCATCGGGATTTTCTGCGCGCTTGCCGCGTATTACTTCATAAGATTTAAGGGCGATTTTTGGAAGATAATCATTGTAAAAATAATCGCTATCCCCGTAATCCTAATAGACTTTCTTGTCGGCATAGTATCGGGGTATCAGTCGGGATCGACGCATACAAGAGAATATAAGAGATACGATGGCAGACGGGTGATAGAGAGAACACATTTCACTGTTGGTTTTCCGGCGCATATTGACACGGGTAGTTGGAGTCTGGATTTTGTGTATGAGTTAGGCTACTCAAGAGTTTATGAAAACTACGATGGAATGCGTTGCCTTGTCGATCATAAGCGCAAGATGCTTAAAGGCAACGAGGGCTATGATTATGACATTGTGCCGCTCTACAGCATACACACGCAGTTGCCGGGGTGGATTCGATGGTTGTACTAAGCGATTACATAATTGATTTTCTGGAAAGCGGGTGTCAAATATGATCTGTCCAAACTGCAAATCGGAAATCAAGGATGATAGGAAATTCTGTAAATACTGCGGCGCGACTACAGCGGCACGGACAGTACAAGAATCTGCGGCGGCGGTCAGTATCGCCGCTCCGTCAAGCCCCCCGATGAACAATGCAACTGCGCAATATATCCATCCAAACACTGAACGCCGACCTCCTGTTAATATCCCACATCGCACGGCGCAGCCGGACAGAAAGCGTGTCGGCAAAATGGGAACCGCTCTTTCTCTTGTATTGGCGGTTGTACTCGGTCTTGGCGGCTATTTTGGCGCGGCTGGCGTGGCAGGCATATCCGATTCCGATTCGGAAACGGCTCCTTTCGCCCCCGAAGCGGGTACTATCGCAGCCGGTTTTATCCCCACCGACGCACAGGGGAACAACCTCATTGGCAATTTGCCGCAGAACCTTTATAACGGCGGGCTGGTAGCCATGCAGGGCGACGATATTTTCTATGTGAACGTTGAGGACGGCGGCAGCCTCTACTGTGCCGACCGCAACGGAACCGTGAGCAAGCTCACCGACTTCGCGGTGGCCAACCTCAATGTGAGCGGAAACCGGCTCGTATTCACCGATTTGGCCGCCTGTTCCTACATACCCGACCCAACAGGCAGCGAGATTATCACCCTTTCGGCTGATACCCACACGGAGCTTTGGGATGAGGCGGGCGAGGACGTTCACATAACATTTGGGGGCAATCTCTATGTTGTGTCGGGCATTCTGGATTTTTGCGCGGGGGCGCTGTCCATTGAAGAATTAGTAATCAATCGCCTCGATGACGGCGCTTACTACCAGTGCCCAGCCATAACAGAGAGCGGCGACCTGATTGCCGTCATGTTAACCGCCAGCGATAACAGTATCACCCCCGCTGTTTCCCCGCCGCTTGACTTCGCCGCCAGTCTGAAACCGCTTGTAGCTACGCCGGTCGGGATGCGCTTAACGCCGCGCTCCACCGCTTCATCGCGCGCTGACTATAGCGGTAACTACGTCACTGTCACCAGTGGCAGGGACGGGATGCGAAGAACCGTTACCCTTGCGGAAGCCGCTCCCCGAACGTCCCGTTTCATTCAAAAGGCGATCACCGCCGGGGCAGGCACTTGGGTCGAGACAGGGGGTTACGGCACACCGAACGTCCTCACACTCATCGACAACCAAACGGGGCGGCCGGTTTCCACCATTGAGGGCAGTTCTATGCAGACAGACGGCGATAATCTGTTCTTCCGAAATGATGGGGTTATCTTTAAGCTTGACGCGAACACACTGAAAGTCCAACAGGTGACCTCAACCCGCTGTGATGGGCCTTTCACCATTTTACCCAATGGAGAAATCCGCTACAAGATATACGACGCGGACAGGGACGAATTGGTTACTATGACCGCCATTCCCCAATCGAAGGGAGAAAAACCCTACCATTCGCACATCGGAGAAGGAAAGCTGGATTGGGAACTATCAAGGCTGGGCGCGAACTTTGGCGGTTCCTTTTACTACTACGACAGAAGGCTCGGTTCGGGTTATTACCGACAAGATAGCAACGGAAATGACGTATTTATGGAGGATTGGGTAGCCCCTGATTTCACGGCTGGCCCAAACGCCCCGAGGCTCCTGCCACCCGACGCCTTTGGCAACATCTTTGCGGAAAGCGGAGAGCCGGTTCCGCCACCAAGCCCCGGCGCCGACGGCGATGAACACGATGAAGATATAATTGACAAAGCCAACAACTTGCCCTACGGCATACCCCTCGAAGATGAAGCCGCACCGTCCCGGCCAGAATCCTCCCGGCCCCAGTCCTCCCGACCGGCAAGCGGCGTCAATCTCAGCCCCGACCAGTGTTTGGATTTGCTTATCGCCATTTTTCAGGGAGGCGATTACAGCGACAGCCGTATCAGCGGCGTATTGTCGCAAGCGGATTTCAATACGCTGTTGCAGGCTTATAATGTAAGCTCGGCGTCTGATCTGTTGAATACCGGCACTGACTTGACCCAATACGGGCAAGAGGTTTTAGGACAGTTCGGCAAGGTAGACCAGAAAAATGTAGAGCGCATGTTGAAAGCTATGTTTGACTTGATGAAGCACTTCCGTTATACCGTGAGCGATGTAAATATCAGCGGCAGCAAAGCAACCGTAACAATCAATGTCACACAGCAGTGTGAATTTGTTGTGGACACCGTTATGATGATTATTACTGAAAAAATCCAAAACTACCCCGGCGGGCAGGCGGGCTTTGTCGCTATGGGAGAACAGGCCGCGATGGATTGGCTTTTTGAAACCTTTATTCAAATAATAGAAGACCCTGTTAGTTATAATTTGATTTCAAGCACATCCAAAACGGTTACTTTCCAAATGGAGCGGAAGGCTTCGGGGCTGTGGGTTGTCAGCGATACGAAAGCCATTGCCAGCGCGATGTTCAGCGGAATGTAGTTTATCCCACCAGCAATATAAGGAGTGAAAAGCCATGCAATGCCCGCGATGCGGCGCAGACCTTTTACAGACAGCGCGCTTTTGTAAATATTGTGGCCATCCCATAACGCCGCCGCAGCCGGAGGTAACGCAAAGGCAGCCGGTCATGGCGGCGCAAGCCCAACCCATCTACACACCCCGGCAACACACCGCCGTGCCGCCGCGCCCAAACACACCAACGCCGCAGGGCTACCAGCCAATGCCGCAGAGCTACGCGCCAGCGCCGCAAGCATTCACGCCACAGTCACAGCCGGAACCCCGCCGCAAGAAGGGACTACCGCGATGGGCGGCGTTGCTTCTTCCCGTTGCCATGCTGGTGGCGGGCGTCCTGCTGGGGAGCCTGCAATCGGGCGGGATTGCCGAAAACGAGGACGAAATACCCAAAGGTGCTGAAAGGGTGAACATCACCGCCGATCAAATGCCTGCCTTATCAACCGCCGAGGGCAGTGGGGATTGGGTTGTAAAAAGTGATGCGGACTTCCCGGCCGCCGACATTGAACACCAGCCGGAGGAAAGTGCCGAGTCCTCGCATGATACCGGGGAAAGCGGCGAAGCGGCGGAATCCCGTGAGCCGGAGGCCCCTCGCGCCGCAGAGGACGATAGCGCCGGTTCGGGCGGAGCGGATGCGCTTACCCCGGCAGCTTTGGCAAACATATGGGTTGGAGATACCACTGACGAATACGGTACGATCAATTGGGAATACGGATTTGACGAAAGGATGCGGTACTACCGCATCGCTTACACTCCAAATTCGGGGTTTCTTTACTATGAACAGGGAACCTACACCATCAACGGGAGCAGCGTCCATCTGGAGGGAACGGGGTACGACGTTAGCGAAGGGGAATCCACCCAAACGCCGGTCAGCGTTCAATATACTTTCACGGTGTCCGACTATATGATGATGATTGTGACCGATAACGAAACGCAGATTCTTTCACCGGGGCAGCCGTCAGGAATCGCTACCTTTGCGTAGAACGGTCTATTGTTTCAAATATTCTCATAATTCGGAGGCGACTATGAAAAGAAAGCTGGTTATTCTGGCTATTATTCCGGCGTTGCTCTTACAGCTTGCCGGATGCGGCGGCGGCGCGCCCACGGGGCCAGCCGCCGATGTGCAAGGCTATTGGGTGGGCGAAACGCCCGATGGCGCTGTCACCGAATGGGGTTTTGGCAAGGGTTATCATATTGTAACCTACGAGGCGGACAGCGAGGCAGGCAACCTTGAAACAGGGAGTTATACCGCCACCGACACGGAGCTTTCGATGAAGGGAAAAGTAGTTCCGCTGCCCGAAGGTACTGATGGCGAACCATACTATACCGACTATTCGGTGAGTTACACAGTGAGCGGCGATGAGTTGCGCGTGGAATACGGGGATGTGAAAATGACGCTGAACCGTAAGCGGCATTCCGACGTCTGCCCGGTGTGCAGAGAGGTTCCAGTGTTTGGCGGGGGATTCTCCGTCAGCAGCAGCCCGCGCCGTGGGTCAAGTTCTTCGTCCTCGGAGGAATCGTCTTCGGAAGAGCCGCCTTCGTCCTCAACCTCGTCTTCGACATCGACAGTGGACAGCAAGCCGGAGAGCGAAGACGAATGGAGCGAGTCAATCATATCCCAAAGCCCACCGATTGACGAAAGCTCCAGTTCCTCAAGCATTTATCCCGGCCCGTTGGAAGAAGATGATACGCTCGGGACAAAAGCGCCCTGGGATGACGGCGGCGACCTGATTGACATTCTGCCTCCGCACGGTCATCGGGAAAAACCGGATGACTTCTCAAAGGTTGGCTTGCTTACGCTGCGCGGTACGGCTACCGTAGAGTATTATTACTACGAAAGTGAACAGGCGTACCGGAAGGATGTCGCGTCGCAAGGCATCCCCGCAAGTGCGATAAACGATGCAATTTCGTTTTTCAAGTCCGACGGTTTTAAAGGTGACGTGCAAAGTATTACCTTCAGCGGATTGGGCGGTGAAGGGGACGACAGTTATTCGTTATCTATGGAAGCCGGGGCAATGCATCAAGTAACTTCCAAACTTCGTGGCAGGGTGGAAGCAGAGAGCTTTAGCGGAGCATATAACGAGCTGCCAAAGTATGCGCGCGACATGGATGCCGGTATAATTTTGATGGAGTTTCCGTTGACAAAACAACAGGACGGCAGTCACAGCATTGCGGCGCTGAGCCTGGACCTGACCTATAATGAAGACGGGAAACTGGTTGCAGATGGTTGGTTCATATGTGCTGTTGTGGAAAGTACAGACAGAACGTATTACAGAGTCCATCTTGAAGAATCGTAATATAACAGAAAAGGCAGTAATGAAGATAGTAATTGGAGGTTAGTTATGTTTTGTCCCGCTTGCGGTAAGCCAATACCCGACACGGCGCGGTTCTGCCAGCATTGCGGCGCGAACGTGACCGATTTGCAAGCTGTACCTGAACAGCAATCGGATGTTCTAACGGAGCGGCGCTGTCCGCAATGCGGGTTTACACTGGACGCGGACGCGGCATTCTGTGACAATTGCGGCGCGGGAATCAACGCGCAGATAACAGAAAGCGCACCGCAACCAGATGTCGAAACGGAGCGGCGCTGTCCGCAATGCGGGTTTACACTGGACGCGGACGCGGTATTCTGTGACAATTGCGGCGCGGGAATCAATGCGCAGATAACAGAAAGCGTACCGCAACCAGAGGTCGCAACAGAGCGACATTGCCCCCAATGCGGTTTTGCATTGGACGGTGACGCCGTATTTTGCGACAATTGCGGAATAAATACAAGCGCACCGCCAGTGACGGCAGCGCCGCCTACAGGGATTGATACTGCTCCGACAGCCAGAAATACAGAGCAGAACAAGATTCTCTGCAAAAGATGTGGGTATCTGGTTCCCGTGGAGCATGATGTTTGTCCCCGGTGCGGCAATAAAAAGCTGAAAGCTGCGGGCCGGACGATCAACGCCCCCGGCCCAAGCGGAAACAGAAGCGTTCCCGGGATAAAGCCGAGCAAATTGCTTTTAATAGGGCTGGCCGTAGCCGGAGTTATCCTTGCGACGCTTCTTTTCGTGATATATGGGGACGATATAGGCATTATGTTTGGTATCGCCACCGGCAACACCGGCGAACCGGGCTTTATGCGGGTAGGCGAAAGCCAAAGTACACAACTCAGTTCCGGCAGCGGCATGGTGGGGAGCAGAGTTACCGTGGAATACCACTTTGCCGTAGATGATTATTATGATTTTGCCACCGGCGATGTACCTCAAACGATAACAAGCAATGTCGGGGATACGATTACGATTGAGGGAAATACCGGCGGCTTGGATTTATCCGCAAAGGGTTGGAAATGGGCCGGATGGACGCCGATATGGCGCGGCTTGGATCACCCGCCGCCTGAAACACTTTATGTAGGCGGCGAACAGGTAACTTTGACGGATGATTTACTGTTGGCAGATGATGAAGATAACGATTTTGATCTGTATGCCTACTGGATACCGATAGAAGGCTCCGGCTCAGCCGCCGCTGTCACGGGTTCTGTTGTCAACGCCGGTGAGCCAATTGTTGAGCCGATCATACTCGCAAATATTTATGCCCGCTGCGCCTCGCAACTGATAAAGGATGAAAATTTCAGACCGAACACAGAATTAACGCTTGAAGATATTTTCCCCTACATACCAAACAGTTTGGGAGAATTGTTCGTTTGGAACACCATGCAAGAATACTATCCCGATCATCAAATGCCTGTCAGCGATTTTGACGCCTTACTGCACGAGGTCTGCGGGGCCGGTCTTGACGCTATGGCGGCGAAGCTGGAGGATGCAGGCTACACCCGAAATGATGGTGGCTACATTGGTTTCGCAAACGTCTCCGCGTCCGTCGAAAGCTCCAATGGGAATGTGACCTACGAAAACGGATATATGCTCATTGACCTTGAACAAGAAGTGGATGGCAATACAACTTCGTGGCGTATTGTTGGACAGCCACGCGATGATAACTTATTCGCGCCATATGAACTGGTTTCCATAACCCTAAACTGACGGGAATGATTTTTAGAATAGTGGAAAATGAGTTTTAGCTACAAAAGTACAGACCCACTCCAGAAGTATCTTCCCGAAGCGGCCTCGACAGAACAGCACAATTTCACCATAACCGCCATATCAGCGGAAAAGGAAAAAGCCGTGCGACGGTGTGTGTTTCTGTGAGACTTATGTGTTGACATCTGAGTGTGGCCAGATGTGAATACCACAAAAACCACAAAGCAGACGGTTATTATAATCGTCTGCTTTTTTACACCCTATATTGAATTGTTATCGCGTTCCGACGCCCGGACAAAAGCCCACGCCATTTCCATAAAGATTGCCTTGTCCCGCAAGTTACAGGCCGCTATCGCCCGGATTAACTGCTCCTGTTCCGGCTCCGCCGACAAATCCAGCGCGTGGATTATCTTGTAAAATACTTCGTATGTCGGATGCCTCTTGCCGCTCTCTATGTCAATCAATGTGCGCTGCGCAATACCGGTTAATTTACACAGCGCCACCTGCGTCATTTTTTTAGCTTCGCGCGCGGCTCTCAATATCTCGCCTATCTTCTTCACATCGTCATGCATCAGGTATCACCCCGCCTATAAGCGTACCAGAAACGCATGAGAAATGTAATTGAGCATAAGTTTCACCATATAGTGCGACCAGTCTCATATTTCAGATAAGGGGGGAAGTTAAGTGTTCTGTATTTCGAGGGAGGGTAGATAACTAACGACATCCTATCATCAGGTAAACGGCTAAAAAAAGCCATTTCCTGCTTGTATTTCTTTGCGATTATTTTCGTGCGATTGGTTTCACCATAGTATGCAGGGTATACGGGACGAGTTTCGACATCCCGTATAGCCTGTATTTATTTTGCGCGGCTGCGCCTTCGTTTTCATTTTTGTTGGACAAGCCGTGCGCCTGTCCCGGTTGCCGCTCCCCGCCTCTCCTATCCGAGTTTTCCAAAATTCGGATAGGAGGTAAACCCACATGGCTTATAACAAGGCATGGGAAGTAAAGAAATGGCGTCTGTGGAAAGAGGCCGAGGAAAAGCAGCTTCGGCAATTAGGTGTCAGCGAAGATGTTATCAAACGGCTCCGAGAAGCTGATTGGGAAGATTTTAATACGGAGCGCCGTTATCTGGAGCATTACGCTGATACAGATACATACCTCGACTGGAAAGCGGCAGACGAGGCTCCGGCAGACATCCGTACCGCACAGGATTTGCTTGACGAGATTGACAGCGAGGAACTGTTCCGGCTTCTTATGACGGTGGACAGACTCACGCTGCAAATTGCCGTCTGGAAGATGGACGAGCTAACAAGTGCGGAGATAAAGGAAAAAACCGGACTTTCCATCAACGCGATAGACCGGCGTATCTACCGGCTCAAAAGAAAATTGAAATCCATTTTCTGACAGGGGCAGATTTGTGTGCTTCTCGTCGGCTATAGGGTGGAAGGCAACGCGCCTTCCACCCTATAGCCCCTTTTCGGGGGCAATGGGGGTGCAGTTTGAAAATTGAATACTCATTCATCAAACACATTCTTCCATTGTCATGCGGTGAGCTACAGCCTCATTAGCGGTTGCGCCATGACGCCGGGTGGAACAGCGGAAACAGGATCACACATCTACTTTGCCTGTTAGTCCGTTTTCCTCCCGGTGAGCGAGTAAACTTCCGGCTATAGCTATCGGGTTCCCCTTGCGGGAAATATGCTCCCGGTACGGCGATGACAGGCAATGGATTAAAGAGACTCCCGTCCAGTCACAGCCCCGCGCAAGCGGGATCACGCAATGAGGGCGGCTCGGAGAGAAC
>QMCE01001159.1_pt1 | contig 14337 bp, 13 predicted proteins | sample 1821851 | NCBI WGS metagenome assembly QMCE01 (sample SAMN09453174, study PRJNA476694) | Termite gut metagenome, whole genome shotgun sequencing project. | isolation source: worker | host: Odontotermes sp. | place: South Africa:Pretoria | collected 2016-01-28 | reverse complement strand
TATTCTATAATTGATTTTGCCAGCAGTATATATTATTGGTATATGGCTGATATAGAACAATCGCTTACCAATTTGAAAGAAGAATATCCTGAAAATGATTATGAATATATGAAAACACTATTCTTAAATGGGTATAAAACAGAGTATTCAATCAACGAGGACGAATTGAAATTATTGCCTGTTTTCAGACGTTTTGATGAATTACGTCAATACCTAAATTTAAAAGACGTTATGGAAGAAACATGGGATAATGAACCTGACTGGATGATTGAATTAAGGGAAACATTAAACGGAATAATAATGGAAATAGAAGATAATATCAAAAAGCAAAAAATCAGCGCATAATAAAGCATAGACGGAATACGCTAATAGGCACTGAACGCGATGCTTTAGGCGCCGCGTTCAGCGTCAGTGTTACGGGGTAAAATAATATGCGCCCGGATGCGCGATGTACAGTCCGCAGACAGAAGCTTCCGGCATCATCATATACGAATCCGTGAGGCGTATACCGATGCGTTCTTCGGCGTCTAATAGCTTGAAGGCGGTGCGGATGTCCGCTTGGTTGGGGGCAATCGGATAGCCGAAGGCGGGGCGTATGCCTGACGGCGCGGCGGGCGGCGGCGCATAAGCCCACAGTTCCTCGCGGACAAGGCGGTGCATTTCTTCGGAAAAAGCTTCGGCGAGTGCATTGGCGAGGCTGGCGATGAGCAAGCTGCCGTAGCCGTCGTTTTGGCGGGAAAAAGTTTCCTGCGCCTCTTGCACGCCGAAGCCCGTACTTAGCACGAAAAGCCCCACATAGTTCGCCGTGTCGGTTTCTATCGGCGTAGTGTCTCCCCGTTTAATGGAACATTGGCACGCCACAAAATCCGCAAGGCTCGGATTTGGATCGCCGTCTTTTTGTATGTCGAGGCTGCGCGGGAAGCTGAAGCGCGCATACTTCCCCGTCTCCCATGAGACAAACACGTCTTCGTTCTCCGTGTCCGCTTTGAAAAAGCCGACGACGGCGCGGAGCGAGAGCGTCTTTTCCCGCATAACACGGTCAAGCAGTTCCTGCGCGTCTTTAAGTAAGGTCTCCCGTTCCGTTTCAAGTTCCGCCACGCACCGGTTTCCCATGTTCCATGATGAGAGAAAGGCGTTCCAGTTGATGAAGGGAGCGACTTTCTCAATGGGGTAATCGGTAAATGTATGTACGCCGGGGCGGGCGGGTGGGGGGACAAAGGCGTATGCGCGGAACGCATTGCGGCGGGCTTCTTCAAGCGGAATGGTCTTGCGCAGTTTCCGCGCTCGTTTTGCCTCTTCCGCCGCGATCGCCTCGTCGTAAGATTTTTTCAGATTTTCAAGAAAGAGCGGGCCTTCGGTGTTGGACGACAGGGCGCGTACTACCGCTGCAGCTTCGCTCGCATCCTGCGAGTACACGACCGCGCCGGAATATTCGGGCGCGATGAAAAGCGCGGTGTGGGCGCGGCTCGCGGCGGCGCCTCCAACGAGGAGCGGTATCGTAAACTGCGCTTTCTCCATTTCCCGCGCGACGTGTACCATTTCGTCAAGCGACGGCGTGATAAGCCCGGAAAGCCCGATGAAATCGGCTTTTTCCCGCGCCGCCGCCTCAAGGATCGTCTCGCACGGAACCATCACTCCCAAATCAACGACTTCATATCCGCTGCATCCCAGGACCACGCCGACTATGTTCTTCCCAATATCATGCACATCTCCTTTAACTGTCGCCAATATGATTTTTTTGGAAGTACGACTTGAGGAAGCGCCTTTAAAGAAAGGTTCAAGGACAGCGACCGCTTTCTTCATTACACGTGCGCCACGTATCACTTGGGGCAGAAACATTTTACCTTCGCCGAAAAGGACGCCGATGTGGTTCATCGCGTCCATAAGAGGACCTTCCACAATGGAAAGTGCGGCTTCCGACGCGTCGGCATGATTGGCGGCTTCTGGTTTTTCGACGCGTTTTTTTTCCAAAAGGTCACGAACGTCGGATTCTATATAGGTATCTATGCCGTTTATCACGGCGTACGTCACGCGCCCCGCTTCGTCGGTGGTTTCGCGCCACGCGGTAGTATTTTTGTCGCTAGTATTTTTGCCGGATGGCGCACCGCCGCTGTTTTCCAGCGCGAGTGCGAGCAGGCGCTCGGAAGCTGTGGGATCACGGCACAGCACAAGGTCTTCGGCGGCGGCTCTTAAATCAGGTGACAGGTCTTCGTAAGGAACGAGGGATGCGGGGTTTACTATTGCCATGGTCAGTCCCGCCTCACGGGCGTGTTTCAAAAAAACGCTGTGCAGGGCGTTCCTCACCGTGTCGTTGCCCCGAAAGCTGAAGCTCAAGTTGGAAACGCCGCCTGAAATATTCGCGTACGGGCAGTTCTCCCGAATCCAGTAGCTGGCGCGAATAAAGGCAAGCGCGTACGAGTCGTGTTCGGGGATTCCAGTGGCTATGGCAAGCACGTTAGGATCGAACACGATGTCCTCAGGCGGAAAACCATCTTTCACAAGCAGGTCATAGGATCGTCGCGCCACGGCTATTTTATGCTCGTAATCAGCCGCCTGTCCCTCCTCATCAAAGAGCATCACCACAAGCGCCGCCCCGTGACGCCGCGCGGAACGCGCCTTATTCAAAAACGCCGCTTCGCCTTCCTTCAAACTTATGGAATTAACGAGTGGCTTCCCTTGCAGACACTTCAGCCCCGCCTCTATCACTCCCCACTTGGAGCTGTCAACCATGACAGGAACAGCGGCTATGAGGGGATCGGAAAGGGCGTGATTGAGAAAAGCGGTCATGGAGGATTCCGCGTCAATGAGGGCGTCGTCCATACACACGTCTATGACCTTCGCGCCGTGCGCAACCGTTTCACGGGCGATTTCCGCGGCTTCCGCGAAGTCGCTTTCCTTTATGAGACGCAGGAATTTGCGGCTCCCCGCGACGTTTGTCCGCTCGCCTATGGGAAGGAACGGCGTGTCATCAGTCGCAGTATCAACAAGTTCCAGTCCTGAAAGAAGGAGGCGCGGCACGAGGTTTTGAGGAAGAGGGCGGGGTGTATAGGCGGCGGATTTTTCGGCGATGGCGGCTATATGGTCGGGCGTAGTACCGCAGCAGCCGCCCGCAATATTGAGCAGCCCTTCGCGCATATAGGCTTCGAGCGCGTCCGCCATAACAGAAGGCGTGTCGTCATAGCCGCCCGACAGGTTGGGCAGCCCCGCGTTAGGATGCACACTGCACAGGCAGGGAATACACGCGGCAACGCGCCGCAGATGGGGCAGGAGGTCGTCCGCCCCGAAGGAACAGTTCAGCCCAACAGACCATGGCGCCGCATGGGACACGGAGGCGCAGAAAGCTTCCACTGTCTGACCTGAAAGCAGGCGCCCTGAGGGTCCTGAAATGGTGGCGGAAATCATCACGGGGATTTTTTCTTTCCGTTCTTCTCGTAGCCGCAAAAGTGCTGCAATAGCGGCTTTGGCGTTCAGCGTATCGAAACAAGTCTCAAGGAGCAGAACATCCGCGCCGCCGTCCAAGAGTCCGTGCATCTGGTCGTAATACACCGCCTCAAGCTCGTCCCACGTAATGGATCGGGCGGCTGGATCGTTCACATCCGGCGAAAGGGACGCGCTTTTGGATGTCGCCCCTATACTGCCAGCCACTAGTGTGGATACCGCAGAGGCATCTCCATGAGACGCTGACAGAATAACGCCGCGGGCAATGGCGGCGGCGGCTTTATTGATCTCATAGGCGAGATGCGATAGTCCGTAATCGGCAAGGGAAATCGCGTTGGCGGAAAAGCTGCAAGTCTTGGTAATATCCGCGCCCGCCGCAAGATAGCGTGTATGTATGGACGCGATGAGGTCTGGGCGGGTAAGGCACAGAATGTCGTTACACCCTTTAAGAGGAACGGGGTGGCTGGTGAAGCGATCACCCCGGAAATCTTCCTCGGTTAAGCCGAGTCCTTGAATGAGCGACCCCATAGACCCGTCCATGACGAGTATACGCCGCCGCGCTATTTCATCCGCCGCGCAAAACCTATCCGCGCTGTTAAAACCATTATCCATAATAGAGGTGAGCATAACATATCGCCGCTTTCTCGTCTACGCGAAAACCGGCTAATCAAGACATGAGATTTTGTTATATGCCACGCTCACCGTATAATTTAACATAAAGCGGGACTATTAAGATTTAACATGAGATAAAGCTACCGCACGCAAAAAGCGTACGCGTACGGCGTGATATGATAATTAGTTCCATTGTTGTTGTCATAAAACGAACTGTCCGCCGAATCTACGCGGATAACAAACTCATCAGGAAAATGATTCTGCCCATCAAAAGAAACGGACATGATGTCATAATCGTCAACCATTCCGATTCTTTCCACTCGAAAACCAATGCCGTTTCCGCCTACAGTGTCAAATTCACCAAGCCCTTCAATCATTGGCACGTTGATATGCCAGTTTCCGTTGCGCGCGCCCTGAACAAAAAGCATCCGCCCCGTCTGGCGCAGCTTCGCTGCAGCGACTATACACATACTGTCGCTCCTGTCCATGCGTCTTCCGATTGGCGCTCCCCAATACCCCGTCGCCTTTATAAGCGCGACTTCCGGCTTTGATTTCAATTTTTCCTTAGCAAGCTTTAGAAGCTCTTGTTTACCAGCTGCCGCCATAATACACCTCCCTAAAAATGACATAATGGGACGGACGCCCGCCCCTGTTTTTAATCTACGATAAAGGATAATAAGAATATATCCCTTTCGTATAAATTCACCATACCACAAGTTAGAAAAAAACACAAGAATTTTTTTCTAAAGAAAGAATAGCGGCGCGTTATTTATATTGATTCTTGATTGATCTTGCCGTATACTATCGTTTATATTCTTTGAGGTGTAATTTGAAAAACAACATTATTATCGCAGGAGTCCCGCGTGCTGGTAAAAGTACAATATCACGTATAATAGCAAGAAAATTTGGATATCAGCATGTCAGTATGGACTCTATTAACGCCGGATTTGAGCGTGTTTTTCCTGAATTGGGAATAAACACTTACGCTGATATGTCTTCCCTTGAAATCCTTTATAATATCAGCGGGAAAATTGCGCCGTTCATTCGGGCAATGATGGACAGCGGCGAATATGACGAGTTTGAACGAGGCATGGTTCTGGATGTCTATCAACTTTTACCGGAAGATTACATGAAGTATTTGAGCGGAGGAAATTGTACTATTTTCTACTTTATCACTTCAAATGTGACGCCCGAAGAGCGATTCATCATACAAAAGAATTACGATACTGAAAAGGATTATACGTTTTATAAATCTGACGATGAATTACGTGAAGGGTGCGAATACATTGTCGAGCAAAGCATACTTATGAAAGAGCAATGTATAAAGTACGATCTGCCATATTATGAAACAGCAAAAAACAGGGAAAAAATATTTGAACAGTTTATTCAATTGCTTTCGGCAGGTTTAAAAAATCAACCTTAACCTTTTTGTTTTCCGTAATGTAGATAATATACAGGAGATAACAGACAATATGGATAAGCTGTGTATCGAAACAGAGAGATTCATCGTTACAGAATTTGATGAAAGTATGATTGAAAGCGTATATAAAAACTCATTAGATAAGGATAACCGAACCTTTGTGCCTGATGAGGTTTTTGAAACAATAGAAGAAGCGCGCGCTATGGTACATCGGGTTTTAGAGTGGTATAAAAAAGACAGAACACCCTTGGTGTACGCTATTATTCTGAGAAATAGTGAAAATATCGGATATGTACAGGCTGTCCCCATATATGAAACAGACTGGGAAATAGGATATCATATTGCGGAAGCATATACCGGAAATGGTTACGCCGCCGACGCCGTACAAGCTTTTTTGCCTGTCATAATGGAGCGGCTGTCATTGAAAAGCATAGCGGGCGTCTGTATTGCGCAGAACACTGCTTCACGCAGGGTCATGGAAAAATGCGGTTTTGTTTTGGAATATACCGGGCGAGGTGAGTATCAAGGAGAATGTCGACATATTTGCCGTTATAGGTACCACGCGGTATAAACATTTGCGCCAGCGCGGCAATCTTCCCGTATTTTGAGGTAACGAAAGTGACAGTAACATTTTTAGGAACATCCGCCGCGCACTCGCATCCCTTGCCTTTTTGTAATTGCAGAGTATGCGTACAAGCAAGAAAAACCGGCGGGAAAGATTTTAGAAAGCGCTCCTCAATTCTCATTAACGATGATCTGATCATTGACCTTGGACAGGATTTTATGTCGGCTTCATGTATGTATGGAGTTGATACTTCAAAAATCCGGTATTGGCTTCAGACGCATTCACATTCAGACCATTTTAGTCCGGCTCATATAATCACCCGCACGCAAGGATATACTTCGGAAAATGTTAAGCTTTTGTCTCTTTACGCTTCCGCTCGGTGTATACAACATATATCCGATCAATTAGGCAAAGAAGAGTTCGGGGCAAATTTGATTGAGACAGAATGGCTTAATCAATTAAATATGGAAGTAACAAGCGTTAAACATGGTGAGCAATATATGTGCGGACATTATGCCGTAACGGCGCTCGATTCAAACCATGATGCTGACGATGGCTCGTTTTTTTATGTGGTTAATGATAATTCCCGAAATCTGTTCTATGGATTGGACGCTGACGAGCCGACTCTTATAAAAGAAACAATGGATTATTTTTCGGACAATACTATTCGATTGGACATAGCCGTGATTGATCATACATACGGCGATACTGTTTCAAACGATCACCTTAATACAAAACAATTTACAGGGGTGGTAAACGAAATGAAAAAGCGCGGCATTATAAATCAGGATACTCTTGTGTTTGCCTCGCATATATCGCATGAAGGAACGCTGCCCCATGATGAATTTGAAGTATATGCAAAGCGGCGTGGGTATAACGTCGCGTATGACGGCTTAATTGTGGAAGTCTGACAGGCGATTTTGTCTATACACTTGCCGTTTGTTTTTGGCGATATCGTAAAACAGCGCGGTAACAAAAAGCCGCCCCGCAAGAATGTGCCTTACGGGGCGGTTTTGTTATCAGAACACAAATCCTTTCACATCAATCGTAGGCACAAGGTGCCAAGATGTGTCCTATTCCTCTTCCTCCGCCACATGGTACGCCGCCGCCGCCTTGATCACGTCGTCCGCGACCTTACCGGAAATGGGCGCGTAGTGGTCGAACTCCACGCTGAACGAGCCTGTGCCGCTCGTAATGGAGCGCAGGTCTATGGAATAGCGCATCAGCTCCGCCTGCGGCGCTTGGGCGCGGATTTCGCAGATGCCGCCCGCGCTGTCCTGCCCCATGATCTTACCACGTTTGCCGGAAAGATCGCTCATCACGTCGCCCAAATATTTGTCCTCGACAAACACGGTCAGATTCGTGATAGGTTCAAGCAGACTGGGCGACGCCTGGCGCATGGCTTCGCGGAAGGCGTTGCGGGCGGCTATACGGAAAGAAAGCTCGTTGGAATCCACCGGATGCTCTTTTCCGTCCAAAAGGCTTACCTCTACGTCAACGACCGGATACTGCGCCATAACGCCCCGCAGCATGGCTTCGTGTATGCCTTTCTCTATGCCCGGAATATAACCCTTTGACACCGCGCCGCCGAAAATCTTGTTGTTAAACTTGTATTCTTCGCCGCGCGGCAGGGGCGCGATTTCCAGCGTCACCTTGCCGTACTGCCCATGTCCGCCCGACTGCTTTTTGTGGGTGTATTCGGCGGTCGCCTTTTTCGTGATAGTCTCGCGGTACGGCACGCGCGGAATATGCGTTTCCACCTCCACCTTCTGCGCCGCCTTGATCTTATCCAGAATCATATTGATGTGCAGCTCACCCATGCCAGAAATTACAGACTCCTTGGTTTCGGTGTTGAACGAGTAACGGAAGGTGAGGTCTTCTTCGGAAGCGCGGATGAGCGCCGCACCGAGCTTATCGTCGTCTTTCTTGGAAACCGCGTTGACAGCAACCGAATGAACCGGTTCAGGCAGGCGCAGGCGCCTAAAGTTTAAAGACGTATCCCCGTCGGTGAGCGTGTCGTTGGTTTTCATACCGGCGAGCTTCGTGATGACTCCCACATCGCCCGCGCAGATTTCGCGGACATCCTTCAGTTTTTTGCCTTGACATGTAAACAGCTTGCCTATGCGTTCCTTTTTGTTTTCAGCAACGTCGAAAATTTCAGAATCGGCAAGCAGTGTGCCTGTTACGACCTTTACCCAGGACAATTTGCCTGAGAACTGGTCATACGAAGTCTTGATAACAAAGGCGGAAAGCGGCTTATCCGCGTCAAAGGGGATTTTTTGTTCAAGGCCTTCCGCGTCAACAACGGTTTCCTTCACGTTACGCGGTCCAGGCGCAGCGTCCGCGAGAAAATTGAGGAAGGGGATAAGCCCGGAATTTTTCAGCGGGGAACCAGCGAAGGCGGGCGTGTACTTGTGATCGGCAAGCGCCTCAATAAGCCCTGTATGCATCTCTTCCGCATTGAGCGAACCTTTTTCAAGATAGGTATCCATAAGGGTATCGTCCCCGTCCGCCGCCGCCTCTATAAGCCGCTCTCGCGCCGCGTCCGCTGCTGCTTTGTACTCATCAGGAATTTCGCCTTCTTTTTCGAGTACGTCGCCGTTTTGGACAAAATACGCCTTCTGGTTCAGCACGTCGATAACGCCCTTGTAATCCACGCCGTCTCCCATGGGAATAGTTACCGGCACGGGCGTAATTTTGAACTTCTCCTTTATATCGGCTATGGTCTTGTCAAAACCGGCGCGTTCTTCGTCAAGGCGGGTGATGAAAAGGCAGCGGGCTTTGTCCCGCTGGTTAAGAACGCGCCAGAGTTTCATCGTTTCGATCTGCACGCCGCTCCTGCCGTCAATGACAAGAGTTGCGAATTCGGTAGCGCGGAGCGACAGGATAACCTCTCCGTAAAAATCGGACGAACCGGGCGCGTCAAACAGATTGATCTTCTTTCCGTCCCGCTCTATATACGCCAGCCCCGCGTGTATAGAGATTTTGCGCTCTATTTCTTCAGGCGAGGAATCCGAGACAGTTTTGCCGGATTCCACTGTTTCAGGTTTGGGAATAACGCCGCCAGCAAAGAGCAGGCGTTCAAATAGGGTGGTCTTGCCGACCCCTCCGTGTCCGGCAAGCGAGACATTTCTAATAGTATCCATACTAAAACTCATTAACAGGCTCCTAAGAAAATTAGTGTTACAAATATGATGAAGGCAAATTCGGGTATTGTCAAGGGAAAATTTCAATAGGAGGAAAGATTTGAAAAACCCGAAACGCGGAGAACCACCCGCTGTTTCGGGAAAGGAGAATCGATATTAGGGGCGATTATAGGACATTCCGTGACGCTATGCGCGCTAGCCTGGAATTTATATTCTTTTTGATGCCTTTGGAAAGCTTTTCGCATAATTTTTGGGATCTCGCCGGGAGAAAATCTTTATCCATTACCATTACCCTGATCTTATAAGAGTCGTCTTTCAGAAAAATTTCCACTGCAAACTTATACTCATATACAAAAGACATACAGATATATGAATCGTCCAACCTTACCACCAGAGGATTGTAACGCATGAGATAGTGGAAGACCGTATTGATAAACATCAGACTCATAAAATTTTTTGATCTTCCACCTCTGGAGTCAACACCATCAGGTTTTTTAGGTCTTCTGCGTACATGTCTTCTACGACCGCCAAGGGACGCCCTTCTTCTTGGGCGAACAGCGTCGCGCACGCGAGGAATAGCGCGGCGGACTTGAATTTACAATCCCGTCTGCCGTATACTGTTCTGGTATGAAGAATGCTACGCCTGCTGCCCGCGCGTTATCCGGTACTATCCTCCGTTATATCAGCGCTGAAATTCTCTTTTCCTTCTTTGTCGCGTTTCTTTTTTTCTTCCTTATATTTTTCGTGAATCAGCTTCTTCTTCTGGCGCAGCAAATCCTTACAAAAAAAGTGCCGTTCCATCAGGTCGCGCTCCTCATACTCTACGCGGTACCGGCTATCATATCGCTTTCCGCGCCCTTCGCTACCCTTGTCGGCGTCCTTATGACCATAGGCAGGCTTTCGTCAGATAACGAGGTGCTGGTTATGCTTTCCTCGGGTCTTTCCTATAAAAATGTGTTCATTCCCGCTATAGTTATGGGTATTCTCATTTCACTGGGGTCTTTTTTTACCAATGATGTGCTGCTGCCCGCCGGAACGCTCCAGTTTAACCGCCTATACCGCCAGATTATGATCTCAACACCTGCACTGGAACTCGGCGCGAATACGGTGAAACGGTACCGCGACACGGTAATCATCACGGGAAACGTTGAGGGGAACGTTATTGAGGATATTTTCATATTGGACAGAACGGCGCAGGGCGAACGGCGCGTCATTATGGCGCGGGACGCGCAGCTGCGGGACGCGGGTAAGGACGGCTTGAGCCTCGATTTGAGCGACGCCTTCATACAGATGACAAAGGAGATGGCGCGTTTCGATTACGATTACGCCTCAAGCGGCTTTCTGCGCTACTGGGTGTCCCAAGACGACCTCACCCAGTCTACGCCGTCCATAAGTGCGCGTGAGATGAGTTCGGTGGACGTGGCGCGGGCTATCGAGGAGCGGGAAAAGAACCTGCGCGCAGACCTTGACGCGCAGTATGAAAACCTGCTTACGAACGCGCTTGTGTTGGAGGAAGGCCTGCGGAAAGGTCCTCAAGACGCTGCGTGGAACCGCCGGGATGCGGCGCTCAGTATTTTTGTGCACAGCGCGGAGCAGGCAGCGGAAACTGCGAACAACAGAACCCTGTCCATATACCGGCTTGAGTATTACAAGAAATTCTCGCAGCCGCTGGGCGCGCTTGCCTTCGTGTTTCTGGCGGTTCCCCTGGGGCTGCTCGCCAGGCGGAGCGGGCAGACCGTGGGCTTTTTCATAGGCTGCGTCATAGCCTTTCTGTACTGGGCAGTGCTGTTCACAGGGCAGACACTGGGGGCGCGCAGCGGCTTTTCCCCCTTTTGGACGATGTGGATGCCCAATATACTCACGCTGGGCATAGGCTTCGTGCTCTGCGCCAAAAGAATACGCAAATGACGCTAGATCGGTATCTTGTACGGCAGTTTATTCCGATTTTCCTTATTATAGCGTTTCTGTTTATGATGTCGGTGGTACTGCTCGATCTGTTCGCCAATTTGTGGCGCTATATCACCTATGAAGTACCGGTTACAGAGATTCTTTCGGTGTCTCTATACTATCTGCCCAAGAGTTTTTCATACGCCCTGCCGGTTGCTCTGCTGTTCGCCGCCGCGTATACGCTCGCCGGTATGTACGGACGGAACGAGCTGACCTCGATTTTCGCATCTGGCGTACCGTTTCTGCGCTTTACGGCGTCTCTTCTGCTTATAGGCGCGACGGCTTCGGTGTTCGCGTTCCGCTTCGACGACCACGTTGTGATTCCCACCTTAAAGATAAAGAACGAACTTTCGCGCCGTCTTCTGCGGCAGTCCATGATTGAAGAAAATAACTCGGATATTGTGATAAAGTCGCGAGGGGGTGATTTAGTGTATGCAGTGGATTATTACGATTATAATTCAATGGTACTGAACGGGGTGAGCATTATAGAAGTGGGAGGGGATAGATTTTCGCACATACGCGCCCGTTCCGGCACATGGAACGGAGAGTACTGGGAATTGTCGGACGCGGTGGCGTATCGATGGAAGGATGGTTTCATACGGGCTGATGTTTTTCCGCCCGAATCGGGCGATATAGATGAAACGGCGTACCGTGAAAGCCCTGAGACGTTTAGGCGCGGCGCGGTAAAGCCGGAAGAGCTGTCCGCGAAAGAGGCAGCGCTGCTTGTAGAAGACCTTAAATCCGCCGGGCTTCCCTACATCGAGGCTGAGGCGGACTACCACCACCGCTATTCCTTCTCTTTCACGCCCTTTGTAGTGATGATCCTGTCCATTTCCATGGGCTGCCGTTTCCGCAAAAACATTCTGCTTATGACCCTGCTTTCCAGCGTAGGCGTGGCGGTTGTTTTTTATGTGATGGATATGATTTCCATGATGATGGCGAAACTGGGGTATATCCCTCCAGCAGCTGGCGCGTGGTTTCCCGTGATATTCTTCATTTTTGCCGGATTTCTTCTCCTTCGCACCGCCAGAACATGAGTACCATACTTCCTGGCACGTGTCGCTGTGGTTACATTTCGTTTCTTTCCGCAGTATATAATGAAATCATACTAGCGGCGACAGTTATTGATTTTATAAAACTGATGTCTACATCGGAAAAATCACGTTTTACCAGTTCTCCCGCTAGTGTGCCACATTTTACTTGATAAATTCAAAAAGCATGTTGCAGTCAATGTGGTATTCTTCTGCTGTTAGCGGACAGCGGCCTTTTACCACGGTGAGATAACTAAGGTACTGTTCTACTGCACGTCTTGTTTTCTTTTAACGACGACGCAAGCATCATCCTTTCATTTTCATAATATATAAAAACGCCCCGGAAATCGGGATCAATAAACTCAGAATTGATTTAATTATTGCGTAGATAGTTTTGGTTATTACAAAGAAAGCAATTAAAAGTGTTTTGATTAGAAACTGCTTATTAGGTACATCTTTAGTGCAATCAGAAAATCATGCCCAGCGAGACAAACACTATATTAACAAAAATGTGCATAATAATTGACGCGCCAATTCCCTTGCTTTTTATCGCGCAGCCTCCCATATAGAAACCGCCTATAGCAAACGCCAAGCAAATCCATATAGAAAAACCCAATGAAAGGTGATAAAAACCAAACGTAAAGGACGTTACAATCAATGCTTGCTTTTCTCCAAGATAATCAACCACTCTCCCCAGAATAAATCCGCGCCATAATATTTCTTCTAGTACGGAGTTAATTAAAGCGAATAACAGTCCGTATAACATCATTGAAAAGCTATCAAATCTTATTGCAAAGAATACTGACAGTGCCAAGCATAGAGCGCAAAAAATGAGTAAAAACCGCCATACATATTCGTTAAATCCACACCAAATCAAGGGGAATTTGAGTTGCTCTTTTGCGGCTCCTAATCGCAAATATCTGTTGGTACATGGTTGAAATATTTCCCAAGCTGCCAATAAAATTATGTACCCTATCAAGCCAAATCTGCTAAGAATACTTAACCACGGCTCATAAACTGCGTTGTCGGCAATGTATCCTAATGCTGAAAACCATAACAGATAGCCTAATGCTGTAAATCCAAACAGGAGCAATACCCTGAACGGTTTTATGAAACCGGAGATAGTAAAGATTACTCCAAAAGCCAATGAAAACTCCCACGGTAACAGTTGCGTGGCAATCATTATTAATGGGTATGCCCATAAAACTCTATTAAACGGTTTTATCACGTTTCTCTCACTTAACTGACTAATGCAAATCGAATAAAATATAAATTAACAAACTCCCTCACTGCAAAACCCGGCAATGAAGCTAAGATTTCTAACCGAGGAAACTATACCTTAATATCACGAATGAATCAACGACGGTTAATCAATCAGAAGCGATGTTGTCACTCAAGCTTTGGACTCCCTTTTTACGAAATTTGTTCTGCGCCGCCGTTACTATGATCTTATACGAACCCTTTCAGGGATATACTCGTCCCAAATGCATAATCATATAAAAAGGTCATCCTGTTATTCACGAACTATAAAACTTTCGAGGAGCATAAGAGCGTTTTCAACGCTGCCCGTTTTGTCAAATGACTTTGGATATTTTTTCCCTGCTTCAACAGCTTTTTTTATTGTGTCAGTATAACTTTCTTCTCCATACTTTTTAATAAAAAATGCTGCTGCTTTTGCGGTATATTCTTTTGCTTTTGAATAATAACCTTTTTGACAGCTTGCTAAATCGTCACATGCGTAACAGCCGTCCGCTCCTTTTTCTTGCGCGCATACAATATTAGGACAAGCGCCGCCGCACGCAACTTTATAAGAAGTTCCGACATATTCACTTCGGCAGCCGCCGCATGCTTTATGGCTGCATAAATCACAGTGATGCCCGCAATAGCCAATTGGATTTGATAACGATAATCTTGCTTCTTTCATTAAATCTGTTTTTAACGGTTTAGCCATTTGTCATACCACCTTTTACCTTTTTTCAAAGACGAACATTATATACATTTTCAAGTCCTCGCCGCCGTACTCGGCAACAAAGCACATATTTCTAACCGAGAAAACTATACCTTAATATCACGAATGAATCAACAATTAGTAGTTCTTTTCTGATTGCCATACTTTCCCTTCTTGGAAGTATAGCTCTTTACACACTTTTTGTTATAGGATCAATACACAGTAAATAG
>QMCE01005270.1_pt1 | contig 14344 bp, 14 predicted proteins | sample 1821851 | NCBI WGS metagenome assembly QMCE01 (sample SAMN09453174, study PRJNA476694) | Termite gut metagenome, whole genome shotgun sequencing project. | isolation source: worker | host: Odontotermes sp. | place: South Africa:Pretoria | collected 2016-01-28 | reverse complement strand
CAGTGCCGTCCGCAGGGCAGGGGCTTTTTACGACCGGCAGGTTCTCGCGTTTCGCGAAGCCGATGATGTCGCGTTCCGGCACAAGCATAACCGGGCGTATCGAGTGAAGACCCGTGCGGCTTAAATATGTAACCGGAGCGGGGACGTTAAGCCGCCCCTCCAAAAATAACGACATGAAAAAAGTATGGATGATGTCGTCCCGGTTGTGGCCGTAGGCCACGCGCGTCGCGCCGATGCGCAGCGCCTCGTCGTTTAACGCGCCCTTGCGCATCTTCGCGCACAGCGAACAAGGATTCTTCTCCGCGCGTTCCTCGAAGACGACCCTGCCGATGTCCGTTTGTAAAACGGTGTACGGCACGCCGATGCTGTCGCAATACGCGGCGACGGGTTCCAGATCGAAATCCTTAAAGCCCGGATGCACGGTAATTGCGGATAGCGTATACAGAGACCGAGTGCGAGATTGTTTTGATCCCGCGAGACATATGCAGGCAGCTGTTTGACTCAAACCAGGAGGTTCGCAAGGCCTGCATGGAGATTATAGCCATAAGGTTTTCCAAAACCATGCGCGTGCTGGGCTCCGTTGCTTTTTTAAGCATGAGAAGCCGGCTCGCGGGCACGCTGATCGAGCAGAGCGTCTTGGCTGGTTCTCCCGTGTTCACGGCCACCCACGCGAGCATTGCGGCCGACATTGGCTCGGTTCGCGAGGTCGTCACAAAGGTCCTGCGCAAGCTTCAGGCGGAGGGCATTGTCACTCTTCTGCGCGGAAAGATAAAAATAGACGATTTAGAGGCGCTTGAAAGGATTAGAGGAGATCAATAAATAACTTTAGGAGGGGACATATGCAGAATATATTAGTCGTCGCCGAAGGAAAAAACTATTTGCTGATGTCAATACGCGACCATCTAGCAAAGCTCTCTTACCGAGCGATCGTGACGCCTGCCGATATAGACGCCGTGAACGACGTCAAGGAGATAGTGTCCGGAATACTCATCTTTGCGGACGAGGACCTGCTGGAGAATAATCAGGCGCTGTATTTCATAAAGGATCACGCGGTTATGGAAGGCATTCCCCTGTTCGCCATAGGCCATCCCAGGGATATGGACGACCTTAAGGATATAATCTCCGCAAATGTGATCGCTCTGGAGTTTTTACGCCCAATATCCGTGTCGGTGCAGTATCTGTCGGAGCAGATAGATCATTTTATCAGGCACTACAGCAAGCAGAAAAAGATTTTAGTGGTGGACGATTCCGGAGCCATGCTGCGTACGGTAAAAAGCTGGCTTGAAGGAAAATACACCGTGTCCCTTGTGAATTCGGGGGCGATGGCGATAAAATATCTCAGTTTAAACCGGCCCGACCTTGTACTGCTGGACTACAACATGCCCGTGGTAGACGGAAAACAGGTTTTGGAAATGATACGCACAGAAACGGATTTTGCCGATATCCCTGTAATTTTTCTGACCGCGATAGGTGACAAAGAGAGTGTGATGAAAGTGCAGGGCCTAAGGCCGGAGGGATACCTTTTAAAGTCGATGGAGCCGGAAATGATTGTTAAGGCCGTTGACGACTTTTTTGAAAAGAAGAAAGCGTTGATATAAAAATCACGCTTTCAAAACGTACTGTGCCGTAGGGGCGGGGCCGTCCCGACCGCATAAATACAGCTATGTATTCAATTTCTGGACGTCAGGTCTTGGTTGCCGTTTTTTTGTTTTTCGTGTCGGCGCCGGCCTGTCTGCGGCGTGAGAGCACCACGCTCTGAAGCAGTATAAAGAAGCACAGCATAGCCCCGGTGGTTATCCTCTGCCACCACGGCTCGGTGAGTCCCGAGGCACGGACGATCGAGTCTATGGTGGTGAGAGTCATTACCCCGAAAAGCGTACCGATAATATTGCCGACGCCTCCGGTCAGCAGCGTGCCGCCTATGATAGACGAGGCTATGGCTTTCATCTCGGCCTGGGTGGCGTTCGCGACGTCGCCCGCACCTGTGTGCAGCAAATAAATAAATCCGGCTATTCCGGAGAGCAGTCCGCACAGCAGATACGCGCAAAACTTTGTGCGCTTTACATTCACGCCAAGCATAAGCGCGCTTGTGTTGTTGCCGCCCACGGCATAGAGATTGCGCCCAAACCTTGACCATTTTAGGACTGCAAAGATTATGATCACGACCAGCAGCGCGGCGATAGCGCCGTATTCGATCCTAGCGGGGATAAAATTGCCCTGCTTGCCGTAGGAACCTATAAAGGGCAGCCTGATCTGCAACGCCTTAAGCGCGAGAAAGCCCTCGTGCACGGCCGTGCGCGGATTTGCGTGTATTATCGTCGTTAAGCCTCTCGCGAAAAACATCCCTGCCAGGGTGATTATAAACGGCTGGACCTCAACGTAGGAGATCAAAAAGCCGTGCACGGCCCCAAAGGCCAGTCCAATCGCAAGTGAAAGGGCAATTGCGCCGACAACGCTGCCGGACATGTCATCCAGGTAGCAGACGCAGGCCATCGTCACAAGAGCGGTGACCCCGCCCACGGAAATATCTATTCCGCCGGAGACCATCACGATCGAAAGTCCGCAGGAGACGATGATAAGCGCGGCGTTGCCGTTAAATATGTCAAGGAACTGCTGCGGATTTCTGAAGCCGCCGCCCCATACGATCCACGCGAATATGTACATGCCGAAGAAAATGCAGGCGGTTATCGTCAGCAGAAGGCCGGTGTCGGTCAGGGGCTCGCGCCACTTGAGTTTTGTCTCTGTCATATCACGCACCTCCCGTCGCCGCGGGGGTTTCTTTTTTTGGGCTTATACCGCGCCGCAGCAGAGCTGCCTTTTCTTTTACCACTGGCGACGCGAGCACCACCAGAATGATGATCGCCACCGCCTTATAGGCTTTTACGTCTGTGGAGGCGACTCTCATAGCGGTGAGCGTTGTGGTGAGGCCCTGGATGATATACGCGCCCAAGATCGAACCCGCCACGTTGAATTTGCCGCCGGAAAGCGCGTTGCCGCCAATGGCGACGGCGAGGATAGCGTCCATCTCTATGTTGAGCAGCAGGCCCTCGTTGTTCATAATCCCCATACGGCTGACATTCATGCAGCCCGCGACGGCGACGGCGACGCCCAAAACCGCGAACGCGAGTATCTTTATAAACACCGGGTTTATTCCGTTTAAGCGGGCGGAATTTTCGTTGACGCCCACGGCCTGTGTGTAGAGTCCAAGATTCGTGAGCTTTAAAACAAGACCGAGAATCACCCCGAAGAGCACGACCGCAAACACCGGCGTTGGTACGGGGACGCCTGGGAAAAACCCGCCGAAGTAGCCCACAAGATCATTGTCCACGGCGGGCGACGCGCCGCCGTTTATCCAATAGGCTATTGCCCGGCCTATGGTGAACACGATAAGCGTGGCGATCATAGGCTGTATCTTGAACACAGCCACAAGGGTACCGTTGAACGCGCCGATGATAATGGCGACAAGGCAGCTTGCGAAAAACGCGGTCGCTATGACCGGCAGGTCGATAAGTTCAGCAGACCTTAACGTGCGCATATATACGCTTCCGGCAATTGCCGCGGCCGCGCCGACGCTGATATCCTGCCCGCCGCAGGCGGCCGTAACCAGCGTCATGCCCATCGCGAGCACAGCAAGCTCCGAAGCGCCGTTGAATATGGATATAAGGTTGCCCGCCAGCACCAGATTGCCCAGATTGTTGCGGTTGAAGTTAATGGAAAAGAACCCGGGGTCGCGTATCAAATTAAACACGACCAGCAGCGCTAGGGCGACAAGCGGAATTATAAGCTGCGAAAGCGCAGGCGCGCGGCCGGGCGTTTTTATTTTTTTAGCCATGCTCGACCACCTTTCCAGCGATTGTGCTCATGACGTTTTCCTGCGTGATTTCTTCGCCCGAAAGCTCGCCGACGATATTGCGGTCGCGCATGACGATCAGCCTTGAGCAGGTGCGAAGCATCTCTTCAATCTCCGACGATATGAACGTCACGCTCACGCCGTCTTTCGCGAGTCTGCGCACGAGCTTTTGGATCTCTACTTTTGTTCCAATGTCTATCCCGCGGGTGGGTTCGTCCAGTATCAGGTATTCAGGATGGGTGAGCAGCCAGCGCGCGAGAATTACCTTTTGCTGGTTGCCGCCGGAAAGCGATTTTATCGGCGTGTCCGCCGAGGCGGTCTTTATACCAAGAAGCTTGATATATTCGCCGGCGAAAGCGTCGGCCTCGGCCTTTGAAAACGGTTTGAAAAACCCGTTTAAGACCTGAAGCGCGAGGACAATATTGTCCCGCACCGAAAGCTCACCCAAAATGCCGTCGGCCTTGCGGTCCTCCGAGAGATAGCCTATTTTGTGCTTCATGGCGTCTATAGGTTTTAAAATCCTTGCGGGACGCCCCTGCACCCTGACGCGCCCGCCGGTGATTCTGTCGGCGCCGAAGATAGCCCGCGCGCTTTCGCTGCGGCCGCTTCCCAGCAGGCCGATAAATCCGTTGACTTCGCCCTTGCCGATCCTGAAGTCAAAAGGCTTTACGCCAGCGACGCTGGAAAGCACTTCGGCCCGGTATACGGGGGCTTCGTCCCCGTCTTCAGACGAGAGCTCCCAGCCCCGCATGCCGGAAAGATCGTCAAGCTCCTTGCCCATCATCTTTGAGATTAGCTCCACTCTTGGCAGGTCCTTAATCTCGTATTCCCCCACGAGTTCGCCGCCGCGCAGAACGGTTATTTTATCGCATATCTGGTAGACCTGGTCGAGGAAATGCGTCACGAATACGATCCCCACCCCGCGCGCCTTTAAGTCGCGCATGAGCGCGAACAGTTTAGCTACCTCCTGCTCGTCCAGGGACGACGTGGGTTCGTCCAGGATAAGAACCTTGCAGTCCATGTCCACGGCGCGCGCTATGGCGACCATCTGCTGCACGGCCAGCGAACAGCTGGAAAGCTGTTGCGCGGCCCTGGCGGGAATACCCAGGTTCTTAAGTATTTCATCGGCCAATACGCGCCTGCGCTTCCAGTTGACGAAGCGGGTTTTCCCCCGTCCGATAAACATGTTTTCGGCGACCGTCAAATTCGGGCACAGCGTTATCTCCTGATACACGGTGCTTATCCCGGCGGCCTGAGACTCCTGCGGCGAACGGATATGCGTTTCTGCTCCGTCAAGGAAGATATCACCGGAGTCCTTGGCGTAAACGCCGGTAAGTACTTTTATCAGGGTGGATTTGCCCGCACCGTTTTCGCCCATAAGGCCGTGGATCTCGCCTTTTCGCAGTGTAAAATCCACGTCGCGCAGCGCGCGGACGCCGGGGAAGGATTTATTTATTTTTCGCATGGATAAGACGACTTCATTTTCCAATGCTCATCCCTCCTTGAGTTGGAATACAAATACAGGCGCGGCGGAGTTATGCCGCCGCCGCGCCTGTTCCGAATATTTAAAGAATCAACCCAAGCCGTATTGGTCTACGTACGCCTGATCGCAGTTCGTGGCGTCCGCGTAGCCTTCCTCGTTGATGACTATCTTTTGGGTCACGCCGTTTTGGATCATGTCGTGGATGATGTCCGCCTGCAGGGGGCTGCACTCGCCGTCGTAGTTCCATTCGCCGTTCATTACCGCTTCAAGCGCGAAACGGTCGTAGTCGAAGCCCATGATGCACACGTCGCCTGCGGGGCCGTGGGTGATGCCGGCTTCGTCAAGCGCCTGCTGTGCGCCGAGCGCCATGCCCGCGTTTTCAGCGTAGACAACGTTAAAGGGCGTACCCGCGCTGATGACCGATTCAACTATCTGCTTGGCCTGCGCGGTGTCCCAGGTGGCGGTCTGCTGGACGACCATATTCATCGTGCCGGCGTCGAACTCTGCCTGAAGAGCGCCGGTGCGGCCTATCTGCGCGTCGCTTCCCATGGCGCCCTGGATATGTATCACGTTGTATTCCGGGTAATTCTGCGCTTTTAGCCAGCCGACTGCGGTGTTGCCCTCGGCGGCCATGTCGGAGACGACCGCGGCTTCGAAGTTGTCCTCGCTGGTGTTGATCATGCGGTCAAACAGGAATACCTTTATGCCTGCCTCCTTGGCGTCGGCGAGGATAGAATCCCAGCCGTCAGTTGCGGCTGCTGCTATGAGCAGAATATCCACTCCGTCTGTGATGAACTGCGCGGCCGCGTTGAGCTGCTCGTCGTTATTAAGACTGTAGAACGTAGAGGGCTCGTAGCCGTTGGCTTCGTTGAACACGCGCTCCATGTCCGCGACGTTCGCTGCGCGGTAGCCGGATTCCGAGGGCGGCATGTTTAGAATGCCCACCTTGACAAGTCCGCTGTCAGCGGGAGCCTGCGCGCCTCCGCAGGCCGCGAGAGTAAGTACGAGTGCCGTTACAAGCAATACCGCGAATACTTTTTTCATACAATTGACCTCCTGGCTGTCGTTGTGTTAATTTACCAATTGATGCCAAATTTATTATAAGACGATTGGCCCTTGCTGTCAAGTGGAAATCACCTAAATGTTCCCGTATAAATGAAACAAACGAATAATACGCCTGTTTTTCGCCAATTCCTTGAAATCCGCGAAAAATAATAGTAGAGTAAGTATGACAGCGGCGTTTTGCGTCGTGGATGAAAGAGGCGGTATTTTTGAATCGACGCGCCCCGCAAAAAGGGCTTTGGACGGTACCTTGAGGTTTTGGACAGCCACTCGGGGGACCTCGCGAAGCTGAGCCTTATGCTCTTTGTTTGCTATATCCCCGCGCTTGCCGCCTTCACGCTCGCGCTCATGCGTCCGGATTTATTGCTTCCGCTTGCGGCGGCGGCCGCGGCAGCCGCGCTGCCTGTCGGCGGGGCGAACACGGCGGCGTGCTTCTGCGTTTCCAAAATGCTGCGGGATGACCCCGGTTACGTAGGCCACGACTTTTGGCGCAAGCTGCGGGAAAACTTTGGCTCCGCGGCCGCTTTCGGGGTGTTCGCAACGGTTGTTTCGATGGCGCAGGTGTACGCGCTGCTGCTGTTTTTGGCGGGGAACCCCGCGGATTCCATACCCGCCACGGCGCTGTGGCTTTTGTCGGCGCTGTTGCTGGGCATGGCAAGCCCTTACTTTTATTTGCAGACGGCGTATATCAACCTAGGTCCGCTGAGCGTTTTGAAAAACAGCCTGTTGCTGATGCTTTTGCGCTTGCCCCGCAGCTTTGCGGGCGTCATCTTCGCGAACCTTGTTTTTTTCGCCACGGCGCTGTTTTGGCCATATTCGGCGTTTTTGCTGATTTTGCTGCCTTTTCTGGGCTGCACGCTCTCGCTGCTGCCTGCGCTCATGTGGGTGTGGCCGGTGGTGGACGCGCAGTTTAGTATAGAGGAGGCGCTGAAAAAAAGGGAGAGCGGGGAGGGAGAAGAGCAACAAAATAATCAGGAATAAAAACAATCCCGGACTCCCGCGGGCGTCCGGGATTGTCAGTCTGTCGAAAAACCACGAAAGGACGGCCACGCAAGTTCTATCCTTTCAGGAATAAATACGTCTTCGCCGCCTCTACGCCCCGGCGCGCGGGGAGGTCATCGTGCAGCTTGGTTCAAGGCCGTCCTGCCTCAGCCGGTTTACGCCCCAGCTGTACATGAGTTCAAGGATACGCCTGAGGCTCGCGCCCGTTTCTGTAAGCGAATACTCAACTTTTGGCGGAACGACGGGAAAGACCTCCCGCAGGATAAGACCGTCGATCTCCAATTCCCGGAGCTGCTGCGTGAGCATTTTGGGCGTCGCGCCCGGCACAAGCCTGCGCAGATCCGAAAACCGCGCGACGCGGTCTGTCAAATGCCAGAGGATTAGCGGCTTGTACTTGCCGCCTATAAGCCGCAGCGTGGCTGAAACAGGGCATAAATATTCTTCGCGCGCCATATCCATAGCGTTTCACGCCTCCACAGTATCTTTTTGGGTACTATAGCACATAATAGTGCGTTATTGCGAAAGGGAATGTTAGATAGTATAATAATAACAGGGCAAGATATACTTGTCAATTGTAGCGGGGGAGCGGGATTATAATGGAGAAGCAAAAAGCGGACGTGCACGTGACAATTGGTGTGGGAGGCATGGCCTGCGCCGCCTGCTCGGCATTTGTTGAGAAGACGATCGGGAACTTGGACGGGGTGGCGGGCGTCAGCGTAAACCTTGCCACAGGAAAAGCCACCGTCGCCTATTCCGCGCAGGTGCTGCGGATTCAGGAGATCCGCGAGGCAATTGAAAAGGCCGGATACAAGGCGCTTGAGGCGGACGTAATGGACGCGGAGGGAGGCTACGGGGCCGCCCGGCAAAAGGAAGCGCGCGTGCTTTGGACAAAGTTCGCCGCCGCCGCCATGTTCGCGTTCCCGCTGCTGTATATCGCGATGGTCCCGATGCTTAAGTGGAGCTGGCTGCCGTTTGCCGGGACGCTGCATCATTTAATGATGAACGAACCGCTCACGTACGCCTTAATGCAGCTTTGCCTCACGCTGCCGGTGGTCGGCGTGGGGTACAGATTTTACACGGGCGGCTTTAAGTCGCTTTTAAGGCTGAACCCAAACATGGACTCTTTAATCGCGGTCGGTACGACCAGCGCCGTGCTGTACAGCGTCTACAACACATGGCGCATTTTTATGGGGGATTTTGCGGCGGTGGACGCGCTTTATTATGAGTCTGCCGGGGTGATCATCGCGCTTATCCTGCTGGGCAAATCTCTGGAGGCGACTTCGAAGGGCAGGACGGGCGAGGCGATCAAAAAGCTGATGGACCTTGCACCGAAGACTGCCATAATAATTCGGGACGGCGAAGAAAAAGAAATCCCCGCCGATGAGGTCAAGCCGGGCGACATAGTAGTCGTAAAGCCCGGCGCGAGTATTCCGGCTGACGGCACGGTTACAGAGGGCGGTACCGCCGTGGACGAGTCCATGCTCACCGGAGAGAGTATGCCGGTGGAGAAAAAAGAAGGAGACTCTGTGTACGCGGCGACAATAAACACGACCGGTTCGGTGCGGTTTGTGGCCCAAAAGACCGGAGCCGACACCGCGTTAGCGCAGATCATCAGGATGGTGGAGGACGCTCAGGGAACAAAGGCGCCGATAGCGAAGCTCGCCGATGTCGTTTCGGGCTACTTTGTGCCGGCGGTGTGCGCGGTCGCGCTGCTTGCGGGCGCCGCGTGGTATCTCGGCACCGGCGGGGACGTCCGGTTTGCGCTGACGATATTTATCTCGGTGCTGGTAATAGCGTGTCCCTGCGCCCTGGGCCTCGCGACGCCGACCGCCATTATGGTCGGCACCGGCATTGGCGCGGAGAACGGCATTTTGATAAAAGGCGGAGAGGCGTTGGAGACAGCGCACAAGGTAGACGTAATAGTTTTTGACAAGACCGGAACGATAACGGAGGGCAAGCCGGCAGTCACAGACATACTGCCGGCTGAAGGATATGCGGCGGACACGCTGCTCGGGATTGCGGCGTCAGCCGAAGCTGACTCCGAGCATCCGCTTGGGCAGGCGATAGTTGCCGACGCGCGGGACAAGGGGCTGGAGCTTGCGAAGTCAGATAGATTTAATTCCGTGACGGGGTTCGGCGTAGAGGCAAGAGTAGACGGCAAAAACGTCCTCGCCGGAAACCTAAAGCTCATGAATGAGCGCGAAGTTGATACCGCAGTGTTTAAGGAAGCCTGCGACCGGCTTGCCTGCGAAGGGAAAACGCCTGTGTATGTAGTGGCTGACGGCCAGCTTGCGGGTGTGGTCGCCGTGGCGGACACGGTAAAGGCCTCGGCCGCGGCGGCGGTAGCGCGGCTTCGCGGCATGGGAATAGAAGTCGCTATGCTTACGGGCGACAATAAAAAAACCGCGGACGCAATTGCCGCGCAGGTTGGAATAGACCGCGTGCTGGCCGAGGTTCTGCCGCAGGACAAGGCAGGCGAGATCAAAAAGCTTCAATCGGAAGGCTTAAAGGTGGCCATGGTGGGCGACGGAATAAACGACGCGCCCGCGCTGGCCCAAGCCGACGTCGGCGTCGCGGTGGGAAGCGGCACTGACGTTGCGATAGAATCTGCCGATATAGTCCTCATGCGCGCCGACCTTAACGGAGTCGCCGCCGCGGTGGAGCTTAGCCGCCGGACGATCCGCAATATTAAGCAAAACCTGTTTTGGGCTTTTGGATACAATGTAGTCGGCATACCTGTGGCGGCGGGCGTGCTGTATCTGTTTGGCGGGCCGCTGCTGAATCCGATGCTGGCGGCCGCCGCGATGAGCCTGTCCTCGGTGTCGGTACTTGCGAACGCGCTGAGGCTAAAGCGCTTCAAGCCGCCGGAGCCGGCTGGCCGCGTCGCGGACGCCGGGATCCGGATGGTCGAGCAGGGATAGTATATATTCCATGCCGCCATGAGCTGCGGTTATTTCTTTGCCGATATTTAAAAGCATGTTTACTGTGGCCAACAGCAGTTCAGTGTTGTCAGGTCTCCGCTCGCCGGTCGCGACCACAAGGCGCACTACGCTTTCCCACCCTTCGCGGTAGCTTAGGGCAAGCAGGGAGAAGTCGGCCTTGGTCATTTCACCGGAGGCGGGCCGTTCCGAACGAATGCAGCTTTCCAGCCACGAGACTCGCTCGGCGGGCGTGGCGTTTTCGGCGGGGATAGAAACGAGCATCCGGAACACTCCCATTGGTGAGTTAAGTGAAGAAAAATTCGTGTATCATTTTACCACAGGAGCATGCCGCGTAGCCGGCGCTGCGTAAATTTCGACCCGAATTGCGCAAAAAAGCCCCCGGCCTCCCAAATCACGGGAGGCCGGGGGCAATATCAACGCCAATGAATCGACTTCTCAAGCCATATAATGTGTTTACTCGCTATAATTGAAGCATAGGCTTACGCCAAAATTGTGAAGCATATTGAATTGTTGTTTAAGATAGGACAAATTATTGCCATAGCATGTGAAATCCAAGAAAGCGCAATCCTCCCACTCAAAATCATAGGTATCAGTGACGACGATCCAAATATTGTATGAATCGGATTCTCTTACGTAATCGATATCAATAGAAACATCCGCCATGGCCACAGAATACTTCAAATCTTCATTATTGTCAAACAATACAGAGTATGGATTGCCTGTATCAAAACCTACTTTCGCGGTTGACTGCTCGCTCATTCTGGCAAGCTCTTTCACTTGGTTTACATATTCTTTAAATTTTGCATTCTCTCTTATTGCGTTAGAAATTTTCTCCGGCAGCGGCAAAAAACTGTCGTAATCCCCGCTGCCATAAAAGACGTCCTTGTCGCTAATAATGGAATGAGCGTATAAATCTCTTGCAAGAGTTAGTCCGTTCATGTCAAAATATGCCGTAATTGCGGCGTCAGACAAGCTGACGTAATAATCATGCAAATCAAAGGTCATCGGCCAGGCGGCATAAGCGCTGAAAGATAAAAGACAAATTAAAAAAACAAGACATATTATAACAGGAATCCGGCTGCGCATAAAGGCTTTCATTACAAACTCCTTTCTTCAACTATAGGCGTGTATGCTCTTCATTAAATTCCGTAGGGTTCTCATGCTCATTTTTATGTCAATGCTCACATACTCGCCACCTTCCTTTATTCTCGACAGTCCTGTTTACCATATTATACCACGCGCTTTTTGATTCGTAAATACCGATGAAAAAAATTAACATAATTAATTAAGATTGTTAATATCAGCTAAATTGCGTTTCGAACAGCCGGGCGTAGTCTCCGCCTTTGGCCAGAAGCTCTTCGTGCGTGCCCCTTTCCCTAATGCCGGAGTCGTCGATATATATGATCTCGTCCGCGTTTTTTATAGTGGAGAGGCGGTGCGCGATTATCAGCGTGGTCCTTCCACGCGCCAGCCGGCCGAACGCCTCCTGTATTTTTATTTCTGTCACCGTGTCGAGCGCGCTGGTCGCCTCGTCCAAAAGAAGTACGGGCGGGTTTTTAAGGAATATCCGCGCGATGCTTATTCGCTGCTTTTGCCCGCCGGAAAGCATTATACCGCGTTCTCCGACCTCGGTGTCAAAGCCGTAGGGCATTTCCATAACGGCGTCGTAGATTTGCGCCAGCTTAGCCGCGCGGAAAACCTCTTCATTGGTGGCGTCCAGCCTGCCGTAGCGGATATTTTCCAGTACGCTGCCCGAAAACAAAAATACGTCCTGGCTCACGATGCCGATATTCTGGCGCAGGCTTTTGATAGTGACTGAGCGTATATCCCTGCCGTCGAGCATTATCTGTCCGGCGCTGGCCTCGTAAAAACGCGGTATCAGGTGGCACAGCGTGGTCTTTCCCCCGCCGGAGGGGCCTACGACCGCAAGGCTTTTGCCCGGTTCCACCCTAAGGTTGACGTCGGTGAGCACCGCGTTGCTGTCATCGTAAGAAAACGACACGTCCTTGAATTCGATCTCGCCTTTCACGCCGGTAAGCTCCGCCGCTCCCTCAGCGTCTGTGATGTCGGGTTTGACGTTCATAATTTCGACAAAGCGGTCAAAGCCCGCCATCCCGGTCGTGTACTGCTCCACAAACTGCGTCAGCTTGCGGATCGGCTGTAAAAACGCGCTTACATACAGCGAAAAGGTCAAAACGTCAACGGCGTTCATGTAGCCATTAAGGATGAACCAGCCGCCAAGGCCGATTACCGCGACGCCAAAGCTGTTTATGAAAAACTCCATACCGCTGTGGAATGTAGCTATGGCGGCAAAAAAGTCTTTTTTAGCGGTTTTAAAACGTTCGTTGCCAGCTGCGAACTTGCGCTCCTCGTAGTCTTCGTTCGCGAACGCCTTTGCGACGCGAATGCCGGAAATGCTGGATTCGATATCGGTATTTATCCCAGCCGTCTGCTCCTTGACCCCGCGGGAGGCGGCGCGCCTTCGCCTTCGCTGAGTGATGGTAAAGGTCAGAGTAAGCGGGATCAAACACATCAGAACAAGTGTGAGCGTATTGTTTATGGGAAACAGTATAAGCAGCGCGCCTACAATCGTGACGGCGGAGATGAAAAGATCCTCAGGCCCGTGATGCGCAAGCTCGGTAATCTCGTGAAGGTCGGTCGTGACGCGGCTCATGAGCTGCCCCGTCCTGTTTTTGTCGTAAAACTTAAAAGACAGGGTCTGCAGGTGTCCAAAAATCTCCTTTCGTATTTCGGCCTCTATAATCACGCCGAGATGGTGACCCATATAGGTGACGATATATGAAAAGACCGAGCGCAGGGCGAACATGACGACGAGCCCGGCTATGAGCGCGAAAAACGCGCCGGCAAGCCCGTTCGGCAGCAGAGTGTTGAGCGCGTACCGGCTGAGCATGGGGAAAGCCAGATCCGCCGCGGACATCATAAGCGCGCAGAAAAGATCCAGCAGGAACCATCCCATATGCCCCTTGTAAAAAGAAGCGAAGATCAATATTTTATTTTTGGAATAATCGCGGCGGCGCATAATAAATCCTCACAGTCCGGGGTCTACCGGCTCACCCGGCTGTTCCCTTTAAAAGATATTGTAACTATTATAGGATATTAACGGTTTTATAACAAGTGCGGATATGCCATAATTTACGGTAATCTTACCCGCCGCTAAATGCGGAGCTTTGAGGCGATAAAAAAACACGCCCCGCAAGTCAGTGGGGCGTGAGCTTCGCACATTTTTAACGTGACCGGGGGCCGCTTTAGCTTAATGGATTACGTGAAAGCGGGCGGTTATCCCGTTTTCCAAGATTGACGAGCTTGGAGACGGAATGTACAGGGGCGAAAAGACGACGCTGGCCGAGCGGCACGTTGCCGCCGAAGAAATAAGAAAAAACCGTTAGCTGAAAATAAACCCTTCCTGATTTTACCATTTTCAAACAAGACCTAGAAAAAGTCAATCCAAAAAACGGAGGCCTATATGGATATACAGAAAATAGAAGCCGCCCGCCTCAATTTCGCGCCGTATAACCCGCGCAAGGAATTAAAGCCCGGCGACAAGGATTATGAAAATGATAAAAAAGACTGTTTACAATAGCCGATCCCCTATACATACGAGCGCGAAATCTTCAAACGCGCGGCCACCTCCCGTTGGGTAAGCGGCTTTTTGCAGTAAAGTCCATACCGCATAGCCAGAATATTCTGTTCGCGCTTGCTTAAGTTTTCTTCAATCAGCTTGTACATTCGTTCAGATTTAAGGCGCAAGTCTATGCAGTCGAAGATGTTGTCATCCGCCGACATAATATCTTGAAGCGTCAGGGGGTTGCCTTCCTTGTCGATATCAATGGGATCATAAATAAAGACGTCCTGCGCGCATTTGCGCATGTTGCGAAAATGCATGAGTATTTCATTTGCTATGGTTCAGTCGTAGACAAATTCTTTTGAGTGGTGAATCAGCCCTATCCCTGCTGTTTTGACTCACCAGATAGAAAAATATCGACT
>QMCE01001158.1_pt1 | contig 14346 bp, 15 predicted proteins | sample 1821851 | NCBI WGS metagenome assembly QMCE01 (sample SAMN09453174, study PRJNA476694) | Termite gut metagenome, whole genome shotgun sequencing project. | isolation source: worker | host: Odontotermes sp. | place: South Africa:Pretoria | collected 2016-01-28 | reverse complement strand
TGGTATTTCAAGAAAATTTAACGAAGCATAGCGGAACCAGGCGGCAGCGCACACTTGGAACGTTTTATATATACCTGATTGAGCTATATTGATGCGTTACTAGGTAGCGGTGCACATTTGAAAAATCTTACATGCCTCCGCGAACTTAATTAATGCACAAAATCCATCAAAAGATGGGTATTGAACGGTTGTGTGAACACGCCCTAAATGAGGCCGGCGGGAAACCATCTTTCATGGCATGAACAGTGAAAAAAGTTTATATTTCAAGGTAAATGGCAGGTAACAAGAAGAGTGACAATGAAATACAATAACGAAATGAGCAAACTTTTATCAGCAACAATAATAATCGTTTTGGGGCTGCTTGAAACATTAGCCGCTCAAGAAATTCGGCTTCCGGGAAAAATTTCAATTACAGATAAATTCTTTTCGCCCTGGGGTACAGACTTATTTTATGAATATGAATTGAAATTGAATGAAAATGATTATTCAATTCAAGCAACGACGATTAGAGAGAACAAGGAAAATAAAAACAGGAGTAAAAAACTTGGAATCGTTGATAAAAAACTGATTGAAAATATACTGTTAACGATAAAACAGCAATCAACCGAAAAAATAGAAATAAGCGATTTTGAAGATAAATTTACATTAGATACTATAAATAATTTCTTGAAGCGAGAGGCTGATAATTATTGGATTCACAATGAATACCAAAAACAATTTATTATCGAAGAACTGACAAACCCCGATAAGCTTAGAAAAAATATAGAATTCTATTTCAAAAACTACGATCATTCAAGATACATAGATGGGTCATCAACCGAAGTGAAAATTATTTTTCATTTTGCAGACAGTGTTCTATCCGTAAGTTCAAAATCCATCTTATGGGTCGGATTGCCGCTTGAAATTAATGGGAAAAAAACGTTTTCGCCTAAATTGGCAAGCTTAATAGGAGAACTTATTCCCGAAAGTAAAACAGAGCGAAAAAGACAATTTAAAGGCGATAAATTGTCTTTACAAGTGATACGAGAAACAATACAGAATCATAGAGAACAAATCGGCAGCCTCGAGTCAAAAACGTATCAAGTGCATATAGATAGTCTTATGAGCCGGTTTTTTGTTTCGGATACAAAAATTATTAACGGGACATTTTCAGTTAATTGGAATGGTGAAAAAAGATTGAGTTGTACATTAGTTGATTCTTCAATGGTTTCAAATGTTGAAATCAGCTATTCCACAACCATAGAAAAAGGAAAAGTAAAATTCCCTGTTTCGCTAATTATGGCAGAAGCCAAACCGCTTTATTCTCTGGTCATGAGTTCGGCATTTTTCCGGGAATATTTAGCGGATAATGAAAAACGGCATTTATCAATCGTTTATGATGACAATAGCAGCTTTACAGACAAGGCAAAGAAATTACCCTTGATGGCTTGCAAATCATTAAAAGCAAGTGATCTTGACAACGCGGTGTTCATCAGTTTAAGAAATGAATTCGGACACATATCAAGATGGGCACTGTTTCCAAACGGACAATATTTTATGAGTTGGAGCAACGGCAAGCCGCCGACACCGACGAATGACAAAAATCATTTAACATGCGAATAAAAACGGCACAACGAGCGAATTCGGCGGACTGCGCAACAGGATAATCTCAAGAAAAATGTATTTTCTTATTGTTTTATGGTCGAGAAAATGTACAGATATAAAATCGACGAATTGGCAAAGAAGAAAGTAATTATCCCGATAGAAGTAAAATCGGGGACAAATGTAAGATCGGTAAGTTTCAAATTTTTCTGCGAGAAATACAAGCCGGCAAAAGCAATTCGCGCTTCACTTGCCGGCTACAAACAGGAAGAATGGATGACAAATTTACCATTATACGCCATAAACTCAATATGAAAATCCCGACACCCAGATTCACCGTAGCGTGTACGAGCCGGTTTCCGGATTCTGGCGAATAAAAAACAATGGCTTTGCTAGACCAAAGTGTTGTTAGTCGAATAATATTTGGATCTATTGGAGGTAAATATAATGGTTTTCCTGCAATTGACGGCTACGTGTGCCGACTAACTTGGAAGTAGTTTCATTGTTTTTTTGGATTTACCGCATCAATTAGTTCGAGCGGGTATGTAAGAATTTTCAAATGTGTGGTGATACCTATTGCGCACAATATAGTTCGATCAGACACATAAGACTTTCTCAGTGTGCGCCGCAACATTGTCTCGGGTCAAGCCCGAGAATGACATTCCTTCGTCACCCCGGACTCGATTTACCACATTAATATAGTTCAACCGGGTATGTAAGAAATTCCAAATGTGCGGTGATTCCTATTACCGCATCAGTTAAGTCCAAACCGGCATAATAAAACGTTCCAATTGTGCGGTGATACCTATTACCGCACCAGTTAAGTTCGGTCGGGTATATAAGATTTTCCAAGTGTGCGGTGATACCTATTACCACATCAGTTGAGTTCGCACTTGCATGAAAGACTTTCTTTATCTGTGGTGATACCTATTGCGCATCAATTAGTTCGATCGGGTATAAAAGATTTTCTTTGTCTGCACCGCCACTTGGTCGGGGTCCAAGCCTGTCTATCAATAACATTTTGATCTAACAGAGCCAAAATAATTTAATTTAAATAGTATGCAGACAATAATAGCAGTCATTTTCACATTCTTATTGACGACATACGAGCAAACGGCTAGCGAAAAAACTCTTTTGGACAAAGCTAAAGAGTTATTCAAATCCGCAAGCAGTCTGAGTCAGAAAGAATTTGACAGGTTTGACTATTACCAAATCGTTCCCATGCTCGAAAAATTTATCGAATCGAATCCAACCAATACCGAAGCGAGATACTTTTTAGGATATACTTACAGCCGGATCAATTCCCGGGACGGGCGAAGTATGATAAATATGGATTTAAATTTGTTATATAAAGCAAGTGAGCAATTTGAAAAAGTAATTGAGTTGGAACCGAAATACACGGGAGAAATTGTGGTTCTCGATCCTTATTCCAAGCTATCATCGGAATGGGGCTCCATGGCGATGAGTTATTGGCATAGCAGCAAAGCAGATTCTGCCGTTTGGGCTTTTAACGAGGGGAAAAAGCGAGGCGGTTTCAGTAATTTTATTCTCGAATTAAATCGAAAAGTTCTCGACGAATGCAGTAAAAATGCCATTCTTATTTCTTCGGGAGATAACCTAAGCATTCCGCTTTGGTATTTACAAATCGTTGAAAAATACAGAACCGATGTTGCGGTAGTAGATATTAGTTTACTCGGAACAACCTGGTATCCCGCCTTTTTATCCGACAATAAAGTCGTCGCTTTTGACCTTCCCGGTAAAATACTGGACACTTTGGAATATATAGAGTGGAGCGACAGTATCATTACCATCGAGAACTTTTCCTGGACGGTAAAACCAAGTCACGATAAATACTTGCTGCGCAGCGATAGAGTGTTTTTAAGTTTGCTCAGAGAAAATAAGTTTCGGAGAGATTTGTATTTCACCGTTGGATTTGCAGAAGACAAAAGACTGAGTTTGAATGAGTATCTATCTTCGCGCATTGTTACCGATAAATTATCGACTTCGGATAAAGTACCACTTTCGTTTGAAGATTATAAAAAGAGGATCTCTCATTTATTAAGTTTATCTAAACGATTGAATTTGAACCATATCGATGAACATGAGATGTTTGATTACGGCATTCGCTATTCTCTTTTAAATACAGTTCACCGCTATTTGCGTGAAAGCGAAAAAGGAAAGGCAAAAGAGTTGATGAATTTGTTAGACAAATCCGCGAGCGAACAAAAAATTCCTTTTCATAATGAATCGGGAAAAAAGGCTTACGATTTCTTGAAACAAGAGATTGCCAATCAAAAGGAAAATAAAGGCCGTATTTGAGCCGGGTGATTTAGAGACTGCAATATGGATTTAGAAAATATTAAGCGATATTACGAGAGAATTTCGGATGATGAAATTATTAGAATCATGACTACCGATGCTCACGGATTGCGCCCCGAAGTCTTTGAGATTGTGGAAAGTGAAATCAAGAAACGAAATTTAGACCCTAACATTCTTAAAGGGGCGCAGGCGCAAAACAAACAGTATTCCATTGCAGAGATTGAAACATACTCGGAATTATTGCGAGATTTCCCTTGTCCGATTTGCGGCGGAACCAATAAAAAATTGAATGGAACCGTTGTACATACGATAAGAAGTTTCCTCTTTTTCTCAACGTGTGAAATAAAATCAATCATTGCTTGCCCCGACTGTCTGGACAAAGAAAATAATGATGCCATTTCTTCAACAGCCTTATTGGGTTGGTGGGGTTTTCCTTCGGGATTTTTTAAAACACCTGTTTATATTTACAGAAACCTTAAAGCAAAAAAAGAAAACAGAATTGACCGCCCTAGCAGTGCACTGCTCTCATTCACTCTGGAAAAAATCGGAGAAATAGAAACTTATAAAGACAATAAGAGTAAACTGAGAGAAATCGTTTTTCAACATTTAAATAAGCCAAAATAAAAATACGGATAATAAACGCGAAAAAAGGCTATTCCGGATTCAAAAAACTATCTTATCATTATACCTTCGCAGAATAATATGAAATCTTACGCCCCCATATTCACGATAACGCCTGAAATTCTAAACTCGGCCTACGATATAGCGGCTGATTTGGAACGGATTGATATCATTCGCGAAAAAGCCTTAACTCCGCAATTACGAAAGGAAAACAGAATCAAAACCATTCATTCCTCCTTATGGATTGAAGCGAACAGCCTGACATTGGAGCAAGTGACCGATCTTGTGAACGGCAAGCGAGTGGCGGGGCCTAAAAAAGATATTCTGGAAGTGAAAAATGCCATTATCGCCTACGATGAACTGTTGGAATGTGACCCTTACCGTGAAAAAGATTTGTTGAAACAGCACCATTTGCTGATGAACGGATTGATCACCGATGCCGGAAAGTTCCGCAATGCAGGTATCGGCGTTTTTGACGGAAAAATCCCTATTCATATTGCGCCTCCGCATCAAAGAGTTCCGTTTTTAACGAGTCAATTACTCCATTGGGCAAAAAATGCCAAACTTCCGCAAGTTGTAAAGAGCTGTATTTTTCATTACGAATTTGAATTTATTCACCCGTTCAGCGATGGCAACGGACGAATGGGCCGAATGTGGCAAACGCTTTTACTGTATCAGGAAAATCCTGTTTTTGCCTGGCTGCCGGTGGAAAGTATTATTGCACGTCATCAGCAAGAGTATTACAAAGCGCTGAGGCGCTCCACGCACCATAACGACAGCGGTATTTTTACGCAATTTATGCTCTCGGTGATAAAAGAGGCTACCGTAGAGTTTAAAGAGAAATATCAGAATAACGAATTGGAAGATGCAGGTGTAAATGCAGGTGTAAATGCAGGTGTAAAATTATCAAAATCTCAAGAGAAAATGTTGATGATCATCGCTGAAGACAACAGGATTTCCCAAGCGGAAATTGCAGGGAAAATGAATATCAATGAGTCCACGGTTTACCGGAACATTGAAAAATTAAAGGAATGGGGCATTTTGGAACGCAAAGGCGCCGATAAAACCGGGGTTTGGGCGATAAAGAAGAGATTTACTGCGATCACTGAAAGTTAATATTGCCATTTACAGGGAAAAACGATAAGGTCGAGAGTATGAACGAGAAAATAATAGCGGATATTCGCCAAGCGCTGAAAAACAGTGCCGATAAAAAAACGCTGGAATCATCCAATCACTTTTTCAAAGAGGGAGAGGCGGCAAAAGTTTACGGCGTTAGAATGGGAGAAGTCGGTAAAATCGGCAGAGAATTTTACAAACAAATACGGGAAAAGCCTAAAAAAGAAATCTTTGCCATTTGTGAGGAACTCTGGAAGTCCAAATATTTGGAAGAAGCGGTTGCAGCCTGTGTTTTTTCGGACTCTCTGCATAAAAACTATAAACCTTCCGATTTCAAGGTTTTTGAGCGGTGGGTGAAGAAATATGTAAACAACTGGGCGGATTGCGATACCTTGTGTAATCACACTATCGGAACATTCGTGATGATGTACCCCGAGTATGTGAAAGAATTAAAAAAGTGGGCAAAGTCTTCCGAACGCTGGGTAAAGAGAGCCGCCGCCGTCACATTGATTATACCGGCACGCAAAGGGATGTTTTTGCAAGACATTCTTGAAATTGCCGATATTCTCTTACTTGATAAAGACGATTTGGTACAAAAAGGGTACGGTTGGATGCTGAAAGCGGCGAGTATGAGCGAACCTCTCGTTAAAGAAAGCGAGAAAATAAAACAGGAGCATTTAAAAGCGGTTTTCGATTATGTAATGAAACACAAAGCGATAATGCCCCGCACCGCCCTGCGTTATGCCATTGAGAAAATGCCGCCGGAGCTCAGAGCGAAAGCGATGAAAAAAGAATCAGTTTAAATCATTAAGGAATTAAAGAAAAATGTGGGAAACTATTTTTGCAGGACTGATTTCCGGAGGTGCGATTCTACTCGGAGCGTTGCTCGGTTTATACCTCAAAATCGGGCATAAGATGATTGCGGTCATTATGGCTTTCGGTGCCGGAGTGTTGATTTCGGCGCTATCTATCGACCTGATGAACAAAGGTTTTGAAGAATCGCAACAGCCGTTGATGATGGGGCTCGCCTTTTTAGCGGGCGCGCTCGTTTTTGTTTTCGGCGATTATTTTATCGACAATAGCGGCGGCAAATTCCGTAAGAGTTCCCACGGTATGGAACAAAACCTGAAAAGCGATAACCCTGAAGAAAGCTCGGGAGGTGCGATTTTTCTCGGAACTTTACTGGACGGCATTCCCGAATCGTTTGTGGTGGGAGCTTCGGTGGCGGCAGGCGGTGCCGGCGGGCTGGTTTTTATTGCCGCCGTGTTTTTAAGTAACTTGCCCGAAGGAATGTCGGGTACCATCAGCATGAAAATGTCCGGAATGTCCACTCGAAAAATCATTCTCCTTTGGTTGGGAACATTGATCGTCACCGTACTTTCGGCGATGGGCGGTTATCTCTTTTTAGGGAATGCTTCCCCTGCGGTCAATGCTTCGATCATGGCTTTTGCCTCGGGCGCGATTCTCGCCATGCTTTGCGATACCATGATCCCCGAAGCCTTTAAATTCGGCGGCCGTTTTGTCGCGTTGATTACCGTCACCGGATTTTTGCTCGCGTTTATGCTGAGCAAGGTTTTTTAGAATTTTTGTATATTAGAGCCTGTTCACACAACCGTTCAATACTGTGTTGCATTCCTCGTCCTCCTTCGATTCGATCGGAGAATCAATTTTGTGGGATAAGGGATATGAGTTTTGGGATTGGCGTTTAGGGGTTGGTTTTTATTACGCACCCTCGTCACCCTGAACTTTTCCCTCTTTCGTCACCCTCCGGGTTGACCGGGGGATCCAAAAGAAGTACATCAGGCTTGGATCCCGGATCGCGCTTTGCTTGTCCGGGATGACTGTATTACGTTTCTTCATCATAAGGGATTGATACTCCCGTGTCACCCTGAACTTTTCCACCGTCATTCCCCGGCTTGACCGGGGAATCCAAGCCAGAAGATAACTCCGGATTGTTCCTTTTTGGATCCCGGCTCGGAGGCCGGGATGACATTCCCGCGTCATTCCGTACGAGCCTGTCCTCGCGATTGCCCTGACTGCGTAAAAACGCGAGGAATACGGACCAAGTGGCGGCGCACACTGAGAAAGTCTTACATGCCGGATCGGAGTACATAGGTGCGCAAATCCAAGCCTGATGTTCTTCTTTAGGTCGGCATTCAAGTTTGTTTCTTTTTTTGGACCCCGGATCAAGTCCGGGGTGACGTAGGTGTTGCGCGGAATGACGAGGGGAGGGATTGTGCAAGATGACGAAAGATGTATTTCCGATTTTCCATTCCGGAGTATTCATTTCCCTTGTCCCATGTCCCTGATTTTTATACCGGAAAAATCCATATTGCGGCAGGGATTTCCACCCGGAGGGGCGGAGACGCGGTGTTTTTTGTTCTTCGGGCATGGATGTTTGGGGTTTAGACAAAAAACCGAGCGGCTCCGTTTTACTTAGCGGTTTATCGCTTAGGAAAATGCAAGCCCGGCCCGAGCGTAAGCGATGGGAGCCGCCCATCAAAAGTTATATTATAATACTTGTTTTTATGTTGAGTAAGGTTTTTAAAATATGAAGAAAACATTATTTTTTATCGCCCTGTGTTTGGTTTTTGCAGTTCCGGTGTTTGCACAAATACTGAAAAACCCGAAACTTGAAACGGATGTGAACAACTCTTTTGACCGCGGTTATTTGTTGATCGTGGATAATCAAAAAAACATGGTTCCGGCAAAATTTACCAATACGGATATTGAAACTTTGATTAGAGATTTGAAAGAGGCGAATGAGACAATAACAAAACAGCAAAAGCAATTAGATGAACAAAAGAGACGTATCGAAAAATTGGAAAAATCTTTAAATGAAATCACAAAAAAAGTGAATCATTTGGAAAGGAAATAGGAGAAAATCTTTATGAAACCGATGAATATTCGATGAAGGAAAAGGGTATGAAGTCGATGAAAACGAATCGGAGACTTTTGATAAACAATTTGAAGTCAAAGAAAAAAAGATTACGCCGGCACAGGAAATTTTCATAAAAATCACAAGTCCATTTTTATAAAATTTTATATTTTCCGGTTAAACCCATTGGGAATGAATATGAATATCAATCACATTGCCATGTATGTCCGTGATTTGGAAAAGATGAAATCGTTCTATGAGAAATATTTTTCTGCCAAGTCAAACGGCGGATACCATAATCCCAAAACAGGGCTTAAAACTTATTTTTTAACATTTGCAAACAGCGAATGCCGCCTGGAAATCATGGCCAAAGAAGGTTTGGCGGATGCGCCTCGAGAATTTAATCATGCCGGTTATATTCATCTCGCATTCGGTGCGGGAAGTAAGGAAAAAGTCGATGCTTTGACAAGACAGCTTGAAGGCGATGGTTATCAAGTGATCAGCGGGCCGAGAACGACCGGTGACGGCTATTATGAAAGCTGTTTTCTCGATCCGGAAAATAATCAAATTGAGGTGGTTGCATGACGGAAAAAGAAAAAATGTTATCCGGCGAATTATATATCGTAAACGAAGAACTCAGGCGCGATATGTTAAATGCCCGGCGCATCACGCGGTTGTTTAACGGCACTCTCGAAGAAGAGCTTGAGGTTAGGCAAAAACTCTTAAAGGATCTTTTTGGGAAGACCGGCGAGAACGTTCATATTGAGCCGCCTTTCCGCTGCGATTACGGTTGCCACATTTCCGTCGGCAGCAATTTTTACGCAAACTACGATTGCATTATCCTGGATGTTCATAAAGTAACCATCGGGAATAATGTGTTTCTCGGGCCTCGCGTTTGTATTTATACGGCCGGGCACCCGATCGATGCTTCCGTGAGGAATACGATGCTCGAATTCGGAAAACCCGTCACGATCGGTAACGATGTCTGGATCGGCGGAAATACGGTGATCAATCCCGGCATCACCATCGGCAATAATGTGGTGATCGGCTCGGGTTCGGTCGTCACCAAAAATATTCCGGATAATGTGATTGCCGCCGGAAACCCCTGCAAAGTGCTGCGCGCCATCACTGCAGAGGATCAAAAATATTGGGATGAAAAACGGAGGGAACATGGCGAGTTGTAATTTTAATTGCGCCGATGTGGTCGCGAAAAAATATTTTCAAAAAGATCCTTTCCTCAAAAAAATGATCCGGATCGTTCTGATTTCCGAGGCACTACCGCAAAACATTGACGATTACTTCGATGGCAAAGGCGAACCGGCGTTTATCAGAAACACGAATATGATTTTCAATTCCGACTATGATTTCAAAACTTATAAAGATTATTTGAGTCACGGCATTTATTTAACCACGGCCATTAAATGCATCAAGAAAGATTATACAGTGAGCGCGGAAACGATCAAAAACTGTTCCTTTCATTTGGAAAGAGAACTGGATGCCTTTGAGAATATCAAAATAATTTTGCTTATGGGAGATTTTGCCATCAAGGCCATGAATTATATATGGAAGAGAAAATTCGGTAAAAGAATCATTCCGGCGGGTTCCACTTATAAAATCAGGCACGGCGTTTACGAATCGAACGGAATCCGGTTTTTCCCTTCATATACCCAAACCGGAGATAGCTTCGGGCTCGAAAAATCAAAAGTGGAAATGATCAAAGAGGATGTCGCTCAAGCCATGAAAATAGACTATCAAGATTTATGCCGTTCATTTGGATTATCAGAGTGATAGACCAAAGTGTTGTTAGTGGAATAATCTTTTGGCCTGACAGAGTTAAATATAATGGTTTTCCAGCAATTGACGGTTATGTGAGCCGAGTCACTTGGAAGTAGTTTCATTGTTCTTTTTTGGATTTTGCGCATCAATTGAGTTTGCGTGGGTATGTAAAATTTTCTTTGTCTGCGCCGATACCTATTACCGCACCAATATAGTTCGACCGGGTATGAAAAACTTTTGGATTCCCCGGCTTGACCGGGGAATGACATTCCTTCGTTGTCATCCTCCGACTTGATCGGAGGATCCAAGCCTGTTGATCCTCTTTGGATTCCGCATCAAGTGCGGAATGACACTGGATTGTTCTTTTTTGGATCCCGGCTCTCGCTTCGCTCGTTCGGGATGACGAGAATAGAGTCTTCCTGTTTCTTGATATTTACGTCACCCTCCGACTGGATCGGAGGGTCCAAGCCAGTCTATCAACAACACTTTGGTCTAACAGAACCATTATTTAACGTCTGAACACATTTTCTATATTCCCGAATATTAAACAAAAGGTTGGTTTGAATGAGTTGCGTTCATGTAAACGAGTGCCCTTGCCCCAAGAAAACCTGCGCCAACAACGGCAGATGCTGCGCTTGCATTATCAAGCATAAAGAGACGGACAGTCTGCCCTACTGCCTGTTTTTAGATAACGGCGGCGATAAAAGCCTTGAAAACTTTTACCGGAAATTGAAAGATCGCTTTGAGTGTCCTTAAAATAAGGCGCGGCGGCACACTATGGATTTTCTCCTTTTCATTCTCGGACTTTTTACCGGGTTGATCGTTGCCGGAGTTGTTTTTCACATACTTCAAAGCAAGATTTCCGATCACAAACAAACGATCACCGCATTGAATGAGAACCAAAAATTTCTCAACGAGAAATTAGCCGCTCAAAAATCCGAAGCGGAAGCTCTCCAGAAAACGGCACATTTGCAATTCGAGAAAATCGCGAATCGAATTTTCGAAGAAAAGTCTTCCAAATTTACGGAAACCAATAAAGTAAATATGGAAACTTTATTAAACCCTTTGAAAGAGAACATCAATCAGTTCAAAACCAAAGTGGAAGAGACTTACGATAAGGAATCCAAACAACGGTTTTCTCTCGAAGAAAAAGTGAAAGACCTGATCGAACAAACGAACAAAGTCAGCGCGGAAGCCAATAACCTCGCCGCCGCCCTCAAAGGAAAGCCGCAAAAAAGAGGAAACTGGGGCGAGATGGTTTTGGAACGCATCCTCGAATCTTCGGGACTCACCAAGGACCGGGAATACTTTGTTCAAAACTCCATGAGAGACGATACCGGCAGTATTTTACGCCCCGACGTGAAAGTGATTTTACCGGACGAACGCGTGATCATTATCGACTCCAAAGTTTCGCTCGTCGCTTACGATAAATTCATGGCAACGGAAGATGCGGCCGAACAGAAAGTTTCCCTGGAAGAACACCTCAAAGCTACCCGGAAACACATCGACGAACTCAGCGCGAAAAAATACGACGATATGGCGGCTTCCCTCGATTTCACCATGATGTTTATTCCGATTGAACCCGCGTATCTGGCGGCGATTCAAAGCGATCCGGATTTGTGGGCGTATGCTTACGCCAAACGTATTTTACTCGTGAGCCCTACCAATTTAATCGCTTGCCTGAAATTAATTTCGGATTTGTGGAAGCGCGAATGGCAAAGTAAGAACGCCATGGAAATCGTGAAAAAAGGAGAAGCGCTTTACGAAAAATTCACCGGTTTCACAAAAACTTTTGAAGAAATCGGCGCAAGCATTCAGGCAAGCCAGGAAAAGTACGACCGGGCTCTCCGCCAACTGAGAGACGGCCGCGGGAATTTGGTACATCAAGCCGTTCAATTAAAAAATCTCGGCCTCAAATCCGATAAAAAAATATCCCCCCATTTGCTCCCGGCAGAAGCCGGCGAACCGGCCGGCGAAAATAACTTCTAAAAACTATTGCTAATTTGTGCAGTATATTTTATATTTAGGGACAAGAGAAACGGGAATAAAACAATTACGAATTATAAATGACGAATTACGTAATTGATTTATAGCTCTATTCGTACTTTCTCACCTCTGCGAAGCTCCTCGTTATCGCTACGTATTCCGTGTCCCGTAAATTCAGGTTTCAGAACTTTAACTCAAAAGGAAATTGCCGTGGCAAACGCGAAAGATTACAAAAAAGAATATCAAGAACTTTACCGGCCCAAAACAAAGCCCTCGCTGATCGAAGTACCGGAAATGCAGTTTGTCGCCGTAGAGGGAAAAGGGAACCCCAATGATGCCGGCGGCGAATATCAAAAAGCCGTGGAATTATTATACGCCGTTCAATACACCATTAAAATGAGCAAAATGGGAAAAGAAATTCCGGATGGATATTTTGATTATGTAGTACCGCCGCTGGAGGGTTTTTGGTGGCTTGAAAACAATCCGGAAAATCTTTACGACAGCAAATCCAAATTTCGCTGGCTTTCCCTGATACGATTGCCCGAATTTGTAAACGAAACCGTATTTCAACGGGCATGCGCCGAAGTAGCCCAAAAGAAAAAATTAGATACCACAAAGGCAAAACTCACCTGCATTCATGAAGGATTATGTGTGCAATGTATGCACCTGGGCTCGTATGACGAAGAACCCAAAACGTTAAAACAAATGGAAATTTTTATTGAAGAAAATCATTTGCTCCGCGACTTGGGCGAAAGAAAACATCATGAAATTTATATAACAAACCCCAAAAAAACCGAAACCTCCAAACTAAAAACGATTTTGAGAATCCCGGTGAAAAAGAAAGAGTAAACGGGGCATATAGCTCCCGGCTCGGAGACAGGGGAATGGATTTTGCGTGTCTATTGGTTCGTTTGGTTTGTAATAATTACGGCATTTGATCTCGGTGACCCAGCTATATTAAAGGGGGAAGCATCCCCCTCGCTTCAACCCGGGATCATCGCGGTATCTTGTTCGGCTTCCTTCGGGCGCCGGAAACCGCGCCCGGTTTTACGCTCCCCCCTCCGAAATACGAAGTCATCAAAAACTATCTGAAAAAAATTCTGTTATACCAAAGTATTAAACCTCTTCGGAAATTGCGGTAACTTTGTTGATTTCTATTATTAAAACGCTGAATTTACATTATTTTCCGAAGAAGTCTATTGTTGATAGATAGGTCTAGACCCTGATCAAGTGGCGGCGTACACTGAGAAAATTTTATAGCTTAATTGATGCGCAAAATCCAAGGAAGAACAAGTTTGGATACTGAAGCGACTCGGCTATGCATAGTTGTCAATTACAAGAAAACCATTATATTTAACTCTGTTAGACCAAAATATTATTCTACTAACAACATTTTGATCTAACAGAGCCATAAAGATACAAAAAATTAAGTTTCTACTGATTTATAAAATCTATGTTCCTCATCAATAAAAACAACATAGAATATATTTTTAGCTAATTTATGTTTTTCACATAGTTCGTCTTTAATAATAAAACCAATTAATCGCATATCAGATTCAAGTCTAAATCTAGCCCATGAAACATCTAATGGAATATTATGATATTCAGAATAAACTTTTAATGTTAAAGGATCTTTTTTTTTTATTAAGTCTGATAATCCAACGATTGGTGTTCCTGTTACATGAAATCCCATAGGGAATAATACATTATAACCATTCATTCTTTTATATCTAGCAATAGTATCACCAATTGTAAATGTTCTTACATCACCGGTAGATTTTACTTTAATTTTAATTTCACTACTTGTTATAATGATACGATCCAAACCATCAATTGTATCCCAACTTCCAAATAGGTCTGGATTAATTTGATTTTCGTTAATAGTCGTTGTGGTTGTTGTCGGTGTGTTAGCAACAGTCGTTGTGGTTGTAGTAGTTGTTTCATCAGTACTTGTGGTTGTAGAATCAACTATTGTAGTTGTTGTACTTACCTCACCATCTATTGGTGAACAAGCATTAAATGAGAACATAAACACAAGCATAAGTATGCTTGTAAAAGCAGAAAGGATG
>QMCE01001157.1_pt1 | contig 14348 bp, 12 predicted proteins | sample 1821851 | NCBI WGS metagenome assembly QMCE01 (sample SAMN09453174, study PRJNA476694) | Termite gut metagenome, whole genome shotgun sequencing project. | isolation source: worker | host: Odontotermes sp. | place: South Africa:Pretoria | collected 2016-01-28 | reverse complement strand
ATTCTTGTTGAAGACGGGGTAATTGGCAAGGAGGTGGAGTGCGCAGTGCTCGGCAACAGGCAGACAGCCGTTGCCTCAATTATCGGGGAAATCGGGGCCTCGGCAGAGTTTTACGATTATGATGACAAGTATATCAACGGCACGTCACAGCAGATAATCCCCGCAACTGTGAGTGATGAAATCTCGGAGAAAATAAGAGAGATTGCCGTGCGTGCATTCAGGTTGCTCGGGTGTTCCGGGCTTGCGAGGGTCGATTTCTTCGTGGATGAACAAAATAAGATTATCCTCAATGAGGTCAACACCATGCCGGGCTTCACGCATATCAGCATGTATCCCATGCTGTGGGAGGCCATGGGCGTATCTTATACAGAATTGATTGACAGGTTGGTTGAGTGCGCCATGAAGGGCAATTGATAATTGACAATGGACAATGAATAATAAAGGATAAAGGACAAAGGACAAAAGACAAGCGGGCCTTGCCTTGTAGGGAACGACGACCTCGGCGTTCCGAGAAGGGCAATAGACGGTGAATAATTGGTGGCATTAAAGGCAGCGCAGCCCTGTAGGCCTTCCTCAACAGGGGCGGATGGTAATCTGACCGCATAAAACACCCGTCTGCTGTCATGAACCAAGTTCATAACAGCAGCCACCCTCTTTACAAAAGAGGGCTTTATGGCAATTGATAATTGACAATTACGTGTGAGGAATTCATTATGGACAACAGACCTATAGGCGTTTTTGATTCGGGGCTTGGCGGGCTGACCGCCGAGCGTGAATTGGAAAAGCTTCTCCCAAATGAAAGCATCATATATTTCGGTGACACGGGCAGAGTGCCGTACGGCACTAAAAGCCCCGAGACTGTTACTGCATATGCAAAACAGGCAGTGGCTTTTTTAAAAAGCAAAAATGTGAAGGCGATTTTAGCGGCGTGCGGAACAGTCAGCAGCGTCGGGAATTCTGCGGGCGAGAATGCGGGCTTGCCATATTTCAATGTGCTTGCTTCAACCGTCAAGGCGACGGCGGAGTCATCACGGCGCAAAATGAAGAGAATCGGGGTTATCGCAACGCCCGCAACCATCAGAAGCGGGGAATACAAGAAGCTTTTGCTTGAAATAGACAGCGAGCTGAGTATATTTGAGCTTGCCACGCCGTTGTTTGTTCCGATGGTCGAAGAGGGCATCGTCTCCCCTGACGATGAGCTTCTGACGGCTGTGGTGGAGAGAAGCCTTGTACCGCTTATCCATGAAAACATTGACACGCTCATTCTCGGCTGCACGCATTACCCCATCATCGCAAAGACAATAAGCGATGTTATCGGCAAAGACGTAAGGCTGATAAACAGCGGAGAGGAAGCTGCAAAAGCTCTTGCGACTCATTTGAAAGAAAACAGTATGCAGCACGATGAAAGCAAAAATGAACGCTGCTTTTATGTCAGTGACGTGACGGAGAATTTCTCAAAAATTGCAGGGATTTTCCTCGGGCACAGCGTTGACGGGCAGAAGATTAACATAGAGGAATACTGAAATGGAAAAACGGCTTGACAAAGAGAATTTTGATATTTCCATAATTGGAAGACAAACCTATGACGAGGATTCAGATGTGATTGAAGTGAACACATCCGGAAGCTACTCGAAAAAGGGTGATACAAGATATATAAGATATAAGGAATACGACGCCGATAACCCCGGTGTCAGCATGACGAATGTCATTAAGGTTGAGAACGGCAAGGTTACGCTGATTCGCCAGAATTCGGCGACAAGGCTGATAATGGAGACAGGCAAGCGGCATTTGTGCATGTATGAGACGGGCTACGGCAATCTGACCGTCGGCATATTCACAGATTATATTAAATCCACACTCAAGGATAACGGCGGCAGGCTTGATGTTCGCTACACGATTGACGTTGATTCCAACCTTTCAAGCATAAATGTGCTGACGGCTAAAGTCCGCCGCAAAAAGCCGGATTTAATTGAAGGTATTGAAGCATAAGGAGAGAAGCATGTCACTGTTGGTAAAAAAAGCAAGAGAAGAACTGAAAGCGGCGATTATTTCTGCCGTCACTTCGGCGATTTCCTCAAATAAACTTGTTGAAGCAGAGATTCCCGATTTCATTTTGGAGGTGCCGGCTGATTCCTCGCATGGTGACGTAAGCTGCAATATTGCCATGGCGGGCGCAAGAGTATTCAAAGCCTCGCCGCAAATTATCGCAAAGGCTGTATCAGAGAGCATCGAGCTTGAAAACACATATTTTGAGAGATGCGAGGTCGCCGGTCCCGGTTTTCTGAATTTCTTCTATAAAAGGGATTTCTTTGCCGATGTGCTCCTTGATGTGCTGAACCTCGGTGAGGATTACGGGAAATCCGATTTCGGCAAAGGCAAAAAGGTGAATGTGGAGTTCGTTTCGGCAAACCCCACGGGCCCCATGCACCTTGGCAACGCAAGAGGCGGCGCACTCGGTGACTGCCTTGCTTCCGTGCTGGATACTGCGGGGTATTCCGCTTACAGAGAATTCTATGTAAACGATGCGGGAAATCAGCTTGAAAAGCTGAAGCTTTCGCTGGACATAAGGTACCGTCAGCTGTTTGAGGGAGAAGCCGCACCTGAGATGCCGGAAGACAGCTATCACGGCGAGGATATAATCGAGCATGTGAAGGAATATGCCGAGCTTCATGGCGACAGCCTTATGAGCGCAAGCGAAGACAGGCGGCGTGAGGCTCTTGCCGATTATGTTCTGCCGAGGAATCTTGCAAAAATGAAAGCAGACATGGCAAAATACGGCATAACCTATGACCGCTGGTTTCACGAAAGCGAGCTTCATGCAAGCGGTGCGGTTCAGAGGGTTATTGAAATCCTCAGAAATAACGGGCACACATATGAGAAAGACGGCGCAACATGGTATGCGGCGACAAAATTCGGTGCTGAAAAGGATGAAGTGATACTGCGCTCAAACGGGCTTCCGACATATTTTATCGTTGACGTTGCTTATCATCTCAACAAATTCGAGCGCGGCTTTGAGCTGCTTATCGACTGCTGGGGCTCTGACCATCACGGGCATGTCGCACGAATGAAGGCGGCGATTGCTGCCGTCGGCAAGAACCCTGATGATTTGGAGATTGTGCTGTATCAATTTGTAAATCTTGTTCGAAACGGTGAGCAGGTGAGAATGAGCAAGAGAACCGGCAAGGCAATTCAGCTCGGAGATTTGCTTGAGGAGGTCTCCTGCGACGCCGCAAGATTTATTTTCAACCTGCATGAGCCGAATGTGACGATGGATTTCGACCTCGACCTTGCCATAAAAGAGGACGCACAGAACCCCGTCTATTACGTTCAGTATGCCCATGCGAGAATATGCAGTATCCTCCGGAATTTAGAGGCCGACGGAGTTTATCCACGGGAATGCACTGCCGATGATTTTGCATTGCTGACAGCGAATGAAGAGCTTGAGCTCATACGCTTTATCTCGGGATATACAGATGAGATAATTCGCTCTGCCGAGAAGCTTGACCCCTCGATTATCACAAAATATGTCATAAACGCCGCCACGCTTTTCCATAAGTTCTATAACTCATGCAGAGTGAAGAATGACAACGAAAAGCTCATGCAGGCAAGGCTGAATCTGTGCATATGCGCAAAAACGCTTATTAAGAATGTGCTCGATTTATTAAAGGTGAGTGCACCGGAAAGCATGTAAGGGCAATTGAAAGTTAATAGTGGATAGTCAATGACAAAGGAGCATGTAGGGGCAGGTTTCCATGCCTGCCCACACTGAAGGACAAGTATGGGCGGATGGCAATCCGCCCGTGTAAAACACCCGACGGCGCTACGCTTACCCTCTTTAAGAAAGAGGGCTTTAAGGCAGTTTATAGTGGACAATTTTTTCAAAAATTTAAGCCTCCTTAACAGGAGGCTTTTTTATCTCAATTTTTCGAAGAAAGCTTGCAGAAGTTTTTTGCTTTCGGTTTCCATGAAGCCCCTGTATACTTTCGGCTTCTGAAGAGCCTGCACATTTAAGACATCTATCGCCGAGCCGCATGCGCCGCCCTTTTCATCGTCAGCAGCATAGACTATCCTCTCTATTCGTGAGGTAAGGATAGCGCCGGCGCACATCGGGCAGGGCTCAAGCGTGACATAAATCACAGCTCCTGAGAGCCGCCACGAGCCCGTATTCTCACAGGCTTCATTTATCGCCTCAATTTCCGCATGAGACAGCGCATTCTGCTTTTCCTCACGGCAGTTTCTGCCTCTGCCGATTATTTCGCCGTCTTTAACTATAACTGCGCCGACAGGGATTTCACCGTGCATGAAAGCTTCCTCGGCCAATCGCAACGCCTCACTCATAAATCTTTTTTCCGGCAAGAATTCACGCTGCATGGCTCACCAATTTACCATTACAATACTGAAGATAACGCTTACAACCGATAAGCCTACCGATACCCAGAATGACGGTGCATGACGAATTACGGAAAGGCTCTCCCCTGTCGAAAGCGACGGTGAGCCGTCACTTGAGACTCTCTCTTTTCTCGGCACAGGGTTTCTGAATAACTCACGCTTGAAGACGAGGAGGGCTATCAGGGAGATGACGCCGATGGCAATGAATGCGATAAAGAGCGTGTTATTTATGAAATCGGCATTTTCCCCGAAAAGCTCCGAAGAATACCCCATGAAAAGCGAGAGTGAATTATTGAGGAAATGTATTACAATGGGAACCCACAGATTTCGTGTTTTCGTATAAAGAAAACCGAAGACAAGCCCGCAGATAAATGCGAAAACTACACTCGGCAAATCGATATGTGCCAGCCCGAAAAGCAGTGCGGATGCGAAAACTGCAAAGCCCGTGCCGAACCTCTCAAGCTTTTTGAGGATTATTCCACGAAAGACAAATTCCTCAAAGACGGGTGCGAGGAAGGAAATTGCAAGAACCTGAAGCCATGAGGCTGATGAAAATGTGGTTTCAACAGCCTCCTGCGAAGACGAATAGCCGAACATCTCAAGAAATTCTGTCAGGATAGTTGACGGGATATTTGCAAGAAGGCAAATTGAAAGCCCCGCCAAAACAGAAAGAATAAAAACGCCTGCCTTGATATTTATAAAATCAAGAAGCTGACTTATCCTTGTTCCCTTCGAGCACCAAACATAAATGAGAGCCGGCAGAAAAGTGGACAGCACGCTCGACACGCACATGAGCCAGTACATTGCATCAGAGGAAAGCCGGGACACATTCATGCCTGCCAGCGCATAGACCAGCATAAAAGAAAAAGTGACAGCAACTGAAAGAGCGGTTTGTATCAACACAAGCCAGCCGAGGATATTCATCTCATGTTCAGCACTTTTAATGCGGGGCGGTTTTTTTGCCGATTCGGGCACAAAAGCAGGAGCTGAAAGATATGGATTATACATCTTTCGTTCCTCGCTTTGCTCTTTAAGCGCATTTGCACGTGTTATTATCTCGTTGTTGTTATACATTTTTCCTCCTATCGGTCAATAACAATTTGCTGGGTGGATTGAAAACACCCGTCCCATCACAAATTTCACATGTGATGGGCCACCCTCTTTACAAAAGAGGGCTAAGGACTTTATGCCCTTAACTGTCAATTATTCATTGTCAATTATCAATTGTATCTATTTGCACTTACTTCATTTCGGCGATGGTTACGCCCATTTCGCCCTCACCGAAGGTTCCGAGGCGAAAGCTCTTGATTGACGGGTGATGCTTAAGGTGCTGCCCCACCGCCGAGCGAAGCACGCCTGTGCCCTTGCCGTGAATTACCGTCAGCATTTTGACGTTGCGCATGACAGCCTTATCTATGGCGGCGTCAAGCAGCATCAAGCCCTCTTCGACATTCTCGCCGCGGAGGTCAATCTCATTTGAGACCTCCTGCGAAAGGTTTGAGCGTGTAACGGTTCTTTCTTTTCTGCCGCTGATATTTTTCTTCTTATTTTCGCCTACCAAGCGCAGATTGTCAAGATTCACCCGTGTTTTGATTATACCTGCCTGAACAAGTATTGAATTGTCTTTTGCTGGCTCAAGCACTGTCGCCGTTTTATCTATATCATAAATCAGCACCTCGTCGCCCGGAACAAGCTCACGGGGAAACGTGTAATCCTCTCTCTTCCTGTTCCTGACAGGGTTTGCAAGATTATCCAGCTCACGCAGACCTGAACGCATTTTTGCCTTCTGCTCTGCCGTGAGTTCTTTGTTCCTGCGCTTCTTCGCCTCTTCGAGCTCATTGAGAAGATTATCCGCCATTGCACGTGTGCGTGCGACAATGCGCTCTGCCTCCTGCCGTGCAAGGTCTATTTCCTTCTGCGCCTCGCTCTCCGCCTTATCCTTCAGCCTTTTTGCTTCGGTTTTGCTCTCCTGTGCAAGCCTGCGCTCATTCCTCACACGCTCGGTTTCGCTTTCCATTCTGCGGCGGCTCTCCTCAAGCTTGCTCACCACATCTTCAAATCTGCTGTCTTCTGCGGCGACAAGCTCTTTGGCACGCTCAACTATATCCTCTCCGATGCCCAGCCGCTGTGAGATGGCGAAAGCATTTGATTTTCCCGGGATTCCTGTCAGCAGCCTGAAGGTCGGGCGCAGAGTTTTGACATCAAATTCACAGCTGCCGTTCTCAACGCCGTCGGTTTGCAGAGCATATTCTTTAAGCTCCGCATAATGCGTGGTGCAGGCGAGCTTAACTTCTTTATTCCTCAGCTTTTCGATAATCGCAGTGGCAAGTGCAGCACCCTCAACCGGGTCAGTTCCCGCACCGAGCTCGTCAAGCAAAACAAGGCTGTTCTTGTCCGCTTTCTCTAAAATTCTGATAATGTTCGTCATGTGCGCAGAAAACGTAGAGAGGCTTTGCTCAATGCTTTGCTCGTCGCCTATGTCCACAAGAATGCTCTTGAACACCGCCACCTCGCTCTCGTCGTCGGCGGGAATCATCAGGCCGCACATCGTCATGGCGGTGAGAAGCCCGATGGTTTTAATCGCAACAGTTTTGCCGCCGGTGTTCGGGCCGGTTATGACAAGCGTGTCAAAATTAACGCCGAGGCTTATGTCTGTCGGCACAACCTGCTCTTTGTCAATCAGCGGGTGACGTGCCCTGTTCAGAACTATCCTACCTGCATCGTTTAGCGTAGGAACAACAGCCTTCATTTTATAAGCAAGATGCCCCTTTGCGAAGATTAAATCAAGCTTCACCACATATTCATAGCTCTCGACAATGCCGTCGGCAATCGTACCGACCTCGCCCGAAAGCTCCCAAAGGATTCTTGCAATTTCGTCCTGCTCTTCCGCTTGCAGCACACGGATTTCGTTGTTGGCCTCCACAACTGCCATCGGCTCGATAAAAACCGTTGCGCCGCTTGCTGAGGAATCATGAATCAGCCCAGGAACCTCGCTGCGGAACTCTGCCTTTACGGGTACGACAAAACGCCCTGACCGCTGTGTGACGATTGCATCCTGCAGATGCTTCTGGTGCGTTTGCGAATGAATCAGCTTGTCAAGCTTATCACGCACGCCCGCAGAGGCATTTATGATTTTTCTCCTTATATCCGCAAGCTTGGGTGAGGCATTGTCTGCCATCTCCTCTTCGCTTTTGATGCAGGCATAGATTTTCTCCTGCAGGCTCTTATCAGGCGCAAGAATCGTGAAATAGCCGTCCAGCGCCGTTGTTATTCCTGCGCTTTTCTGCCTCCACTGCTTTAACCCGCCTATAAGGCGCAGTGCCTCGGCGATGTCAAGAAGCTCTCTCATTGAAAGCGCAGCGCCGGCTTGGGCTCTCCTTGCCGGGCTTACTATATTTTGCACACCGTAAAATGACGGCGCACCGAACTTTGCCATTAAAACATATGCGGCGTCTGTCTCGTCGAGCAAATATTTGACCTCAGCCACAGTGTTTTTCGGTTTTAATTTTAACGCCGCCCCTCTCGCATCCTCCGACGCCGCCTCTTCTGCAAGCATTTCAAGGATTCTGTCGAGCTCGACAGCTTTTAAGTTTCTGTCCATTTTTTCTCCATTATTTTAGTTTACATGTCTTTTAATGAGTCATAGAAATCGAGCGTCTTTAGCCTCTTCTGAAGAGTTGCCACTGTATAGGCCTCGCTCGCTGCAGCCAGCCGCTTTTGTGCTGCGTCACTGATGCTGAATGCATACAGCTTTTCTGTATCGGAATATATGATGTGGCGCATAGCATGCATCGCCGCTTCTCCGAGGGCGGCATACGGCTCGCCGTTGACATTAAAGCAATCGGCGCAGAATATCGTGCCGCTGTTTATCATGAAATACATTGTTTCGCTTTCGTATTTCCCGCAATCCGCACAGCAGACAAGGTTCGGCATATATCCCGCTATCGTGAGAAAGCGCATTTCCGTTATTGCTTTCAAAAGAATCTCCGGGCGTGTGTTTTTCGCAAGAAAATGAAGTGAATTGAGCAGCACACGCAGATAATCTTCGGCGGCAACTCCCTCCGGGACTATCTCATAAGCAAGCTCACAAAAATACTGCGCAATCGACAGGCGGATTATATCCGTGCGCAAATCAAAGAACACTTCTATGGGAAAGGCATCGCTAATGATGTATTTATCCTTGCCCTTATATATGTTCAGTTTTGAATAGCACAAAAGCTGTGTGGCGGAATTCTTGCTGTCTTTGATATTTTTGGCTTTTCTTGCGAACGCACGAATTACACCCTCGTCTTTGGTCAGCACGGTGACAAGGCGGTCGCTCTCACCCACCACCTGCTCCTTGATTATAAGCCCCTCAGTTTTGAATTGCATGCTTTTACCTGTGAATTGTCAATTGTTTTCTCTTCAGGCGGGCATGGAAACCCGCCCCTACAGGAACTTGCCCTTTGCACTTAACTATTCATTATCAACTATTTACTATCAACTGCCTTAAAACACCCGTCACTCGTTTCACTCGTGCCACCCTCTTTACAAAAGAGGGCTTAAAGAACACTATTGCCAGTTGCCCTCTTCTTTGAAGAGGGTGGCGAGTGTAACGAGCCGGGTGTTTTTCCTTCGGGCGCCATAACACCGCCCCTACATTGCCTTCGCCTTCAACTATCAACTATCTACTCTCCACTATCAACTGCCCTTATGTGCGGGCGGGCATGGAAACCCGCCCCTACCTATTTTGTTTTTTGCCCTTAGCTGTCAATTATTCATTATCAACTATTTACTATCAACTGCCCTTATGTTGTAGCCGAGCGAATTCAGCACCTGCGGTCTGCAGCGCCAATCTTCCTTGACCTTCACCCACAATTGCAGGTTCACCTTTGAGTCAAAAAAATGCTCCATATCTTCACGGGCGGCTGTTCCGATTTTTTTCAGCATCGCACCGCCTTTTCCGATGATTATGCCTTTATGGGCAGTTCTCTCGGTATAGATGGTCACCTCAATATCAAGAATACTGCCTCTCTCCTTCATGCTTTCGGTTACTGCGGCAGTGCCGTGAGGAACCTCCTTGTCAAGCAGGCGCAGAAGCTTTTCTCTCACTATTTCCGAGGCTATCACACGCTCCGGCTGGTCGGTGAGGGTATCCTCAGGAAAAAGAAAGCCGCCCTCGCTTGCAAGAGAAGCGAGCTCAGCCTGCAGCTCTTTCATTCCGTCGCCCTCAATTGCCGAGACGGGCATTATGGCTTTGAAATCGTAGAGCCTGCTGTATTCATCAATCTGTTTGAGCAGAGTTGATTTATCTTTTATTAGGTCAATTTTGTTTATGGCAAGAATTGCGGGAAGCCTGCTGTCTTTGAAGCGTGAGATTAAATCAGCATCTGCCTTGGAGACTTCTCTGCCCGCCTCAACCACAAGCAGGCAGGCGTCTACGCCATCTACAGCAGAGGTGACGGATTTAACCATGAAGCTGCCAAGATTATTCTTAGGCTTAACCAGCCCCGGTGTGTCTATGAAGACAAGCTGGACATCTCCCTCTGTAAGGACGCCCATGATGCGGTTGCGGGTTGTCTGGGGCTTTTTCGAGACAATGGCAATCTTCTGCCCCAAAAGGCGGTTGAGAATCGAGGATTTCCCGACATTTGGCTTGCCCACTATTGCGATAAACGCCGATTTATTGCTTGTTTCTGTTATCATATCTCCCTTTCATTTGCAAAACTATAGATAAAGCGGTGATTTTTTGATAAAATCTCCGCTTAAATGGATATATCAAAGCTTCTCATTCTCCTGTGTAGCTTACACTTGACGGCAACCCGAGTTCACGCATGACGACCTCTTCCTTTTCACGCATCTTAACTCTTTCAAGCCCCCCGTTCTCGTGGTCATATCCCAAAAGATGCAGCATGGAATGTGCTGTGAGATAACCCACCTCACGGTTGAGGCTGTGCCCGAAGGTGTTTGCCTGCTCCACCGCTTTGGGAAGAGATATTACGATGTCTCCTAAAATCTTTGCACCTGTCTCGTGGTTGATGTCATAATTGCCGTTTTCACCCAACGGGAAAGAGAGCACATCGGTTTCGCTGTCGATATTCCTGTGCTGTTTATTGATTTCACGGATTTCTGCGTTATCCACAAATGAAACGCTCACCTCGGCCGAGCCCTCGAAATTCTCATGCTCAAGAACCGCATGGCAGCAACGCCTGACAAGCATGCGTATGCCCGTCGGGATTTTAACTTCTCTTTGATTGTTTGATATGATAACTTTGAGCTTGTCCATAGAAGCCCTCCTTGCTGATTATGCGTTTTTTGTCGCCTTGTCATATGCACGGATAATATCCATGACAAGCTTGTGGCGGACGACGTCTTTTTCCGTGAAGCGAAAAATCGCTATGTCGTCGATATTTCTGAGGATTCTCACAGCCTCTTTCAAGCCGGAGCGTTTTCCCGAAGGCAAATCTATCTGCGTTACGTCGCCTGTGATTATCATCTTGGAATTAAAGCCGAGGCGAGTGAGGAACATCTTCATCTGCTCGGGCGTGGTGTTCTGCGCCTCATCAAGGATTATGAAGCTGTCATCAAGTGTTCTGCCTCGCATATATGCAAGCGGCGCAACCTCAATGCTCCCCTTCTCAACGTAACGCGCGTATGTTTCAGAGCCGAGCATGTCAAACAGTGCGTCATAGAGCGGGCGCAGGTAAGGGTCTACCTTCTGCTGTAAATCCCCGGGAAGAAAGCCGAGCTTCTCGCCTGCCTCAACTGCGGGGCGTGTGATGATGATTCTGTTTACCTCCTGTGCACGGAAAGCCGCCACAGCCATTGCCACTGCGAGGTATGTTTTTCCTGTTCCCGCAGGCCCGACGCCGATTGTCACCGTGTTCTTCTTTATATATTCGCAGTAGGTCTTCTGCCCAACAGTTTTGGGCTTTATGGGCTTGCCCTTACTCGTGATGGCGATGACATCTCCGGCGATTTTTGTTATATTTCCCTCGCTGTCTTCCTCAACCATGCGAATGCAATATCTGATGCTCTGCTCGCTCAGCTTCTCACCGCTGTTGATGAGGGTAATCAGGCTTTGCAGCGTTCTCACCGCAAGCGAAACCTTTTCTTCATCTCCGCTGACCTTCAGCTCTGAGTCACGGAAAACAACATGCACGCCGAATTCTTTCTCTATGATTTTTGCGTTCTCATCAAAGCTTCCGAATAGCTCTTCAGCCTGCTCAAGCCTGTCTAAATTAATGATTTGTTCCAAATAAATTCTCCTGTATAGTATTATCCGCTAAAACAAAAACTTCTCCAAAATGATTATAACACAGCAGCCCCGGCTTAACAACAGATAATTTGCTTTGAGTTTCTGCATTTTCATGGTACAATTAATTATATCGGGGCTGCAATCGGCAGCGGAGGAGATGATTTGATTGTTCGTAAAAAAGAAAAGGCTCCTTGACCGCTTTGGGAAGAGCATCGGGGAAAGCTGCGTCTATTGCCAGTTTAATGCTTCGGATAGCGCAGAAGACGGCGACGTGATTTGCACGGTGAACGGCGCTATAAAGAAGGGCAGGTGCAAAAAGTATCGCTATAATCCGCTGATGAGAGCGCCAAGGAAAAAAATAGAGGTGAGCGGCTCATACACCGAGGAAGATTTCAAATTATAAAAAAGGAGAGGTTAACCTCTCCTTTTGCTATTCATCGTAATCTGAAAGCTCTGCGTATTGCGTAGGCGGAACGGTAGGGTCAAGCAAACCGAAGCTGTATCCGTTATTTTGGAATTCCGGAATCAGGGTATGCAGGCTTTCGATTGTGCCTTGCTTATCGGGGCCGTCATGCATGAGGACGATACAGTCTTCGTAATATAGCGCCATACCGAGAGTTCTGTCAATCTGCTCGGAGACGCTCAAGCCCTCGCTGTCACCTGTGCTGACATCCCAATCGTAATAAACAAAGCCGCGGCCGTTCATCTCTTCAAAAAGCTCTTTCCTGATGCTTTCGTTATATCCTGTGTTGCTTCCGCCGGGAAAACGGTATATCGGGCTGTATTCTCCCGTGGCCTCTTTAATGAGGTCATTTATCTTTTTGAAATCCTCAAGATATGCTTCAACAGAGGAATAGATTTCATTATATACATGTGAATATGTATGCGGGGCAACCTGATGACCTCTGTTAACTAATTCTTTGATTGATTCAACTATCTGAGCATCGTCAAAAAACTGTGCAGAGATAAAGAAGGTAGCTTTTGCACCGTATTCGTCAAGCGTATCAAGAAAATCACCCCGCAGATTGCTCGGTCCGTCATCAAATGTGAGATAAATTATTTTTTCACCGTCTTCATTGGGAATAAATTCTTTCTTTTCAACCTGAAGCTCCGGATAAATATTGCCATACTTTGTGTTCAAAGGCGGCACGGCAGGTGTTGGGGTGGACGTTGGCTCGAGTGTTGATGCAGGGATAGTAATTCCTGCCCTGACGCTCGAAGAAGAGCTTACCGACGAGCTCGCACTGCCCTTCTCTTTATCTCCTCCGCCAAGCACACCCAAGAAGCTGAGCACCACAATAATTGCTATAATCAAAACCACTGCAAAAATCACAGGGAATATCGGGAATTTTTTCTTCGGCTGTCTTCTCCTCGGCGCACCATTCCTGCTGCCCGGTGAGCGGTTTATGAAGCCGTAATCCTCTTCCAGCGTATCGCTTCTGCTTTCCCTGCGTGTGCTTTTTCTCTGCCTTGATGAGTTAAAAGCTTCATAATCGTCAAAATCATCTCTGCTTTGCCGGGTATTCGATGAAATATCGTCAAACCCCAAATCTATGTCAATTTGCCGTGGAACTCTGCGCAAATTGTTGTCTCTTTCCTGCGGCTCTTCACGGAACCTTCTTCCGCTTGCATGATCCTGTGAATCCTCGGGCCGAAAACGTCTTCCGTTACTGTCTGTTCCTTTGTTATCCATTTCAACTCCTTTCCTGTCCATCGTATTTGGCTCTGAGAGCCTTTATCCTTATGTTTTGCTTTGAGAACATCTCTTCATGCTCTGTGGTATAATTCTCTGCATTTTCATCCGACAAAAGGTCATCTGTTTCATAGAAAATGTCTAAGTCCGCCTCTTTGAAATACCTTTTGGTTGCGAGAAATAAATTAACATCATCTGTTTTGAACCAAATTTCTCCGCCGTTTTTTAAGATTTTCTTATAAGCTTCAAGCTGGTTCACATGCGTGAGCCTTTTCTTATGCCCGCGCGATTTCGGCCACGGGTTACAGAAATTGATGTATATCCTCCCGATGTTATCTTCTTTAGAGATAATATCGCAAAGCTTTTCAATGTTGTAATATGTGATGGCAACATTTCCGGGATTCTTCCCGAATTTTGATACGACATTCCGCCTGCCGACGCCGAGAATATCATAGCTCAAATCAATGCCGATATATGAAACATCAGGGTTATCAAAGGCAGCTTCCGCAAGGAAAATACATTTTCCGCAGCCTAAATCAAGATGAATTTCTCTCTGCCGCTCAAAAAAAGACTGCCATTCCCCTTTTCTTTCCTCGGGCTTCAACACAAAAAAAGGGCATTCAGCAAGCTCCGGCATCGCCCATTCCTTTTTCCTAATTCGCATACACACCTCAGAATTCTGTAAACCACAATATGTTGAACACTATATCAGTTTTCCGTCTTTTAATCAACCCATTGTATGTTAATTGTATGTTAATTTTCTTATAACTTTTCTTAACGATAGCTTAAATTTACTCATATTCCGTTGATTTGGCACTTCTTTTGTAGTAATATTTAGCTGAAAAAGTACAAGGAGATTCTTATGGGTAAAACGACGGCTCTTGTCCTTGAGGGCGGCTCTTTAAGATGCATGTTCGCAGCGGGGATAATTGATGTTCTGATGGAAAATGACATAAAGGTTGACGGTCTCTTTGGTGTTTCTGCCGGGGCGCTTGTCGGCATTAACTATGTTTCATGGCAGCCGGGAAG
>QMCE01001256.1_pt1 | contig 14350 bp, 11 predicted proteins | sample 1821851 | NCBI WGS metagenome assembly QMCE01 (sample SAMN09453174, study PRJNA476694) | Termite gut metagenome, whole genome shotgun sequencing project. | isolation source: worker | host: Odontotermes sp. | place: South Africa:Pretoria | collected 2016-01-28 | reverse complement strand
CTTGTTGCTGATGCCGGTCAGCTCGGAGGCGAAGCGGTTGCCGCCGACCGCGTACACGCCGCGACCGAGGGTGGTGCGGTTGGCGATGAAGTTGTAGACGAGCACGAGTACCACGAGGATGATGCCGGTCACGGGGAACGAGGTGCCGGGACGGCCGGAGCCAAAGAGCCAGGTCAGATAGCCGAGCACGCCGGCGATGACGACGAGGCGGGCGATCGTCGCCCACATCGGGGCGGGGGTGCCACCGGCACGTTCGGTCCGCATCCGGCGGCGGAACTCCATGATGACGATGACGACGAACGCGGCGATGCCCAACACCAGCGTCGAGTTGTTCATGTTGGTGTTGGGGCCCCACTCGGGCAGGTAGCCACCGCCGATGAACTGGATCTCCTTGGGCACCGGGATGGACGCGGCCTTGCCGATCCACTGGTCGAGGCCGCGGAAGAGCATCTGCCCGGCGAGAGTCGTGATGAAGCCGGGCACGCCGATGAAGGCCAGCCAGGCGCCCTGCCAGCAGCCGATGAGGATGCCGACGCCCAAACCGATGAGCACGCCTACCCACCAGGGGACGCCCCAGTCGCGAATCGCCAGGGCCATGCAGATGCCGACGACGGCCGCTGTCGAACCTGGCGCCAGGTCGATCTGGCCGGTGATGATGACGAACAGCATGCCGATGGCCATCACCAGCACGTAGGAGTAGCCGTTGAGCAGGTTCTGCGCGTTGGTCGGGGTGAGCATGGTGCCACCCGTCTGCCACTGGAAAAACGCGAGGAGCAAGATCAAAGCGATGAACATGCCGTATTGCCGCAGGTTTCCGCCGAATATCTGTTGGATTGCCTTCATAGTTGCTGTGGATCCTGAGTGAGTGGAGTTGGGTGGTCAGTCGGCCGTGTCGGTCATCTGGCGCATGAGGGATTCTTGGGTGGCCGCCTTGGCATCGGCCTCGCCGGTGATGCGGCCTTCGAAGACCGTATAAATACGGTCGCAGACGCCGAGCAATTCGGGCAGCTCGGAGGAGATCATGATGACGCCCTTACCTTGATCGGCGAGTTCGCCGATGAGTTCGTATATCTCGTATTTGGCGCCGACGTCGATGCCGCGGGTCGGTTCGTCGAGGATGGCGAGCCGGGGCTGGGTGAACATCCATTTCGCCAGGACGGCCTTCTGTTGATTTCCGCCGGACAGGGTGGACACGACCACGTCGATGTCCGATGCCTTGATGCGCATGTCCTGGCGGTATTGCTCCGCGGCCTTGATTTCGGCCTCCGGGTCGATGACGCCCATGGTCGTGATGCGGCTGATGCCGGCAGAGACGATGGTGTCCTTGATGTCGTCGAGCAGGTTGAGCCCGAGCGTCTTGCGGTCTTCCGGCACGTAGGCGATGCCGTGTTCGATGGCGGACCTGACGCTCGGGATGGAGACCGGCTCGCCGTCGATGAGGATCTGCCCGCCCTGCCAGATGCCGTACGTGCGGCCGAAGATCGATCGGGCGAGTTCGGTGCGGCCGGCGCCCATGATGCCGGCGAAACCGACGATCTCGCCCTCCCGCACGTAGAAGTTCGAGTGGTTGCAGACGAGGCGGCCCGGCACCTGCGGGTGTTCGACCGTCCAGTCGCGCACCTCGAAGAAGGGCTTGCCGATGTGGGGGGTGTGCTCGGGGAAGCGTGAGTCGAGCGTGCGGCCGACCATGCCGCGGATGATGCGGCCCTCGTCGACGGTGCCGTCGGCCACGCTCAGCGTCTCGACCGTCTTGCCGTCGCGGATGATGGTGATCGAGTCGGCGATGGCGGCGATCTCGTTGAGCTTGTGCGAGATCATGATGCTTGTCAGGCCCTTGGCCTTGAGCTGCCGCAGGATGTCGAGCAGATTGTCGGCGTCCTCGTCGTTGAGCGCCGAGGTGGGTTCGTCGAGGATCAGCAGTTGGACGTTCTTGGCGAGGGCCTTGGCGATCTCGACGAGCTGCTGCTGGCCGATGCCGAGGTTCTTGATGGCAGTGTCGGGGTTGACGTCGAGCCCGACACGTTCGAGCAGCCCGACCGTGCGCTGCCGCGCCTCGATCCAGTCGATGATGCCGTGCTTGGCCACCTCGTTGCCCAAGAACATGTTCTCGGTGACCGACAGCTCGGGGATCAGGGCCAGCTCCTGGTGGATGATCGCGATGCCAACCTCTTCGGAGGAGCGGATGTTGTGGAAGTGGACGTCTTCGCCGTTGAAGAGGATCGTGCCGGTGTAGCTGCCGTAGGGGTGGACGCCAGAGAGGATTTTCATGAGCGTCGACTTGCCCGCGCCGTTTTCGCCGCAAATCCCGTGGATCTCGCCACGCCGGACCACCATGGTGACGTCGTCGAGCGCGCGCACGCCGGGAAACTCTTTCGTGATGCCGATCATTTCAAGAATCGGGGAGTCGTCTGATTGACGCCCGGCGTGTTCGGGCTCAACAGCTAATGCACTCATCGTGGGGGTCTTCCTGGCGGCGTTGTCATTGCTTGATGGTCTGCTGACTGCTTTCAAGTGAAGTCAATTGGGGAGTCAAAGTCAAGTTATGAAGATAACGTTTTGGAAACAATCGTCTTACAACCGCATATCATCATTTGTTGAACATGGGAGGGCGAAGGAGATTTTCTCTATCTTCAGGTCTCGATGTTAGTGTGGTCCAATGGCACCCACCCAGGATCGCGGTTCTGGATCACAGTCCGCGTTGCGCGCAAGGAACATCGACGCGGTCGTCCATGTGCTCCGGGCACACCACGATTTGTCGCAGGCCGATATCGCGCGCGCGACGGGATTGTCAGCAGGATCGGTCAGCTCGATCGTTCACGATCTTCAGCAAGCCGGTCGTGTTGTCGTCACGTCGCGCGCGCGACGTCAGTTCATCAACTTGTGCGCGCCTCCCGGCGAGGTCGTCGGCCTCGACATCGGACGAAGCCACGTGCGCGTCCTGCTCGGCAATATGGCGGGGGACATCGTGGCGGAACGCCTGGCGCAGCTCGCTCCCTCGACGCCGATGGAGGACGTGGTGGCGACGGCGGCGCACGAGATCGACACGATCGTGGCGGCTCATCCTGGTGTGCACCCGCTGGGCGCGTGCGCCGGCCTCGCCGGGCCGCTCAGCCCGTCCACCGGGCAAATCGTCCTGCCGACGCTGCTGGCCGAATGGTTCGGCGTCGACGCGGCGGAGGTGTTGACTCAGGCGTTGGGGATGCCGGTCATTCTCGAAAACGACGCCAATCTTGGCGCCATCGCTGAGGCCCACGTCCACCCGTCGGAGGGGGATCTCGTCTATATCAAGGCAGGGACGGGCGTTGGCGCCGGCATCATCTTGGACGGCCGGCTTCGCCGCGGCGTGTCGAACACCGCCGGTGAGATCGGCCACGTGCCGGTCGACCCGAGAGGCGAGGTCTGCCGGTGCGGCAACCGGGGCTGCGTCGAGACGGTGGCGTCGGTCTCCGCGATCATGTCCGCGCCCAGCGTCCGTTTCCTGGCGGCGACGAGCATCGACGAGGTGGTCGACTGGGCCATCGCTGGCGACGTCAGTTGCACGCGTGTGCTGGCGGACGCCGGGGCCGCCCTCGGCATCGCGGCCGCCATCGCGTGCACGGTGTTGAACCCCGGGCACATCGTCGTCGGCGGGCCGATCATGCGGGCCGGGGAGATCGTGTTGGGGCCGTTGCGTGACTCGCTGTTGCGCCACACGGTGCCCAGCGCCAGCGACGCCACCCGCGTTTCGGCGTCGGTGTATGGCGACCGGGCGCCGGGCGTCGGAGCGTTGATCTTGGCGAGCGAGCTATTCGCCCCCGACGACCACGACAGCGTGCCGGTGGGCTGAGGCCGCATAGTGCCCGGCAGCGCCTGAGCGATGAGGCTGCGCGAGCCTCACGCAGGCGGGTGAGCCGCGATGCCTGCGGCGACGAGGCCAAACGCCTGTTCGCTCAGGCGGCCTCCGATGCGTCGGACGTTGGACGGATCCACGCGGACGATGCGGTTGACGCGCACTTCGCTGACACGCCCCTTCTTGTCCCACGGCCCGGGCCCGATCTCCACCCAGAACCTGCCCTCGCTGGCTTCCTGGTCGTGGTCGATGTCGTGGTCCTTGCTCGTCAGAAAGAGGCCGAGCAACCAGGCGCCGTCGTGCGAGACGATGAGGACGGGCCGGTCTTTGCCCTGGGAATAGTCCTCTTCGTAAGGCACCCACGTCCACACGACCTCGCCCGGGTCGGGCAGATCGTCGTCGTGCGGCGCGTAGCTCAGATGGGGAACCCCGTGGAAGTCACCCGGATAGGTCGTGTACACGAGGCGGCCTCACAGGTAACGGGGCGACGGGCCGTACCACACGTCGGTCACGGGCGGCGCGTCGTGCGGGGCAGGGTGGCGGCGAGAGTTCCAGGCGGCGAAGAAACGCGCCGACGGCGGCAACCAGATCAGGACGGCGGCGGCGACGGCGAGCACCGCCGCGGGCCAGGCGATGACGTTGAGCAGCCAGCCGAGTCCGGTGAGCCCGGCGGCGATGATGCCCGCCCATCTCGTCCAGCGGTAGCCGGCCCACGCATAGAAGCCGGCGATGACGCAGGCGATCACGGGGATGAGGGCGGCGGCCGTCACCGCGACGGACAGCAGCACGCGTGGAAGTGAGCCTGGGTCTGTGTCGAACTGGGCCATGAGCCACGAGGCCTCGGCGAAGTGGTCGACCGCGTTCCAGAAAACCGTCGCGAGCGAGACGCCGAAACAGACGATGGCCAGCGCCTCACAAACCGTCGCTGTCCAAATAGTGGCGGGGCGGCGTGGTTCGCCCGTCGCAGCGTTGACCGGCGCTTTGTGGGGCGTGTCGCTCATGGGTTTCTCCTTCCATCAGGAGTGTAGCGGTGCGTTCCGTTGACCCGTCTCTCTCACGGGCTGGACGGTCGACGGGACAACTGTCCGTGTTCTGCCTGCGTCCACGCGCTGAGCCGCGCGAGTCCGTATCCTGATGGTTATGGATTATTCGCGTTGGCCAACCCTCCTGTTCGATTTGGACGGAACGGTGGCTGACACGATTCCGCTCATTTTGTCGTCCTACGACTATGCGATCCGGACTGTATTAGGGGACGAGATCGACCTGGTGAGTGCACGGCACTGGATCGGCCGCCCGCTGGCCGACACGTTCAACGAGGAATATCCGGGGCAGGCGGATGACCTTATCAAGGCCTACATGGGCTTCTATTCAGCCAACGCGTCAACCCTGCTGCGGAAGATCGACGGCATCGACGAGGCTTTGGCAGCCTTCCGCGCGGCTGGCGTCCAGATGGGGCTGGCCACGTCGAAACGCCGGCTAGCCGCCATCCAGTCGCTTCAACTGGCGGGTCTGGAGACGACGTTCGACGTCGTCGTCGCGGCGGAGGACACCGACATTCACAAACCCGATCCGGCGCCGCTCCTGTTGGCAGCACAGCGGCTCGGCGGCGAAGAGCCCGTGGCTTACATCGGCGACGCGGTCGTCGATATCGAGGCGGCCCGCGCCGCGGGTTTCGACCAGGTGGCGGTCACCTGGGGGGCAGGCGAGCCGGACGAGCTTGCAGCGGCCCGCCCGACGGTCCTCGCGACGACTGTCGCGGAACTGGTCGACGCCGTGCTCGGCTGACGGTTGTCCTGATCGCCGCCGAGCGAGACGCTGGCTGATCGGCCAGATACCTGTCGTGCAATAGGCGGAATAACCGTCGTTGACAGCAAACAACCCACGGACGGTGCCGTGTCCGGCGACCTATCCGCGGGCTGTTTGCTGCTAGCTCGTGAGGCTTTCTCAGGCCATCATGGTGCCGGTCTCGAGGAAGCGCGCGTGCCAGCTGAGCGCCTCAGTCAGGATGTGCGGCGTGTGGTAGCTGTTGGCGGTCGCGATGGCGCGGTCGAGGTAGTCCTGCAGCATGGGCCGGTAGTCGGGGTGCGCGCACTTGTCGATGATGACCTGGGCCCGCTTGCGAGGCGCGAGGCCACGCAGGTCGGCGAGACCCTGCTCGGTGATGATGACCGCTACGTCGTGCTCGGTGTGGTCGTGGTGCGACACCATCGGGACGATGCACGAGATCGCGCCGCCCTTGGCGGTCGACGGCGTGACGAACGTCGAGATGAACGCGTTGCGGGTGAAGTCGCCGGAGCCGCCGATGCCGTTTTGCATCTTCGAGCCCATGATGTGGGTCGAGTTCACATTGCCGTAGATGTCGGCCTCGATCAGGCCGTTCGTCGCGATCACACCGAGCCGGCGGATCACCTCGGGATGGTTCGACACGTCTTGCGGCCGCAGCACGATCTTCTTGCGGTAGTCGGCCGCGTGGTCGTTCATCTTCACGGCGTATTCCGGGCTGAGCGAGAACGCCGTGGCCGACGCGACCGTCATCTTGCCGGAGTCGAGCAGGTCGACCATGCCGTCCTGGATGACCTCGGTGTAGGAGGTCAGGTTCTCGAACGGGCCTTCGAGCAGGCCGGCGAGCACGGCGTTCGCGATGTTGCCGACGCCCGACTGGAGCGGCAACAGGTTCTCCGGCAGTCGGTGCTGGGCGACCTCGTTCTCCAGGAAGTCGAGCAGGTTGCCGGCGATCTGACGCGAGGTGTCGTCGAGCGGCTTGAACGGAGTGTTGCGGTCGGCGTCACTGGTCTCGATGACGGCGACCACCTTGTCGGGGTCGACGCGCAGCGTCGTCTGGCCGATGCGGTCGCCGGAGGCGAGGATCGGGATGGGCTGGCGGTTCGGCGGCATGCCCGTGCCGTAGTAGACGTCGTGCATGCCTTCGAGGTCTTCGGATTGCCACGAGTTGACTTCGAGGATGACCTGCGAGGCGCATTCGAGCCAGGTGGTGTTGTTGCCCAACGACGACGACGGGACGAGGCTGCCGTCCTCCTTGATGGCTGTGACCTCAATGACCGCCATGTCGAGTTGGCCGAGGAAGCCGGCCTGTGTGACGGGGCCGGAGTGTGACAGGTGGATGTCGCAGTAGTCGGTGGTGCCGTCGTTGATGGCGGTGCGCATGTGCGGATCGGACTGGTACGGCATGCGGAAGCTCATGCCCTTGCATTCGGCGAGGGCGCCGTCGAGTTCGGGGGCCGTCGAGGCGCCGGTGAAGACGCCGACCTGGAACTCCTGGCCAGCCTCGTGGGCGGCCTTGATCCGCTGAGCCAGCGCCACGGGCAGGGCCTTGGGGTAGCCGGACCCGGTGAAACCGCTGAATCCGATGTTCATGCCGGGTTTGACGAAGCTGGCGGCCTCGTCAGCGGTCATGACTTTGGCGCGGAACGCGTCGTTGTGGATTCTGGTCACGGCGATCTCCTTCAGATGCGATGGGTTGTGAGCAATCAAGATCAGGCTACCCGACGACTCACCGTCCAGACGAGGGTCTGCTTTCTGAGCGCGAGCTATTCTGGCGACGTCTCAATATGCGGCGGAAGGAAGCGAGAGTGAACCCCGACGACCCCTTTGCGGGCCTCGACGATATTTTTCGGCCGGAACAGCCGGAAGAAGCGGAGTCACCCGTCCAGACCAAACGCAAGAAGCGTCGCTGGATCATTCCCGTCTCCATCATCGGTGGGGTGCTCGTCCTCGCGCTCATCGCTGTGGGGGCCATCGCGCTCAAGGCGAACTCGGTGCTCAACTCTATCCAGCGCGACCCGTCTCTCAGTGTCGACGACGCTCCGATGGTCGAGGCGTCGAAACCGGTCAACGTGGTGATCATGGGGTCGGACTCGCGCGGCAGCGACCAGGGCCGCTCTGACGTGCTCATGCTCGCGCATCTGACGACCGACCGCACCAAGATGTACCTGATCTCCTTCCCGCGTGACATGTACGTGTCGATACCCGGCCACGGGAAGAACAAGATCAACGCCGCGTACTCGTTCGGCGGCCCCGCGCTCACGATCAAGACGCTCAACGAGCTTCTCGGCATCAAGGCCAACCACGCGGCCGAGATCGACTTCGAGAGCTTCATGGGCTTGTCGGACGCGATCGGCGGCGTGACGGTCGACAACGACATCTCGTTCAAAGCCGGTGGCTACGACTACCCGAAGGGCAAGATCACGATGTCGGGCCAAGAACTGCTCACCTACGTTCGCGAGCGGCACGCCGTCCCCAAAGGCGACCTCGACCGGGCGCATCACCAGCGTATGGTGCTCAAGGCGATGATGACGAAACTCATGTCGAAGGGCGTCGTCACCAACGTGCCGACGCTGTTGAACGTCTCCGACCAGGTCGGCCAATTCGTGACCGTCGACGACAAGCTCACCAACAACGAGATCGTCGGCATCGTGACGTCGCTGAAACTGGACGGTTCGGCGTCGATGATCGACCTCCAGGCCCCGATCTCCGGCTTCGGGCGTTCGCCGGCGGGCGCCTCGATCGACGTGGTCGACCAGGCCAAGATGAAGAAGCTGGCCACAGCGCTCCAAGACGACACCATGGACGAATACGTCGACAAGTACGGCACCGGCTACTGAATGGGACTAGGCGGGCGCCTCGCGGCGTTATCGTCGGTCGGTGGGCCGGAAGCCCACCTTCCCTCCTCTGCCTTGCGATGCATCCCGCCTAGTCCCATTCAGTCGGCTGACGGGATGACGGTGCTGTTGTCGGTCGGTGGGCCGGAAGCCCACCTTCCCTCCTCTGCCTGGCGATGCGCTTGCCTTGGCGGGCTGGTGGTGGGTGGACATGGGTCGCACGGGAGTGACTAAACTGTCTCCCACGTGAATGTCGGTGAGAAAGTGTTTTCCTGTGGTGCCCCGGGCTGTGATAGCGAAGTCGCAACGTGAATCGAATTTAGAGCTTCTGCGGATCATCGCCCTTCTCCTCATCATCGCCGATCATTTTGCTGTGCATAGTGGGGATTTCTCCGACAAGGCCGGGACGATACATACGTTCGTCTTGAACAATCTTCAGATGTGCGGGCAGGTCGGCGTCTCCATCTTCGTGCTCATCAGCGGCTATTTTCTCTGTAGGAGCAGGTTCAGGATTTCACGGATCTTGAAGATTGAACTGCAACTCTTGATTTATTCGCTTTTGATCGTGGCTGTTGTGAACATCTTCCACCCTGAGGAAGTGACGTCGTTCACAGTTTTCACGGCCTTTTTCCCGACGTCTTTCCATATCTGGTGGTTTGCCACCGCCTACATGGCGTTGGCCTGTCTGGCGCCGTTCCTCAACAAGTTTCTCGCGAGCCTCACGCTGCGGCAGCACCTCGCCTTCATCGGTGTCCTTGGTGCGGTGACGCTCGTCCTGCCGACGCTCACCAACAACGCGTCCGTCGTTTCTGGCTCGCTGGGGCGGTTCGTGCTGCTGTACGCGGTCGCCGCGTTCATACGGTTCCATCCTGAATTTTTCAACATCCGTCCAGTGTTTTGCCTCGTCGTCGCCATCGTTTTCTTCATTTTCCCGGCATTTGTTGAGCCGGCGCTGGAGACTGTCAGCTCCGATAATCCGTGGCACTCGCTCATCACGTGGACATTGACCTCGGGAACTGCAGTCGAGCATGTCCCGTCCTTCGTGGCGGCTTTAGGTTTTTTCCTGGCTTTCCGTCAGTTCAACCTGGGGCGTCGCCGTGTCATCAATTTCATCGCGAGCACCACGTTCGGCGTCTACCTTTTCCACGAGCAACCGCTGATGCGGAATATCATTTGGATGGATATCGTCAAGGCTCCCGAGCACTATATTGGCTTAGGTTTCTACCCGTTCTTGGTGGCTGTTGTCATAGCTGTTTTCCTGGTTGGCATGGTGTTTGATCTGATCCGTCACTATGTGATCCAAAACCCACTCGAGTGGGCGGGTCAACAACTATTTCAGCTTGTCCGACGCCGCAAAAATAGTCGTCAGCCGAATTAGCGTGCGGTGACGTCTAGGCTGTGGGGCGCAACACGAAGCCGGTACGCAGTTTCGGCGTGAAGAACGTCGATTTCGGTGGCATCAAGAGGCCCTCGCGGGCCGTTCGTTCGATTTCGGCGAGCGACGTGGGGCGGATCAAAACGCCCGCCGTGAAGGCGCCGGAAGTGACCGCGTGGCGCATTTCGTCCAGGCCGTGCTGGTAACTGACGGCAGCCGGCAGGTCGGCCAGCGCGTGCTCAAGGTAGGCGCCGTCGAGCGCGCGCACCCCAGCGAAGGCCTCCGGCATCGGGCGGAGCCACGAGGCGCTGCCGTCAGGTTCGAGCAGCACCAGACAGCCGTCGTCGACCATCTGGGCGAGCGTCGAGGGCGTCGGGGTCGGTGCGGGCGTCAGCATGAAGAAGCGGGCGAGCGTGGCCTTGAGATCGGCGAGTGCCACATCGGTGTACAGCCGGTGGATCGCCTCAATGGAGAGCTGGTCCTCCACCAGCTCGTTGACGAAGGTGAGCGTCTGCTCGGCAGCGGTGTCCGTGCGTCCTGTGGCGGCGCGCACCTCGTCCCGGTAGGTGCGCGCGATGGCGTAGCGGTGGTGGCCGTCGGCCAGCAGCACGTCGTCGGCGGCGATGATCGCCTGGATGCGGGCGAGGCGGGCCGGGTCGGTGACTCGCTCGACCGTGTGGACGACGCCGTCGGCCGTCATGGAGCCGACGGGCTCGCCGGGGGCGGCCAGCTCGTCCGTGAGCCCCTTGGCCAGCGACAGGCCCCAGGACGCGGACATGTTGGTGTGGGTCGCCCGTGTGAGGTCGAGGCGGTCGGTCTTCGCCTTCGGCGTGGTGCGTTCGTGCGGTAGGACTCCGCCCGCGCCCTCGTCCACCACGTCGAGACCGCCGAACACGCCGACGATGGTGCGTGCGGCGCCCGTCGCGTCCGTGAACGCCATGCGATAGATCGTGAACGACGGCTGGGCGTCTTGGACGATGACGCCCTCGTCGAGCCACGTCTGCAGCGTGGCGGCCGCCTTGGCGTAACGGTTGTCCTCGTCGCCACGCGGCACGTCGACGTGCACGATGTTGTGCGGGTCGCGTGCCGCCAGGGCGTCGACGTCAGCCTCCGACAACACGTCGTACGGCGGGGCGATGACGGCGTCGAGGTCGACGGCGGGCGCATAGCGCAGGGCGCGGAACGGTCGAAAACTAGGCATGGGCCAAGGGTAACGGTTTTCTGGTGCGAACCGACTGGGCCGACGCGAGTCGAAACGCCCGTTCGCCGAAGCTGACGGACGGCGGCCGGACAGACCCCGCCAGGTCGGGGCTACTCCGGCTGTGCCGCCGCAGCCGCTCTCGCCGCCGCGGGGAAGGCGGCGATCACCTTGTCAACCGCCGTGTCGTCGTGCGCCGCGGAGCAGAACCACGCTTCGAACACCGACGGTGGCAGGTTGACCCCCGCGTCGAGCATGGCGTGGAAGAACGGCGGGTACCGGAAGGCGTCTTGCGCCTTGACCTCGTCGTAGTCACGCACGCCGCGCCGGGCGGCCGCCTCTCCGAAGAAGACGGAGAACAGCGAACCGGCGTGCTGCACGCGGTGGGCGACGCCGGCGGCGTCGAGGGCGTCGCCCAAGGCCGTCTGGAGGTGTCGCGACACCTCGTCGATGCGGGCGTACACCGCGTCGTCCGCCAGCTTCAGCGTGGCGAGACCGGCCGCGACGGCCACAGGATTGCCCGACAGCGTGCCCGCCTGATAGACGGGCCCGAGCGGCGCCAGGTAGTCCATGAAGCGGGCGGGGCCGCCGATGGCCGCCACCGGCATGCCGCCGCCGATGACCTTGCCGAACGCGAACAGGTCAGGCGCCCACTCCGGTCGGCTGGCCTGACGGGCCGCCTCCTGCTCGATGCCCCACCAACCGGCGGGGCCGACGCGGAAGCCGGTGAGCACCTCGTCGAAGATGAACAGCGCGCCGTGCTCGGCGGTGATGCGTCGCAGCGCCTCGTTGAAGCCGGGCAGCGGCGGCACGACACCCATGTTGGCGCCGGCCGGCTCGGTGATGATCGCGGCGATCTGCGCGCCGTGCTCGGCGAACGCGGCCTCCACGGCGACCACGTCGTTGTAAGGCAGCACCAGCGTCTCGCCGGCGCACGCGGCGGTCACGCCGGCCGAGCCGGGCAGCGCCAGCGTCGCCACGCCCGACCCGGCGTCGGCCAGCAGCGCGTCCACGTGGCCGTGATAGCAGCCGGCGAACTTCACGATCAGGTTGCGGCCGGTGACGCCGCGCGCCAGCCGGATGGCGGTCATCGTCGCTTCGGTGCCGGTCGACACCAGGCGCACCCGCTCGGCGGGCGGCACCAGGCGGTGGATCTCTTCGGCCAGCTCGACTTCGGCGAGCGTCGGCGCGCCGAACGACAGTCCTTTGGCCGCCGCCCGCTGCACGGCCTCGACCACCGCCGGGTGAGCATGTCCGAGCAGGGCCGGGCCCCACGAGCCCACCAGGTCGACGTACTCGCGTCCCTCGACGTCGGCGACGTAAGGTCCGTGCGCGCTGACGAGGAAACGCGGGTCGCCGCCCACGTTGCCGTAGGCGCGCACCGGCGAGTTCACCCCGCCCGGGATCGCCCGCTTGGCGTGTTCGAACGCCTCGTGGTTGGTTGTCGTCGGTTGTGTCGTCATCGGATCCACTCCGCCAGTTCGTTCGCCCAATAGGTCAAGATGATGTCGGCGCCGGCCCGTTTGATGCCGAGCACCGACTCCATGATCGCAGCTTTCCGGTCGATCCAGCCGTTCGCCGCGGCCGCCTCGATCAGGGAGTATTCGCCCGACACCTGGTAGGCGGCGACCGGCACGTCGCTGATCTTGGCGACGGCGGACAGCACGTCCAGGTAGGGGCCGGCCGGCTTGACCATGACGATGTCGGCGCCCTCGGCCAGGTCGAGATCCGCTTCGTGCACCCCCTCGCGGCCGTTGGCGCTGTCCATCTGGTAGGTGCGGCGGTCGCCCTTCAACGTCGAATCGACGGCTTCGCGGAACGGCCCGTAATACGCGCTGGCGTACTTCGCGCTGTAGGCGAGGATCACGACATCGGTGAACCCAGCCTCGTCGAGCGCGGTTCGGATGGCGGCCACCTGGCCGTCCATCATGCCGGACGGCGACACGACGTCGACGCCGGCGCGCGCCTGGGCCAGTGCCATCGACGTGTAGCGCGCCAGGGTGGCGTCGTTGTCGACGCGTCCGTCGGCGGTCAGCACGCCGCAGTGCCCGTGGTCGGTGAACTCGTCGAGGCAGGTGTCCGCCATGATGACTGGGCCGGACAGCTCAGGGTGCTCAGCCCGCTCGTCGGCGACGGCCTGCCGGGCGATCGCGATGGCCCGCTGCAGGATGCCGTCGGACGCGTCGGCCTGGCTGCCGGTGGCGTCCCGCGTGGCGGGAATGCCGAACAGCATGACTCCGCCGATGCCCGTGCGAGTGGCCTCCCGGACGGCTTCGGCCAGCGACTGCTCGGTGTGCTGGACGACGCCCGGCATGGACGCGATCGGGTGGGGCTTGGCCAACCCTTCTTTGATGAACATCGGCAGCACGAAACCGGCGGCGTCGAGCCTGGTTTCGGCGACGAGCCGTCGCATCGCGGGAGTGGTGCGCAGGCGGCGGGGGCGGAAAGCGCCCGGGGTGAGTGGGGATTGAGTGGTCATGTTCTGCTCCGTGTTCATCTGTCATCCGCGGCCGGTCCGGCTGTGGCAACCCGCGACTGTTCGCCGAGCGGACTCGGCAAACGCGCCTCGGCTCTCGTCCAGGAAGGCCGCGTCGCGCCCCTGATTTTAGGCCTTTCTGGCTGTCGCCGACGGGCTAGTGGCCCTGGCCCATCAATGAGCCGGCCAGACGACGGACGCTGTGAGGCCTCGGCGGGCGGCGCGTCTGAATGCCGTGTTCTAGTTGGAGGTGCAACGGGTGTGGCTAGGTTGAGCATAGTTGGTGGAAGATTTCGGCTGGGGTGTGCCAGCCGAGGATTTTGCGGGGCCGGTTGTTGATCTCAGCGATGATGTCGGCGAGTTCAGCATCGTCGATGGTGTCCAGCCGGGTGCGTTTCGGGATGTATGTGCGGATGCGTCCGTTGAAGTGTTCGTTGGTGCCGCGTTGCCAGGCGGAGTAGGGGTCAGCGAAGTAGGTTGGCACGCACATGTGTTCGGCGAGCCGGTAGTGCAGTGCGAACTCGGTGCCGTTGTCGCAGGTGACCGAGCGGGCTGCGTGAGCGGGCAGGCCGGTGAACATAGTGATCTGTGCGTTCAGGGTGTGGATCGCGGCCCCAGTGGGGACGCGGGCGGCCATGAGGTAGCGGGAGACGCGTTCGACTTCGGTGTGAAGGTTTCCCGAGCCCCTGGCGCCGAGGACGCTGTCGGCCTCCCAATGACCAAACTCGACACGCTCGTCGATCACGGCAGGCCGGTCATGGATCGAGACCCGGTACTTGATCCGGCGGGAACGGTGGACCCGACGACCGGCCTTGTGGCGTCGTTTCTTGTGTCCTCTCGGCAGGTACTGCCA
>QMCE01001155.1_pt1 | contig 14351 bp, 12 predicted proteins | sample 1821851 | NCBI WGS metagenome assembly QMCE01 (sample SAMN09453174, study PRJNA476694) | Termite gut metagenome, whole genome shotgun sequencing project. | isolation source: worker | host: Odontotermes sp. | place: South Africa:Pretoria | collected 2016-01-28 | reverse complement strand
AGATTCTTTTTTTCACCGAAGAGCAATGTGAACACGCTATTTTTATATTCCCGATTGGCATTCGTCTTGTTATATTCCATTCTTTCCCCTTATAGAAACGGCAGGCGACATTGCCTCCTCTTGTATAACGAATGAAACCGGATTTTGTCCTTAAGAAAATGAAAAAAGTGAAAAAAAGTTTGATCGTAATTGATAAAAATTTCATTGCATTCAATTTTTCCCCTATGGGCTCCCTAACGGGAGTCTTACGCCTCGCGTTTATCGCATTAGTCGAGTTCGCGCGGGTATGTAAGAGATTTCAAGTCTGCGATGTTACTTAGAGTTTATCCGTAAATAGCGACAGCCAACCCAAAAGCAATCGAAGAGTTGCATGATTTCAATAATTCCTGTGCAAAAGCTCTAATTTTTCATGCTTCGAGAGTATTTTCATGAACATAATCTCACAAATACAATTTACGGATAAGCTCTTAATCGCTACGCTGCGCTTCGGCGTAATTGATTCGTCAGTGCTATTCGCACTTCCTCACCCCTGCGGGGTTCCTCGCTATCGCTGCGAAATCCTAAATGCTCTCGGTGATCGCATTTAGTCGTAATTGAGTGCAATACCGGAGGTTACTTCGTAATTCCGTAATTCGTAATTGAACACCATACCCGCATTCTTCTCCAAACCCCAACCCCTAAACGCTAATCCCGAAACTCTCATCCCATCTCTGAAAAATTAAAAATACACCCCGAGCCCAATGTGATGATTACCTCCGACGGCGGGGCGCGCGGAATACGCATAATCCAGTTGGAGCGCGCCGGCACGGATGCCGAGCCCTCCGGAAATGCCGCCATCCGTGTCTCCGCGGAACGCGTAACCGCCGCGGAGAACCAGAATTTTCCGGTAAGCGATTTCCGAACCCAGGAGCCATTCCGCCTGATAATCGGTACGGCGATAAGCATCGGCATGAAAGGCGAGGCTGAATGCAGACGTTAAAGGGTAAGTCCCCGTAACCCCGGCCTGTAAACTGAGCGGAGCATGTTCCTTCTCCGATTCGTATTCGGAAACCCAGCCGAAATTGCGGACGGCGGCACCGAAAGAAAAGTAACGGTTCAAGCGGAACGCGCCGCCGGCATCGGCTAAAAATGCGTAAGCACTTTCATTTTCGATCGTCTGGGAGGCAAATCTGGCCGAAAGTCCCCAACGAAAAGCGGAAGGCCTGCTGCCGATACCGAGTTGAAGCGCCCAGGCTCCCGCTCCGTAATCTTCCGTTAAAAAACCGTTATCGTCCCGCCCTTCCAAATCGTCGTAACTCAAAAATTCAAGACCGGCGCTCACATTCAAATAGCGAAAGGAATTCCCGAAATAAACGGAAGTAAAGTTCGCCGCGGTAACATCGGAAAAGACAATCTGATTGATTCCGAGATGCGCTTCATCGGATGCCGCCGTTGCCACCGGATTCCGCGAAACTTCGGACGCATTTTCCGGACTTGCAATACCCGCTCCCGCGAGAGCGGCGGTTCGGGGAGATACCGTCATGGAAAGGAATTTCATGGTCGTTCCGCCCGGATCCACCTTCCAAAAATCACCGCCGGCAAAAAGAGAGGCACTGCCGGCAACAGTGATGAAAAACGTGCGAAATAAAATTTGTCGAAGCATAGGAAAAAAATACATTTTTCAAAGCCGGCAGGCTTTCAAAAGCGCTAGAGCTTCCCGGTTGAGTTCTTCGGCACGCCGAAAGGAATCGGCTTCCACATAACACCGGAGTTCGGGTGCATTTCCGCTCGGGCGCAAATGAATCACTTCGCCCGAGTCAAAGGTCATGCGCCACCCATCCGTCGAATCGGTCGCGGTAATTTTCCCCGAAAGTTTCCCGAAAACGGATTCCGCAAATGAAACATCGGAAAATTTTTGTACCAGTTGTCTGCCTTGTTCCGCAGGGAAATTTTTGAGGCGGTCACTCATGGTAAATCGCGGCGGCAACGAACCGAGTAAATCGGAAATGTTTTCGCAGCGCGTTCTTGCGGCAAAAAGCATTACGATAATCGGGAGAACGGCATCGCGCGTGGGGAGCGCTTTCAGCGTTTTTTCTCCCCGCCGGAGATCGGAGTTTAAAAGAAAACCGCCGTTGGCCTCATAACCGGCGACACTCGAAAAATCTTGGGAAAGAGCCTGCATCCCCTCAATGACAAACGGACTTCCGATACGCGTGCGCACCGCTTTTTTAAAACTTCCGGATTTTTCCAGCGCGGTATTGCAACTTACGGGAACAGCCACAGCCTCAATCCCGAGCTCCCGGGCTACCAAAATCCCGAGAACATCGCCGCGAAGCCATTCCCCGCTTTCATCGGAAATCAGAGGGCGATCGGAATCGCCGTCGGTACTCACGATGGAATCAAAACCGTTCTTAATTTGTTCGCGGGCAAAGGCGGCATCTTCGGCGCGGATCGCTTCGGTATCTACCGGGATAAACGTTTCGCTGCGCCCGAGCGGCTTTACATAGGCTCCAAGCCCTTCCAAAATCCGAAATAAAATATCGCGCCCCACCGCAGAATGCTGATAAACGCCGACACTCAAACCGGAAAGCGCCCGGCTCCCGAAAAAGTCGAGATAGCGGGAAACATAGCGCGCCTCGGCAACCGGATTCACCGCCGACAATTCCGGCGCTGTTTTTAACATTTGTTCGGAATCAAAAAGGGACTCATCCCAGGAAACCGAAAGGCTCGTCATCTGCGATTCGTCGCGTTTCGTGATTTCTCCGAACGGGTGATTGAATTTAATGCCGTTCCGGTCATCGGGAATATGGCTGCCTGTCACCATAATCGTCGGGATTTGTTCTTCAATTCCATAGAGCGCGATCGCGGGGCTCGGAATTGGCCCGGCGTAGATACTTTCCCAGCTAGAGTCCGCTACCGCCGCATGAAGAGCGCGCAAAATCCGGGGGGTGCTCGGGCGAAGATCGCCGGCAAAGGCCATGGTTCGCTTTCCGGGATAAGTCTTTTCACAATGAGAAATAAAAGCTTTGGTGTAGAGGTAACACACTCTGTCGGTCATCGCATCCACAAGCCCGCGGGCCCCGCTCGTGCCGAAAGTCACGCCGCTTTCCTTCATCAGGGTTTCAATCGAAATTTCCATCATTTTCTCGCTGGTTTATTTCCGTTTCGGAATATACAAATAAATGTCTTTGTTTATGCCGTTAGGCCTTATACTCATTCCCTGAAATGTTCAGACTATGGTGCAATTAGGGACGTTGAACGTGAATGACCGCAAGTTCTAAACAAGAATTCTATATTCTCTCCCATGGATCGTTTCCGCCGCCGCCGTTTCGGGCAAAATTTTTTGGATGATGCTACGGCAAAAATGATTGCCGAAGATTTGCCGGTTCAAAAGCATGAAGAAATTCTCGAAATCGGCCCCGGGCACGGGGCCATGACGGCACATTTGCTTAAATCCGGCGTTCCTCTCACGGCTGTGGAAATTGATGAAGAATGTGTTGCGGTGTTGCAGAACAAATTCCGCAGTGATCCTCACTTTTCGGTGATCCATTCGGATTTTATGAAGTTCGATCTGAGTGCCTGGCTTGCTTCCCATCCGGCGGCCCGGATTACCGGAAACCTGCCTTACAACGTTTCTACAGCCATTGTCGCCCGCCTGATGCCCAAACTTTCCCGGACCCGCGGCTTTATGGGAATGGTACAGCTGGAGGTCGCGGAGCGCTTGTGCGCCGTTCCCGGAACCCATGCTTACGGGAGCCTTTCCGTGTGGGTGAGAGCTTACGGCGAGCCTAAAATACTGCGAAAAATCGGTCCGGAACATTTTACGCCGAAACCTAATGTGGATAGCGCCACCGTTTTAATTCTCCCGCGGGAAAAGCCTCTCGAGGCCCCGCCGGCTTTTTTCGAGTGGGTACAGCTCGCTTTTGCCATGAAACGCAAACGTCTCGCCAATGCCCTCGGTAAATCATTCCTAAAAAAAGAAGTTTTTGAAGCCTTGGCCTGTTTGAATCTTTCGGAAAATACGCGAGCCGAAGAACTCTCTCCGGAGCAGTTTTTAGAACTTTACCGGAGACTCGTTCCCGAAAAAATTATGTAGATTCAAGATATGGTTAACTTAATTCCCTTTCATGAAAAAGTTCCGCAAGTCGGTGAACGCGTATTCCTTGCCGAGGGAGTGCGCATTATCGGCGATGTGGTGATCGGAGACGATTCTTCGATTTTTTACAATGCCGTATTGCGCGGTGATCTCAATTCCATTGTGATCGGCAGAAATACAAACATTCAAGACGGCACGGTCGTTCATTTATCCGAAACACACGGCGTTCAAATCGGAAATAGCGTGACCGTCGGCCATAACGTAATTCTGCACGGCTGTAAGGTGGAAGACGGCTGTACCATCGGGATGGGCGCGATTGTGATGGACGGCGCCTGCATCCGGAAAAATTCCATCGTCGGAGCCGGCGCGCTCATAACGGCCGGAAAAGAATTTCCGGAAAATGCTCTTATTGTGGGGAGTCCGGCGAGAATTTTAAGACTTTTGACCGAAGAAGAAATTCACACCAACCGGTTCAATACGGAGCATTACATTCAAATTAAAGAAGATTTACGCACCAGCCAAAAATAATCTTATGAAGCGGTTTATTTTTCTTATCAATCCGGTGAGCGGCGGCGGGCTCGGGAAACAAGTTTATCAATATCTTCCCGAGATTATGCAGTCGATGAGTTTTACCGAGAGTGACTGGGAAGCCGAATTTACCGCCGCGGACAATCGCGAAGAACAAATTTTAAGCCTTTTAAAATCCACGGAAACCCTTATCGCCGTTGGCGGCGACGGAACCGTTTCCTCCGTTTTTCAGGTGTTGCTGCGCTCCGGGCTCGCTTCTTCCGTGAAGATCGGGCTCATTCCTCTCGGCACCGGGAATGACCTCGCCCGCATTTTAAACCTGCACGATCCCTTTGTCAATAAAGGTTTATTGTTTTTATTGCGGAGCCTCGTGAGAGCCCATTCGCGCCCGTTCGATATCTGGCTTGTGAATGAAAAATGGACTCTCGCGAATTATTTTTCAACCGGGATCGATGCACGCATCGCCCATGATTTCAACCGCGACCGCAATGAAGGAAAGGTTTGGGGAAATTCGGTTTTTGCCAATAAAACTCATTATGTCCGCCGCTTTTTTTCAGACCGGAATTATAAACTCGGGAAAGGTTCTATCCGGATTGAAACGGCAGATGAACCTGAAATCATCGATATTTCGGGGCATCGCACGGTCATTGTCGGAAACATTCCGAGTTTTGCGAGCGGAGCCAATCCTTTTTATGCCTCCGATATCGCCGACGGACTTTTGGAAGTCGTTCCGGTACCGAACCTCATGGCTTTTTTCGGGGCGATTGTATTTGGGAATATCCCGGTATTCGGGAAACTTTACAAAAAATATTTTTTGCCCACTCATAAAGCGAAATCGCTGAAATTGAATTTCGAATCGGACGAATTTCATCAATTGGACGGAGAAGATTTCACAGGCGAACTGGGAAAAGAAATTTCAATCCGTTGGGGGAGCCAGGTGCAGATGCTCTTTTTAAACAAGGATACGTTATAATCATGGGACTCCGTTTCGCCCCTGTTTCCCTCGAAACCGTTCTTCGCTTTCTGAACGCCGGTATCGAGTTTTTACAGGGGAACGCGATCGCCGAAGTTTCGGGAATGGCACCTTTGGAAACGGCAGGCGGGAACGAAATTTCCTTTTGGTCGGAAACGAGCGTTTCCGGAAGCGCGAGAAACACAAAGGCCGGAGTATTGCTGGTTCCGGCTCGCTTTGAAGGCACTCCGGGAGAAGCGAAAGCGATCATCCGCGTTGAAAACCCCTATCATGAGGCGGTGCGCCTTTTAAACCGTTTTTACATTCCGCACCAAACGTTCCCCGAAAGCGTGATTGCGCCGTCGGCGCGGATTCATGAAACCGCCGTGGTGGAAGGTTCCGTGGGGGAAAATGCCGAAGTCGGCGCCTTCTGTGTGGTCTCGAAAGGAGCGAGTGTCGGTGCGGATTCGCGGCTTGAGCCGCATGCGACTTTATATGCCAATGTGCATCTCGGCGCGCGCGCGGTGGTGCAGGCGGGGGCGGTGATCGGGAGCCGCGGATTCGGTTTTTATTTTCATGAGGGCAAGCGGATTCCGGTGCCGCACCCGGCGGGAGTGATTGCCGGGGATGACTGTGAATTCGGCGCGAATATGGTGGTCGCCGCCGGATTTTTAGAACCCACGCGCATCGGCGACCGGTGCCGCTTTGATTCTTTCGTGCAAATCGGGCATAACTCGCGCTTGGGCAACGATATTTACATGGCTTCCCAGTCGGGAGTTTCCGGGAGCGTGATTGTGGAAGACGGCGTGGAACTCGGCGGCGGCGCACAGGTTGCCGGACACCTCACTCTCGGAGCCCGCGCACAGGTCGCGGCAAAAGCCGGAGTTACGCGCAGTATCGCGCCCGGGCAAATTGTCTCCGGCTTCCCGGCAATTCCCATTGCCGAATGGCGCCGCCAAATGGTGAACCTCCGGAAAATGGGAAACAAATAAGGTTTTTCATGCCGGTTTTCAGCGGAAGTTCCCTCTCTCACCCTCTCGTAAAGGTGGAAATCGACTGCGAGAAAAAATCAAACCGGGGAAATTCCTGGTATTCCGGCACGGCATTGCTCTGGAACTCTCGCGATTTCGCCTCATTTTCAAAATTGAAACGCCGCGTGGCGCGCACCACCATCGTAGAAGATGACAGCGGGCATTTTCTCGCCACCCCCGAACACCTCACGCCCGTTCTCTTACTTTATGCAGAATCGTCCTTTCAAATCCGGGTTTTGCAAAATGAATTTCCGCTGCTTGACGGGAGCGCTTTCTCCTGGTTTCAAAAAATCCGGCGCATCGCCGGAGCGCCTCAAACGCTTTGTTTTTACGATGTTCCGCTCCGCGAAAAATGGGAGTGGGAAACCGGGTTTTGTGAAATTGCCCCCGCAGAAACGTTTGAAACGGAATACTCGGTTTCGAATCGTTTTTGGAGTGACTCGGCATTCCATGCCGTTTACGATGCCGAAGATTTGCTCCCGCTTCTCCAGGCGCGGACTTTTATTTTTGAAGAAGAATATCTTGCGGCAAAGTCCCGGGGGCTTCTCGCCGGCGCAGATACCTCTGCAGGTCTTTTATTAAAAACAAACTCATCAGGTGAAGTCTCCGTGATCTGCGGCGGAAAATTCCGCGCGCCTAAAGAAATGATTTGCCATAAAATCCTGGATCTGATCGGAGATGTAACACTGCCCGCTCCGTTTTTACCTAGATTAAGAATCAGAATTCATAACGGCGGACACGTCGCTCACCATCAGCTTTTAGAGAGGTTGCTCCCTTATGTCCCTTTTGGAAACTTTGTCTAACTTACCGAAACCGGAAAAGTCAAATCTCGTTTTGGATTACGCAGGTATTCTTCAAATTTTGCCGCACCGCTATCCGTTTCTTTTGGTGGACCAGGTTTTGGAAATCACGGAAGGCGACGCTCCAAGTATCACCGCCGCTAAAAATGTGTCGTTCAACGAACCGTTTTTTCAGGGGCACTTTCCTGCAGAGCCCGTGATGCCCGGAGTTCTGCAAGTCGAAGCCATGGCTCAAGCCGGCGGTATTCTCACTTATCTCACGAGTAAAGAAGCGCAGGGAAAACGCCCCGCATTTATGTCCATTGACGAATGCCGTTTCCGCCAGCCGGTACGCCCGGGCGATCGCCTGATTCTCAAAGTGACTCTCGAAAAAATGCGCCGCGGCATTGCCGAACTTCGCGGAGAAATTTACTGTGAAGATAAACTTGTCTGCAATGCGCTCATGAAGGCTACTTTGGTTTAACCGGTAATCATGGCTCCGAAAAAGAAAAAACCGAAGAAAAAAACACCATCCCAAGCTCCGAAATGGCTTGCCGTTGCGGCGGGTTGGGTTCTTGTGGTTCTCGGTTTTGTGCTGTTGCTTTCATTTCTCACTTTCAGCAGTCTCAAAGGGCCCGATGGCGCGGTCCTCGGTCCTTTTTTCGGAAAAATATTCCCTGAGTTTCTGCATGATTTCTTCGGAAAACTCGCTTCGTTTTTTCTGAGTTTAGCTTTTGTTTTCTGGGGCGTTTGGCTTGTGAGTGAGAGGCGTTTCATTCGCCTTTTGAAATTTGCTTCGGGTTTTTCCATTCTCGTTCCGATCGCCGCCCTGCTCGTGCAATTGCGTGAAGACGGTTCCGGCGGGCTTCTCGGGCGTTTCCTTTGGAATTATCTTCTGAACCCTCTTTTCGGCGGTTCGATGGCGGTTCCCCTGATTCTTTGTATCGCCGGTATTTTAGCGGTTTGCATTTTAGCCTTCGGGCTGCGGCTCTCTCATTTTGCGTGGATAAAAGCGCTATTCCTGCGTATTCGGGCCTCACGGCAAAACCGCAAAGCTTTGAAAGCCCAAGTTCCTCCGGAAATCGAACGGAAACCGGGTAAGAAAAATCAGGAGCCTGAAATTCGCTGGGATGACACACAAATTATCCACCGGGGGAAAGCGGCACTGTTCAAAGGCGGGTTTGAAACGTTCGGCGGGCAGCCTGTTTTCGATGTCACCTCGGAACAAATCGCGAGTTCTTTCAACGATGATTTTCACGATCATTACAGAGAAGATGAAATTGATGCCAAGATGCGCTATTTGGCGGAAAATAAAGACCGCCTGACCCAAAGAGAACGCGCCGAACTCCGGAAAGAAATTGCCGAACTCCGCCGGTTGAGAGAACAGAGCCAGTGGGAAAACGAACGCCGCGGCGACCCGAAAATCGAAGGTGTTTACCGAAAGAATGAAAATCAACTTCAACTCCAACTTTTTTCGGACGGTTCGGGTTCTTTTTTCTCCGGGCCGGAAGAAAACATAAAAGAGGAAACTCAAGAGACTGCCGTATCCGAAGAAAACAGCGTCACTCTCCCGTTTGAAAATACGGAGCCGGAACCGGCCGGAACTTCGGCAATTACGGAACCGACGGTGATTTATCAAATTCCGGAAGTAAATGAGATTCTTCCCGAGCCGCCCGAGCAAACCGCCGATTACTCCGAAGAAGAATTGCAGGAAATCGCGCGCGATGTGGAAAGGCAATTGGAGAATTTCAAAATCAAGGGGCGCGTCATCGGCATTACCACAGGGCCGATGATTACGCGTTTTGAAGTGGAACCCGGCCCGGGTGTGAAAGTGTCGAGATTTGCCGCCCTGCAGGAAGATTTGGCGCTCGCGTTAAAAGCATCTGCCATCCGGGTTCTCGCACCGATTCCCGGAAAATCCGTGGTAGGGATTGAAATTCCGAACCGCCGGTTACAAACGGTTTACTGCCGCGAAATTTTAGAAAGCGAAGCGTTCCGTGCCGAAAAGGATGATTCGAATAAAATCACGGTCGTTCTCGGAAAAGACATTACGGGAAATCCGTTTACCATGAACCTCGCCCGCGCTCCTCACATTTTGATTGCGGGGCAGACGGGTTCGGGAAAATCGGTGTGCATCAACGTGCTGATGGCGAGCCTGCTTTTCAGTAAAACGCCGGAAGAACTCCGCCTGATTCTGGTGGACCCGAAAGTGGTGGAATTGAAGTTGTACGAACAAATTCCGCACTTGATGTTCGATGTGATTACGCAGCCCGATGATGCAGTGAAAGTACTTCAATGGGCGTGCCGGGAAATGGATGCCCGTTATGAGATTCTCGCAAAGGCAAAAGTCCGTAACCTCGCCGGATTCAATCAAAAGGCCGTGAACGGAGAACTTCCGGAAGAAGTACCCGAAGAGAAGCGGGAGAGGATGCCGTTTCTCGTGATTATCGTCGATGAACTTGCGGATTTGATGATGGTGGCCGGAAAGGAAGTGGAAAAATCCATCGCGCGCATCGCCCAAAAAGCGCGGGCGGTGGGAATTCATTTGGTGCTTGCCACTCAACGCCCGTCGGTGAATGTGATAACCGGGTTAATTAAGGCGAATCTTCCGACGCGTCTGAGCTTTAAGGTCGCTTCTCAAATTGACGCGCGCACGGTCATGGACCGTGCCGGTGCGGAAAAGCTGATCGGGCGGGGTGATATGCTTTTCCGCGCCACGGAAGACCCCGAGCCTCACCGGATTCACGGCGCTTTCCTCTCCGATTCCGAAGCGGAGAAACTCGCCGATTTCTGTTCTTCGCAGGGAGTTTCTTTGAATCGTCTGGATCGCAGCGCTTTTGAATCCGGAGACTCCGAAGGCGGAGACGGTAATGAAGGCGGCGGGATGCTTGACAAAATAGATGCGCTCCTCTTTGAAGTTGCCCTTTTTGCGACAACGATTGGAAAAATTTCCACGTCCCTCGTGCAGCGGCGATTCGGCGTGGGTTATGCCCGGGCCGGAAAAATTGTGGATCAAATGGAACGCCTGAGAATTTGCAGCGAAGCTTCGGGCTCCAAACCGCGGGAAATCCTGCTTACCGACGATGAAATCCGGAATCTGATGCGCACTTATCAGTAAAGTTCGGGCAAAGGAATTTGTAACGATGTACTCACCCCGGCGGACTTACCGGGGAACGCACCCGAAGTTCGATTTTCAATATGGGCAAACCGGTGATTTTTTCATAATTTTTCCTTTGATGATGAAAATTTTGCTTTTTTTCTTGTTTTTTGCGGTAACGGCGCAGGCGCGCATGTCGCTTGAATTTGACCGCGACCGGATTGAAGCGGGAAAACCGTTTGAAATTCGCCTTGTGGTACCGGTTCAGGAACTTGCGGATTCCCGCGGTATACCGCGTCTAAATTTACCGCCCGAAATTCAATCGCGCGGGTTGGATAGTCTCGATACTCAGCAGACGGATTTTTTCGGGCGCGGATTTCAGGTGAGGAAATATTCTTTTAAACTCACCGCTCCGAAAAAAAACGGGCGCTATCTTGTGGGGCCGCTTTCCTGGGTGATCCGCGGAACGGAATATGAAATTCAAGACCGGATTGCTGTTTCGGTGCAGCGTTCTTACGATGATGCGGCGCTTGCCGTTTCGCTGACGCCCGCCAAAAAAAGCGTTTATGAAGGCGAGCAGTTTTCTTTACTGTTGAACATCTACACTTTTGAGCATTTCCAAGGTGAGTTGAGCCCTCTTTCCATGGACCTCGGAAACGATTTTATCGCTCACCGCTCCGATCTTTCCAATTTGCAATTCAAGCGTTTGGAGAACGCTCCCGGAGAAATGGAGGCGAAAGCGAATTTTGCCTGGATCGCTCCCGTGAAAAGCGGGGAACTCACTATTCCCCCGTTTCGTTTCAAATACATGAAACAGGGCCCGCCGAAAGTGGTGGAGGAAAATCAATCCGGCGGCGGATTTTCCATGAGTTTCAAAAGCATCCGGCAATCCTCGGAAGAAGCAGAAGCCGCTTCCGCTCCGGTGCGCATCCGCGTACTCCCGCTCCCGGCCACAAACCGGCCGCAAAATTTTTCAGGCATGGTCGGGAATTATTCCTTTTCCGGCAATTTCGATAAAACCGAACTCAAAGTCGGCGATGCGCTGACACTCTCCATGGTGATTAAAGGTGATGGAAAACCGGGGACGATTTCCGACCCGGAGCTTCCCGATTTTTCCGAATTCCGCGCCGTGCCTCCGGAAATAAAACTCTCCAAAAAAGAATCCGGAAATAAAGTAATAACCACCAAAGAAATCAAAGTTTTCCTTTATCCGAAAAAGAAAGGCGAGTTTCACATTCCGGAAATTACCTACCACTGGTTTGACCCGGTTGCCAAACAATATCGTTCGAAAACGCTTGGGCCCTGGGATATCAAAGTGGAAAAAGGCGATGCATTGGAAACTCCCGTTTATAGCGGCGGCGGAGCCGTTTCTCAAAAAACGATCGAAGCGCTCGGCGATGACATTCGCCATATCCGCACGAATGCACTGAAAGATTCCGGCAAACAGCCTTACCGCGAAGTTTGTTTTTGGGTTCTTCTCGTATTGCCGTTTCTGCTCTACCCGCTGTTTGTCTGGTGGATTCTCAAACGGCGGCTCCATAAAAACGATGCGATCCTGATGAGAAAATCCCGGGCGCGAAAAAATCTTCAAGTTTATACGAAGAGTGCGAAAGAGGCGCTCCGGAATGGAAACTTTAAAGAGTTTTATGCTTTGCTCGAAAACGCGCTCATCGGCTATTTAAGCGATCTTTCCAATCGCGAGTTCCGCGGTATGACTCAGGAGATTCTGAAAACGAATCTGGAAGAACTTGGCTTCCGGGAAACGGAAATTGCGGAAATCCGGAAATGGCTGAATCTTTGCGATGAAGTGCGTTTTGCTCCGGTGTCTCACTCGCAAGCCGAGGGAGAAAAGGCTCTCCAAAAATTTGAGGATCTCTGTGAGACCTTGGAGGTTTTAAGATGACTTCCCTTTTCCGAAAACTGATTTGTATTTTTTCTCTTTTGACGGTGTCCGGTTTTGCCGAAAATGATTGTTCCGCCGACTGGCAATCCGGAATTCAAGCCTATCAGGAAGGTCGCTTTGAAACGGCGATACTCTCTTTCACCGCCTGCGTGGATGCGGGAGTACAAAATGCCGATCTTTATTACAATCTGGCAAATGCTTATTTCCGGGAAGGGCGGCTCGGTTACGCGATTCTATACAATGAAGCCGCGCTCCGTCTCGCTCCGGCCGATCCGGATATTCGGTACAACTTAAAATACGTTCGAGAGAGAATCCGGGATAAGGTGGAAGAGGAAGAAGAAAACCCGATTTTAAACGCCCTTTTCCAAATCCATCACGCCCTTTCCCTGTCTCAGGAACTTTGGCTCGTGATAGCTTTGATATGGCTGATCTTTTTCTTTGTGCTGCTCCGGGTATGGGTCAAGCAACCGCGCTTTAAAAATCTTTGCATCGGAATTTCGCTCGCTCTTCTTTTGCCCACCCTTCTCGCCGGAGCGAGTGCCGTTTATAAGACGTTTATCTTCACTACCGAGAAACGCGCTGTGATTCTCCTGGCAGAAGCTGATGTGATGAGCGGGCCGGGAGACCGTTATCAAACACTGAACACGCTTTCGGAAGGAACGGTGGTGGAAGTGATCGGCGAGCAACCGGGATTTTTTGAAATTCGCTTGGGTGAAAAAGTGAAAGGCTTTGTCAAATCTACAGAACTCGGGTTGATTCCTTAATGAAAAAACAAAGAATTGCAGTCGGGTTGAGCGGCGGGGTCGATTCTTCGCTCACCGCGAAACTCCTGATGGACCGCGGTTACGAGGTGGTGGCGGTAACGCTTCTCGTGCATCCGGAGGTGAGCGCCGCGCCCGCCGGAGAAAACCATGCGGTATCGCGGGCGCGGGAAGTGGCCGCGCAGTTCGGCATTGAACATCACGTTGTTTCCTGCGCGGATGCCTTTTCTAAGGAAGTCTTGTTTCGCTGTTACGAAGACTTTGTAAATGCGCGCACGCCGAACCCCTGCGTTTATTGCAATCGCCATGTGAAGTTCGGCTGGCTCATGGATTTTGCCGAACGGGAATTGAACGCACCTCTCGTTGCCACCGGGCATTATGTACAAATGAAAGAATGGGAAGGGGTGACACGCCTGTTCCGCGGAGCGGATGCTTCCAAAGATCAATCTTACTTTTTGTTTGCCCTCACCGATGCGCAGCGCGCCCGCATTAAAACGCCGCTCGGCAGTTTTCTTAAAACCGAAGTGCGGAAGCTTGCCGCCGAATACGGAATCGCAAGTGCGCGAGACAAAGACAGCCAGGATATATGCTTTGATATTTACGGGGAACCTTACACGAATTATTTAGGTTCCCGTTTCGGTTTTTCCGAACAGCCGGGTTTCTTTGTCGATGAATCCGGTAAAAAAATCGCGCCGCACACGGGACTTCACCGCTATACCATCGGACAGCGCAAAGGACTCGGTGTTGCCCTCGGCAAGCCGGCGTTCATAAAAGAGATTCATTCCGGCGGGGATATTGTTTTAACCACCGAACACGACCATTTGAAATGCGAACAAATGAAGATTCGAAATCTCGTTTGGCATGGAACACGCCCGTCCGAAAAAATACGCTGTACCGTTTCTACACGTTACCGGCAACATCCGCTGGCCTGTACGCTGACCGTCGAAGAAGACGGAAACGCTCTCGTGAAATTCGATACTCCGCTCGCCGCCGTCACGCCGGGGCAATGTGCCGTCTTTTATCGAGATGATTTGGTTCTCGGCGGCGGCTGGATTAGGGCGTGTTCACATAACCGTTCAATACCCATCTTTTGATGGCTTCGGCGCATTAGTTGAGTTCGTGTGGGCATATAAAACGTTCCAATTGTGCGCCGCCGCCTGGTTCCGCTATGCTTCGTTAAATTTTCTTGAAATACCACCGGTATTCCTGCGAAAATTTGCCTTGC
>QMCE01002248.1_pt1 | contig 14355 bp, 13 predicted proteins | sample 1821851 | NCBI WGS metagenome assembly QMCE01 (sample SAMN09453174, study PRJNA476694) | Termite gut metagenome, whole genome shotgun sequencing project. | isolation source: worker | host: Odontotermes sp. | place: South Africa:Pretoria | collected 2016-01-28 | reverse complement strand
AAACTTTTTAAGTCAATTTACAAGGATAATAAGTTTCTTTCTCCTACTGTTAAGCACTCGATTGAACAATATTGCCCGTGGGACTTAAAAGACTTTCTTAAAATTGACGGAAAATGGAAATGGACTGTTGAAGAAGATAAAAGAGAGCCTAATAAAGTTAATTTAGAGGCAAAAACGGCTAATAGAGTTGATTGGCTTGTAAAAGGAGAGGGTATTCCGGCTGAAAAAGAGGGAGCAGTTTATAGTGTAACGTGGATTGAACAAATGCCTCCATTAGAAGAATTGGAAAGTGTACGATTTGGTCTTGATTTTGGTTGGACTAATGACGAAACAGCAATCGGAATGGTTGCAAAAAGCGGAAATAAGATATTTATCAAAGAGATTTTTTATCAGGTTCTGAACGGAAAAGAACCACACGAAAAGTTAAATTATCTGTATTCTCAGATATTTTCTATATTCTGTCGTGATACTTCTGAATTTTTCCCCTGTGAAAAAGGAACAATGCTTAAAAATACTCTAAAAGAAGAATTTGGAATTAAAGATAGAAAGTTTTGGATTGAAATTATATGCGAAACGCAGGATAACTTTAAAGACCTGCATTTTGTAGCAGGATTAAAGAATTTAGCCACACAAGACAAAGAAAACAGTCTGCTTTTCTATAAGATGACTAAAAAGCCTCGAATAGAAAAGAGAATAGAAAATATGAAGTCTTATGATTTACACGTTGTAAGGTCTGCTAATATCGAGAGAGAATTTAACAACTATACTTACGATATGATTGGAGATGAAATAACAACAGTCGTAAGCAAAGAGAAAAAAGGTGCTAATAATTACGACCACTTGCTTGACGCAATTGGTTATGCTATTTATCAAAGATACAGAAAATTATGAGTTGGTTTGGATTAAGTGATATTTGGGATTACGTTGTACACAGAAGGCATCGTTATCAGTGGTATGGAACAGGATTGCCATATCAGGGTATTAAACCTAAAAGCGTTGAAAACGTTTATCGAATGTACGATTTATACGCTCCGCTACAAAAGTGTATAAATGAAATTCGACTTGGTTTTTCCGCTTGCAGTCTTTGGGTTTATTCAGGTGAAGATATTAACCAAAGAGAAAGCGATACAAAGCAAAAACTATTCAAAGAATTAATCATTACCGGTGAATTAGAGAAAATGGTTAAACAGGCTCTTTTAACCGGTGTAGTATTTCTTCTTAAAGAGAAGTCTGGAAGTATTTACCGACAAAGACCAAAAGTTATTGATATTCGTTGTACATCTAACTATAAATACGATGAACAAGGCGATATTATCGGGTTTACTTATCACAAGAAAAAAATCGCGAAAAACGATTTTATAATTATTCAATTAGAAAGCAATGAAAAATGCTGTTTTGTTAGTGAACGGTTAAAGGCTTTGCAAGACCAATTATTGACGTATGGTTTTATTCAGGAAACAGCAAGAGAGATTTTTGGTTATGGTGGTGCAAAAAAACTGATAAGTCTTGACGGTGGAGATTTTGAAAGTTACCAATCTGCACAGACAGAAGAAGAAAAGCATCAAATTACAGAGGAGTTAAATAATGACTTCGGAAATAGACGTCATCAAAGACGTTATCAAGTAACAGGAGTTAAGGCTACGGCAGTAGATTTAACGGCTAATATTACTGACTTGCAATTAAAAAATAGCAGTGATTTTGTTAGAGATGAAGTAGCAAATTTATTCTGTATTCCAACCGTTCTTTTTGGTAGTGGGTCTGCTGCGTATGCTAAAATTGCTGAGGCAAGACTTGATTTCTTTGAAAGTTTTATAAAACCATTTGGAGAGCAGTTAATTAACTCATATCTTTACCATACGGAAAACTATTCGGGTTGGGTTTCTGTTGAGGCAAGCGATTTAAGTTATTATCAATTAGCAAACAGTCGTAGAGCAGCAGCGGTACAACAATTCGGACAGGGATTAAGTAACCTTGTAAATGCAGAAATAGTAACCGCAAATGAAGCAAATAAAACATTTATTGCAAATTTATGATTACGGAAGAACAAATTAAAAGACTTGAACAGGAACTTGCTGAGATGAACGGTGAAAGCCGTAGAGCAGCAAAGACTGTTTTTCTTGATACAAATGTTCAAGATGATGAGGGAATTATAACTATTAAGGCTGTTTCCTGTTTAGGAGGTACGCTTAATAATTGGAACGAGTTAATTCCTGAAGAAGTTTTGAAAAGTAATTCCGGTAAGTCTGATATTATTATTGATGTTTCACACTCGGCTGATTTTCTTAAAGTATTAGATTTTGACGGTGTTCTTTCTATTGAAACTGTTAGAGCAGGAGATATATTTTCATTACTTCCTGGAAATCTTACAGCAGATGATAATTTACAGGCTTTGGTAGTAACATTTACGGTTCGTAGAGATACTCACCCAGAATACTATAATTTAGCAAAAGCAGGAAGATTAAAACATTTTTCTACTACGGCTTATCAAAAAGCAAGTCTTGCTATTAATCCATTTTCAGGATATGGTGATGAAAAATCTAAGGATTTATTTAGAAAATACAGCAAAGAAATAGTAGGAATAGATAAAATAAATCTTCCTCACTTTATTGTAATTACTTCTATTGATATATGGGGAGTATCGCCAGATTTATATCCGTCTCAAAGAGGAGCAAAGTCATTAGAAATTACAGCCAGAGAGGCAAAAGAAGAAAAATCAGTACTTGATGTACTATTTGGAATAGAAACAATTTTTTAACAACTTAATTTATCATTATGGAAGTAGATGAACTGATTAAACAAGTTAAGTCCGCAGTTGAAACGGAAATGACTACTCGTGGTGCTAAATTCGCAGATGTTGATGCTTTGGATAATCTAAAAAAGGAACTTCAAGCCCTTTCGGAAAGAAAAGCAGCAACTTTTGAGGAAGATGCACAGTCTTTGCTCGTTGATTTCGCGACAAGAGCAGGAGCAAGTAAAATTGACTTTGAACAATTCTTCAAGTCAATAAATGAAATGAGCGAAGATTTTTCGGCTCGTAAGGCAAAAGAGGCAGAACAAACAGAAGAAATCCCTTTGGAAGAGGCTGTTGCGCGTTGCGCAAAAGAAGTACAGGGAACTGACGCTTATCGTTCATTCGTTAGCGGAGAAACAAACCGTCTTTCAATGCGTGCTGCTGCTACAATGACTTTAACAACAGTTAAAGATGTGCTTGACCGTGAACTTAAAGAGGGTATTATCACAGAACCTCGTCGTCGTGGTTGGTTGGATTTGTTTAATGCACTTCGTGTAGCAGATACAGATGCAACTCATATTACTATCGCAGAAAGACGTAAAAAAGAGGGTGATGTTATCGGTCTTTCTGAATTAATGGTTAAGCCAAAACTTGACTTAATGTATGTACCTAAAAGATACAGTTACATTATGATTGGTGGACACTCATCTTTTACAAACCGTGCATTAAATGACTTCCCTCAAATTCTTCGTGATGCGATTGATGAACTTAAATTCAGCGGTTATCAAAAACTTGCTGAGTATATGTTTACCGGATTCACTGACGCTGAGGGTAACCATTTTGTTGGTCTTGATGAAGTAGGTGTGCCTTATGTTGCAAATGGTTTTATCGCAGAAAGTGATAATCCTCGTTTGCCTGATATTATTGCAGCAGGTCTTTCTTCCGGTGAAAGTTTGGGACTGAATTATGACATCTGAATTATGACATCGTTGTAATTTCACGTCAAAAATTCCTTTCTTGGCAAACTGCTCGTAATGCTTATGGTGTACTTCTTTCTGAGGACTTAGCGAGAATGGGTGTAAGAGTAATTGGCGATAACCAAATTACTGATGACAGTATTTACTTTATCGACAGTACTTTCTTCCGTACACGTATGCGTAGAGCGCACACAACTCTTGCAGATACTTCTCACGAAGGAGAGTTTGATATTATTCTTTCTCGCGCTTCTCAGGCAGCACAAACAGACGCAGTTACTAACTCGTTCAATGTTGTCGTAGAGTTTGGAGCATACTCTTATGACCGTTTTACAGGTCTTGGAGTTATGGCTGATACAATTTCTAACATCAAAACATTAATCACTCCTTCGGCTGTGGAGGCTTAAACTAATAAATATGGCAGAAATTAAAGTTGGGGTAAAAAAACTTACCCGTGAATTGTCGAAAGGCAAAAATGAAACAATACGTGTAAAAGTTGAGTATGTGAAGAAAACAAGTTGCTATAAAGTAGGCGATATCGCTTTTGTAGGACTTGCAGCAGCAGAAGAACTGAAAAAACGTGGACTTGTAAAAGAGGTCAAATGAAACTAACAGATAAACACTTTTTCGCAGATATGCAAGTAAAGAAGAATGCCTTGCCGCTACATAATAGCGGCGGGCTTTCATCTCTTGCACACGGAATAGAACAGGAAAATTTAGATGATTATCTTGAACTATACGAAAAAGCGTTTATCAAACAGTTTTTAGGCGTAGAAATTTTATTCTTGATAGAAAGTAAAATGCTTAATCCTACCGATAGAAATATAATATTCGGTACAGGTAAAAAACCAAAATGTTTTCTTGCAAACTTTATTTACTATAATATGATAACTGCAACGTTAAATAATATAGTCGATAAGGGCGGAATGAAAAACGATGTAAACTACATTAGAAATAAACGTAGAGCGCATATAGTTTGGAATAGAGGCGTTGATTTATGCCGAGAGGCGCAAAAACTATTAAGAATGAGAGGTCATTGGTTACCGTGTGTAGATAGACCGATTAAACTTAGATATTATGACAGGTAGCAGACTAATAGTAGCAGCAGCCATTAATCAGGTAAATAAAGAGGATACGCCAAATGGATTTTGGTATTCTCAAAATGTTACTCCTATTCTTCCGAAATCATCGTATTTTTATGGGTTCTTTGATGAGATTTCTAATTATTTTGCTCAGTCAAGAGTAGATGAAAGACGTTTTCCGGCGATAATTAATCTTTTACCTTATGGAAATAAAAAAACCATAACGCAGGGAAGTATTGAGTTTCGCGACCAGAGAATAGTATTTATTTTGCCTATACCGGATTTTTATTCGTCAGACGATATAGACGCTATTTCTCACGAGAAAGTACTTAATCCACTTGCTGAGAGATTTATAGACAGTCTTGTTACTGTTGGTGCTATTGTAGAACCGGAATATGAAATTGAATATACTTCTTCTAAATTGATGAGCGAAGAAGAAAGAGAAATTTTAACCGGTTTCGGTGATTATTACGCTTGCTTAATTATAAGCAACCTTAACTTTTCAATTAATAAGTTGGTATGTGATGAACTTATTAATAGATACGAAGAAATTTTTAACAATCTAAATAATGTAAAATTATGGCAGCATTTGAAATAAACAGCGCAGCTTGTGGTAATGTAGAACTTTACCTTGCAAAATGCGGTTGTCGTTCCGATGTATTTCGGACTTTTAAAGGCGTTATTGTAGTTATGGGAGAGTTTGCTCTTGACCCTAACCACGAAACGCTCGACCTTTTGGGTCAGTTGAAACAGCAACAATATGAAGTTGCAAGTAACAGGATTTATTATATCCCATTTGAAAGTATTGCATCCGTTGCGGGTGGCGATTTGCGTACTACTGCACGCGCAGACGGTTTTCCGACTTCTATTGCGGAAAACGTTCCACAAATTGGTGCAACTATTTCTTCTTCTTTAAAAACTATTTATACTCATAAACAGTTGCGTAAACTGAATACTCAGTATATTAGTTTTTATGCTGTTACTGATAGTAATCTTATCTTAGGCGAAACAGACAGTAGAGGTCTTTTACTTCCAACAAGTGGTTTGCTTTGGAAATATCTTTATATGCCTATCGCAGAGGGTGGTGCAGGAGAAACAGCAGATTTAATGCTTTACTATGAAAATGTTGAGGCATTAGGAAATGATATTGCTTTCGCTGAATTGCCAAAAGAAATTCGTTTGGACAAAGAACTTCAACAACTGATGGAAATTAAACTTGATGTTATAGAGATTATTCCACCGGTTGAGACAACTACTCCGGCTGAAATTCACGTAAGATTGATTACTCCTTGTAATGGTGAAAATGTATCTTCAATTATTGAAGATAGTATTCAAACAGGAGAAGGCGGAGCAGGTCAATTGATACTTAAAAATCGTGCAACAGGCGAAGATGTTACAGGCGTAATATCTTATAATGAGGCTAACGATTATGTAGTAGTACAGTCATCTCCTGACTTCTCAGGTGCTGCTGTTCTTTCTCTTGCAGATCCATTGGTATTAATCGCGGAACACGTAGGTAGTATAGATGACGGCACATACGCAGGCGAACCCGTGAATGTAACAATTCCTGCGGGAACTACTGCATAATGTATAAGGGTAGAATAAGGGTACTGAAAGGTTCAATTCCTTTCAGTTACCTTCTCTTACAGAAAGAAGAGTTTATCAGAGTTTGTAAGCCGTTAATTAAAGCAAACGAAGATAAACAGGTACTTTCAGACCTTTGGAAAAGTCATAACGTAAAAAAGTCTAAGAATGTCAATAAAGCAACAGTTGATACAAGCGAAAGCGGAAGCGCAGAAGAAGTATCTACGGTCGCAGCAGGATAGAATTAGATATATTAAAAGACGTCTCGATGAAGGTCGTCTTGCAGTAGGCAATCCTTATGGAAGATTTATGCCGTATCTGTCTCCTGTCTCATATAAACATAAAAACAGAACAGGTACTTTAACAAGTCCTTATTGGAACTTGTGGGATACAGGCAGGTTCAGAGACAGTATTAAACTGTCAAAAACAGGAATAATACAGGCAGACTTCCATAGCGGATTGCGAGACTTATTAAAAACAATAAAAATAACAAATGAACAGCAGCGAAGACGTTGGGTTCTTGGTACTAAGTTGAAATAAAAATATGGCTTGTGGCTGTAATAAAAAAACTAAAATTATACGTAATGCGGTGGCAGAATTATCTGTTTATCCGTATGGGTTTATCTATAAAGAGAAAGACGGAAAACATTTTTTCGTTGAAAGCATTTCGTGCATTCCTGCATACGCTACAAATGTGGAATTTGTGCACAGACAGTCGCACAGTTTCAATAAATAATTATTTCGCGGCTCTTTGCGGGGATAAAAGAAGTTTATTAGTTTGGTCTTTTTTCCCCGTAAGCCGTTCCGCGATACAAGAGGCTTGCCGGATACTTTCTAACTCTGTTGGAAATGATAAGAGAGAGAAGAAGAAAGAATTGTTAATAGAAGAAATATCAGAGTTAAGCGAAAGAATACTCTATATTTCAATATTAATCAATTCTTTTTCTGCTAAATACTACCTGCTTGATAATATGTTTGCTTATGCTAAGAAGCAAGGACTTATCAGGAAAGGAGTTTTTGATGTAAATATTGCAAGTAAAAGAATAAATTTCTTGACAGTTAAGAGAAAACAACTTATCTTTGAATTACGAACAATATTCGGAGAAGTAAGTAATGATAAAATGCTTACTTATGAGGACTTGGTAAAACAGATAACAAGACTTAATATGTCTAACGCAAATATAACATTAGAAAGCAGTGTAGCATATTATTTCGGTTCTGTTAAGGCAATACTCGAAGAAAATAAAAAAATGGAACAGCGATTAAAAAAGTAATATGGCTGACGAAATTATAAGATTAGATACTGACCCAGCAATAGCCTCGTTAAAAAGATTTACACGAGAGTTAGATTTAACTGTAAAGAATGTTGATAAATTCTTTGCAGATATTAATAATAATTCAGGAATAAATAAAAATGCTTTTTCTTTTGAAGTTGGAAATTTTCAGGCTCAATTTAATGAGTTAAAAAAGATTGAGCAACAATTTAATCGTGTCGCTTCTGGTGGTGGTGGAAATTATACTCAATTAAGTCAAAAAATAAAACAATTCCGTCAGGTTTTACAAGGTACAGTTAATTATCAAAAACGTGCGAATAGCGAATTAGCACAACAAGAGAGACAATTAGCACAAGAAAAGAAAAAACAAGATTTAGCAGATAAACAGGCTTTACAGACAAAAGAATTAAAATATCAGGCGCAACAGAGAGAAGTATTTTACACTACTCAATTAAATGGAGTATTGGCTAATAATACTACAATGATTGAGAATAATACTCAAATGCGTAATCTTGCTAATACTGCAAGTAGTTTGCAATCAAGCGAGTATGATAAACTTATTGCAAAGCATCAACTTTTAACTCGTGCTATACAGGAAGAAGTTATCATTAATGGCAAAAATTCTGCTAATGTAAAAGCAATGCAAAATGAGTTAGGCGGACTTACAAACCAATTAGTTGATATAGCAAATGCAACAAATAATTGGGCTGGAAAAACAGAAAAAGGGATTCCGGCTGCTTACTCTTTACAACAAATTTTACTTGAAACACCAAATGCTGCACTCGGAGCAAGGACTTATATAATGTCTTTATCAAATAACTTGCCAATGTTTGTAATGCAAATGCAGCAGGCAGCAAAAGCATCAGGTAGTTTTAAGTCTGCACTTGCTTTACTTAAAGGTGCTATTTCTCCTATTTCTATTTTAATGGTTACATTATCAACGGCAGGTATTTTATTAGTAAATAATTGGGATAAGATTGCTGCAATATTTGATAAATCAGCTAAATCTGCTAAGAAACTTGCAGATGATTTATTAGGTCTTTCCGGTAGAATAAAAGACTTAAATAATGCTGACTTAAATTCAATATCTGAGCGTCAAAAAGGATTAGCGGATATTATTAGAATACAACAACAGTATATAGAAATAAAAAATAATGATTTATTAACTGAACAGCAAAGAGCATCAGCAATTCAAAAATTATTGAAAGATACAAATTCGCTAAGAAAACAATTAGGGCTTAGTGATATAAAAACACTAAAAGATTATGAAGAACAAGCAAATAATACTTTTTCTACATATAGACAACAACTTAATTTAAGTGCAACATCTGAACAACATCTCAATAATGTAGTAGTAGGTATAACAAGATTATCAGATTTTAGAGATGCAATTTCAAGATTAAAAGAGGCAGGTTCTGAGGTTGAAAATATTTCATTAGGAATGGAAAATTTCATAAGAAGTATGGACTTAGGATTATCTTCTGAAAATTTAGATAAGTATATGCTTTCTATTGAAAATGGGAAACCTACTATTTCTGAATTTTTTAAAGAAAATAAATTAGCAGCAGAAAATTTCGAGAAAGCAGTTAATGCAGCATTATTTGCTATTAATACTGATTCGAGTAGAATGACTATTGATAATATTAGTTATTTAAAATCATTATCAGGATTATCAAAAGAAGCTTATAATACAGTATCGTTATTGTCAAAGCAACAACAACAAGAATTAAAACGTGAGTTAGAATTATGGAAAAATAGTAATGATACTACTCGTATGGCAGGAATACTTTCTGGTGCTTATGGAAATCAAATAGATAGAAATACAAAATTATTTGAAGAGCAGTATCAAGTATTATTTAATATAGATGAAGAAACAGAACGTGCAACAAAGGCTTTACGTGATTATATTCTTCAAATGCAATCTCTAAGTATTGGAGATAATCAATTAAAACAGTTAGAAGATTATTGGCGTTCTATTGCAGACGCTGAACAAAATTCATTACAACAGCGTTCAATCGCTTACGGACAGTGGCAAAAAACGAGACTAATTCAAATAAGAAAAGCAAATATTGACGAATTTGATGAAATTAAGAAGTCATTTGCAGATAGATTGGCTGAAATAGAGAAAAACTCTTTACAGAATAGAAAAAGAGCAGAACAAGATATTCCTGCACAGGTAAATATTATCAATAAGTCATTTGAGGAAATAGAAAAAGTACTTCAAAGTAAAGGCACTAAGGGTCTTTCTTCAATGATGTTTGGATTAGATGAAGCAGACCAAATAATGCTACAAAATGCTATTGATATGTATTTGCAAAGACTTAATCAGTTTAGAACAGACCAACAAGCTATTTTAGACGGATTTAATCGTGATGGCGAACAGTTTAGGTTAAGACTTGCAGTATCAGGAATAAGAAAAGAAATTGAAAATTTAAACAGAGAATTTCAAGAGGCAGAAAGCCAAGAAGAATTAAATAAAATTAATAGAAGTATTGGAGATATTGAAAATCGTTTTAAAGGATTTAATTTCTTACCTTTTATGCGTGGTTTTGAAGAAACAAGTATAACAGTAAGAGAAAACAGATTAGAGTTAGAAAGATTAAATGAAGATATTAAATTATCAACAAATGAATTTAATTTATTAAAAGAAGCACAAGATAAACTTGCTAAAAGTATAACATTAGAGTTAGGATTAGAGGGACAGGCAGGAGATGCTTTTACTTCTGAAATGACAAAAGCAATGTCTGATTACGAAACAGGTCAAATTAATCGAATTGAGTATGAAAAAAGAATAGCAGATGCTATTCAAAATACAGGAAAAATTCTTTCTGTTCAGGCAAATGCAAGCCTTAATGAGTATAACTCAATAGGTGATGAAATGATTTCAAAAGCACAAGAGGTAGGATTAAAAACTACTGAAATGGCAAAAGTAAGTGCACAGCAATTTGAAAAGTTATTGCGTGAATGGACTTCAATGTATAATAGATTAGAAAGTGATACTATTGATATGGCTATTAATAGTGTTTCTAATGCGTTAGACCATATTTCAGAAATGATTGATATTAATCTTGAAAATCAAATAAGATTAATGGATAAAGAGCAAGAAATAGCAGATAGACGTTTAGAAAATCTTAAACGTCAGAATGAGGCTCGCATTGCAGTTGGTCAGACAGACGAAGAGTTGGCAGAAAAGTCAAGAGAATACTTGATTGAAACAATGGGACTTGAAGACGAGGCTTTTCTTCGTGAATTAACTAACGATGAAATGTTACAAATGGTTGAGTCTGCAAATGAGGCTGACCGTGAAGAACGAGAATTAAAAAAACAACAGTTAGAAGAAGAAGCGGCACGTAAACAATTAGAAATAGACAAAGCACAGGCTACTGCTGATTATGGTATTGCAATGGGAGAGTTAATGATGAGAGTTGCTCTTATGGCAGCAATGGCTGGTTCTCAAACAGGAATAGGCGCTGTTGTTTCTGTTCCGGCAATGCTCGCATTAGGTGCTACATTAGCAGCAATGCTTACTGCAAATTATGGTATGAAAATGTCTGCATTAAATGCTAAAAAGTTTGCAGAAGGTGGTACTGTTGATAGTAATATGGTTGCTTTGGTTGGGGACGCATTTAAACACGAGTATGGAGTAACAAAGTCAGGAGATATTTTCCGTACACCAGATAAACCTACATTAACCTCATTAGAGGGTGGAACAGTTATTTATAAAGACTTAAATACATTCTTAAAAGAGTTTATTAATCCGAAAGTAAATGAAGAAATTATGTCTTATGGAGAAACGACTTATTTCGGACAGTTTAAGGAGATAGGTAAACACTTAAAGAGAATTGAACATAATACTCGTTCACATAATTTTAGCAGTAAAAAATATTATACTTTGGCTTAATGTTATTTGATAAAAAATATAAAGCAATACTTCGTGATGAGTTTGGAGAAAGAGATATTAGCGATGAGTTAAATTCACTTGCTACTATTGAACTTTCTTTGGATAGAACAGATTTTCAGATGTTACCGGCAAACTGTAAAGGTATAGATAATGTTATCGAGCAAACAAGAGATAGAATTATTGCAAGGTATCTTAATGGTGCAGATTTAGATAATCCTGCATTTATTGACTTATATAAGGAAAATGAATTAATAAGTACGCAAACTATTGATGATTTAACATATAAGATTAATCAAAATTATGCTTCATTTGAAATAAAAGAAAAAAGCCTATGGAATAAGATTGTATCAGATAAAGACACTAAATTTTCTGTTGAAGCAAACTGTACATTAAAAGATAATGTAAGGGTTTATGCTTTTAGGAATTTTAGCAGTAGTGCCGGTAATGGAATAGCAAGATATACATATACAGGAAATAACTACGGTGCATATATTTTGCCTATTGAGCAATTAGATGGAACAGCAGGTCTTCCAATAGTTACAATGGACGAAGAAAAGTTTTCAACAGGAGAATTAAGAAAAAGATTTTGGTATAGAAATACAGAAGATGGATTAGATGCAACGGAAATGCCAGCAAGTACAATATTCTGCCCAAAATTTCAACAAATAGAATTTGAATTTACTTGTCCTACTTCTTATGATATACACGGAGAAACTTTTTATGGAGCAACGAATATTATTGGTGCAGGTGGATTAGATGGTTATAATAGGAAAACAATATCAATATGGTTAAGAGGATATAACGATACAAATGGAATATATGATATTGGAAAAGTAACAAATGTATCCGGTGGACAGCAAATAGGAAGTAGCGCAGATAGAAAATATACTATTCCTGAATTTTCTGGAATTAGAATAACTACTCCTTATACATTTGAAGAAAGTTATTTTTGGCTTGAGTTAAGAGGTCTAAATGGAGAACAATTACCGGCAGGACACGATGATATTGAAGTAGGAATAGGAATAACTGAGGATTATGCTTATGGTGCAAGTTATCACGGAGTATCACAACAAGGTAAGAATATAATGATACGTGCTACTAATATAGCAGGTTCAAAGGCTCTTATTGATGGTGTACCTGCGTGCACAATACAGCACGCAGTTAATCAAGTTTTACTTCAAATCGAACCATCATCATTTGTATTATGGGATTTAGATTTAATGAGCATTTCGATAGATAGAAGATGGACTGAGTTACTTGTCAATCCTGCTGCTTTTGATTTAAGCAGTAAAACAACAGAAGAAGCAAAGAGAACATTAAAACTTTCTATATTTGAATTATTTAAAACATTAGATGTAGATTATTGTATTGGCATAGAAGAATTACCAAATAACATTCTTCGTATATCTGATAGAAGAAATATTATTCGTACTTCTGTAAAATCAGAAGTAAATGATTACGCTGATTTACAGATAGAAGTTGATACTTCAAAATTCTATAATAAGTTGTCTGCTGGAAGTGAAAAGGGTATTGATAAAGATACACAGGGACGACAAGACTTTCACGGATTAGTTGATTACTTAATACCAAAAACAAGAGAAAGAGATACAGTATATGATATTAAACAGATTTACTATACAAACCCATTAGGTATTTCAAATTATCTCGTTGAGCGTAATAACGAAACGGAAGAAGATAAAGAAGATGAAAAAGATAATCCAAAGGATACAGATGTATTTGTTTTCTGCGGTTGGTTAGCAGGTGGAAGTAATATAATACCTTATAATGATAGTACTTTTTATATTTATAAAAGTACCACTTCTACTGAATTTTCTCGTCCTGATTTAGTTAATATAATTGCTCCTACTCTTTCTGAATATAGCACTGAAATTTATAATGCTCCTATAAGTCCACTTAGGACTATTGAAAGGCACGCAAATTTTCTTTCAGGAGTATTAAGATATTTCAGAACTCCTGCTATTTATAAAAAGGCAGAAACAAAAATCACTGATGACTTTGAAATATCAACAGGATTGGTTTTAGTAGAGCGTGAATTAAGAAATGAGAAACCGGAAGAAATTCCTTTTACTAATGCAGAACCTTTTACTTTACCAATTAAAGTGAGTTGTCAAACGGATTTATCATTTTCTGACAAATTACAATTTATTAACCGTAATAATCCTATATCAATTCAGACTGACTTATTAGACCAATCAGAATATGTTTTCTTTCCACAAAATAATGAGATTTTAATTACACCGATTGGAGTAAGTTTCAATTTTGTAGAAGAAGCAGCAATAAGTGAAGTTAGCGGACAACAAATAACAGATAGTGAAGAAAATTATTATCTTACTCAAATATGTAAGGAGGATATTTTATGATTTTTAGCCCACATATATTTACGCCTAAAACGTGTGCAATAGATTTTAGTGCAGACCCTACTAAAATTCACGGTTATACTTTATTTACGCGTAGCGAAAGAATACACTTACAGGTTTCTTTTACTTATGGATTAAGAAATAGGAGTACCGATAAGGTTAAGTTATTGGCTAATGTTTTAACCTGTAATGGAGAGTTATTGCATATTGAGCCAATGACTTGTATTAAACGTGAATTGGATGAAGATGGATTAGAGTATGCACACTGTTTTTGCAGATTGCCGAAAGGATTAAAATTGGGGTGCAATAAAGTTCAAATTACTTGGATTGAAGAAATATCTATAATGAAACCATTATATACTTGGGAGCATATACTTGATATAAATGATGATAGATATTCTATTACAACAAGAGGATTTTCTTCAATAAAG
>QMCE01769592.1_pt1 | contig 14356 bp, 8 predicted proteins | sample 1821851 | NCBI WGS metagenome assembly QMCE01 (sample SAMN09453174, study PRJNA476694) | Termite gut metagenome, whole genome shotgun sequencing project. | isolation source: worker | host: Odontotermes sp. | place: South Africa:Pretoria | collected 2016-01-28 | reverse complement strand
TATACGAAGCAGTCGCCTCGTCAGTCTCGAAAGCCTCGATGGTGCCCACCCTGATCCCGTCCGGAAATCTAAAAGAATAACCCCTTGTCACCACCGTATCGCCCCGCGCAATATCGGCATACTTCGGCACCTCGCTCAGCCGCACCATTCGCGGATCACCCCCGGGCCACGAGATCGACCCGAAATGGTCCGTGCTCGAAATCGCCCCCGAAACCCGAAACTGAGAATTGAGCATCGACACACAAATCGCATTATTCTCACTCACCGCCTCCACATACCCCACCGCAAACCCGTCCAACGACACCACCGCCATACCCCGCTCGATCCCATCCAGCCAACCGCGGTCGACCATCAAATAGTTCTCCCGCCGATTAATGGAATTGCGCCCCACCCGAGCCACCACATACCGGTGCGGAAAAGCATCCACGGCACGCAACGAATCGACCCGCGCATCCCCGAAATAGTTCCTGTAAAAGTTCAGCTCGTTCTCCAACCCCTCCACCCTCGACTCCAACAACTCATTGGTCGTCCGCAAACTGAGATAGCCCTCCACCCCCGCAATAGCACCATAAACGCCCTCGAAAGCACCGCCCGAAACAGCCAACAACCGAGCACCCGAAGCGGTGTCGCTCAAAGCCCAAAAATAGAGGGCCAACCCTTCCAGAAGCAGAAAGATCAGAAAAACGTGAATCCGTCTGAGAAAAAGTAAAAGCCGATACAACTAACGAGTCAGGAAAGAAAATTTACCAATATTTTCGAGCGCCTTATGCGTCCCGCGCGCCACCGAGCGCAACGGATCGTCGGCCACAATAAACGGAATCTTGCAATTATTGGAAAACCGTTGCGCCAACCCGCGGATAAGCGCCCCGCCCCCCGCAAGATAAACCCCCTTGCGATAAACATCCGAATAGAGCTCCGACGGAATATTCTCCAACACCTTCATAATGGCCGCGTCGATCTTCAACAGCGACTTGTCCAACGCCCCCGCAATCTCCGAATAGGTCAGCGAAATGGTCCTGCCCCGTGAGGATATAGTCCTCCGGCTCCTCACCGTGCGGCAGTTTCTTGATGGCACTACCCACCGCGATCTTGATCTCCTCGGCGGTGCGTTCCCCCACCCTGATCTCGTGCGCCTGCCGCATATAGTTGCGGATGTCCTCGGTCAGCACATCGCCCGCCACATTGATGCTCTCCGAACACACAATGCCCCCCAGCGAGATACAGGCGATCTCGGTCGTACCCCCGCCGATGTCGATGATCATATGGCCTTCGGGAGCCTGCACATCGAGCTCCGCACCCAACGCCGCCGCCATCGGTTCATATATCATATAGACCTCTCTGCCCCCCGCGTGTTCGGCCGAATCCCTCACCGCCCGAATCTCCACATTGGTCGACCCGCTGGGGATACAAATAACCATTTTGAGCGACGGCGTAAATATCCTCGACGACGACACCTCCTTAATCATCCCGCGAAGCATCAGCTCGGTGGCCGTAAAGTCGGCAATCACCCCGTCTTTCAACGGGCGAATGGTGCGGATATTCTGGTGGGTACGCCCGTGCATCTGGTTGGCCTTATGGCCGAACGCCACCATCTTGCCGGTGTGGGCGTCCAGAGCGACGATGCTCGGCTCGTCCACCACAACCTTGCCGTCGTGAATTATCAGCGTGTTGGCAGTGCCCAGGTCGATTGCGAGCTCCTGCGTAAGTGAAAAAAGTCCCATATATTCAGTTACGAATTACGAATTACGAATTACGAGTTAGTGTTTGAAGTGCCTCAGGCCGGTAAAAATCATACTCATTCCATTCTCATCACAAAACTCTATACTGTCGTTGTCCCTCACCGAACCGCCAGGCTGAATAACCGCCGAAATTCCGGCCTCGTGCGCAATCCGGACACAATCGGCAAACGGGAAAAACGCATCGGACGCCATCACGGCCCCTTTCAGGTCGAAACCAAAACCGACCGCCTTCTCCACCGCCTGCCTCAAAGCATCCCCCCGCGACGTCTGCCCCACTCCGCTCGCCAACAACTGTCCGTCGCGAGCCAGCACAATGGCGTTGCTCTTCGAGAGCTTAACTATCTTGTTGGCAAAAACCAGATCCCTGAGCTGAGCAGGAGTCGGCGCGACACGGGTCACGACCTTCACCTCTCCATCGACACCCCCCACCATCTCGTCGCGATCCTGAACCGCCACACCGTTAAGCAACGAACGGAACTGCCTGGGCGGCCTGACAAATTCTTTAAGCCGCAAAACGATCCTGTTCTTCTTCCCCTTCAACAGCTCCAACGCCTCGGGAGCATAGGACGGTGCCAAAATAACTTCGAAAAATAGTTCGTTAATAACCTCCGCGGCCGCCTTGTCCACCTGCCCGTTGCACACCAGCACCCCGCCGAAAGCACTCACCGGATCGCCCGCCAAAGCCTTTTCATAAGCCTCCCTGACCGTCGTTCCGCTCCCAACCCCGCACGCATTGTTGTGCTTCAAAATAGCAAATGTCAGGTCGGTAAACTCGGAGATAAGATTGACGGCGGCGTCGATGTCAAGCAGATTGTTGTAAGAAACCTCCTTGCCGTTGAGCTTCTCGAAAACCTCATCCAGATCGCCCCTGAACTCCGCCTTTTGGTGCGGATTCTCGCCATACCTCAACACCGCGGCTCCCGAAAACCAATCGTGAATAGCCGTATCGTAATGCGCCGTAACCCCGAACGCCCTGGCCGCAAACTCGCGCCGCTGATCTAATGAAGTGGTGCAATCCTGCCGGCGCAAAACGTCGAGAAGCGCGGAGTACTCACCCTGCGAACCGATCACGACGACATCGCTGTAATTCTTAGCCCCTGCCCTGATAAGCGAAATGCCCCCTATGTCGATCTTCTCGACAATCTCCTGCTCAGTCGCCCCGCTCGCCACCGTATCCTCGAACGGATAGAGATCGACTATCACCATATCTATCGGAGGAATATTGTAAGCGGCCAGCGTATCGTCGTCGACACCGCGACGAGCCAAAATTCCTCCGAACACACCCGGATGGAGCGTCTTGACCCTTCCGCCCAAAATGGAAGGATAGCCCGTCAGCTCCTCGACAGCCGTGGCCTCTGCCCCCAGAGAGGTGATGTAGTTCAACGTCCCCCCCGTCGAGTATAGTTTAACGTCGTTGTCGGCTAAAAGTTTGATAATATCGTCGAGTCCCTGTTTGCTGTAAACGGATATGAGCGCGCTTTTTATCTTCTTCTCCATAACGGAGGCAAAGATACGTTTTTTTTACTATTTTTGCAACCACTATGGAGCTCATTATCGAAAAAGAGTCGCGTTGTTCGGTGGTCGGCCACGGAAGTTGGGCGACGGGACTGGTGAAGATTCTCTCCGAGGGGGGACAGCGAGTGGGGTGGTTTGTTCGCAACGGCGATGTTTTGGACTCTTTGCGGGACGAGGGCCGGAACCCCAAATATCTCAGCGACGTCGAGTTCGACACCTCTCTTCTGGCACTTTCGGGCGATATTGGTCAGGTGGTGGAGCAGTCCGACGTCGTTGTGCTTGCCGCCCCGAGCGCTTTTCTCAAAGACTATCTGGGCGACGTTTCGTTGCGGGGCAAGTTTGTGGTCAGCGCAGTTAAGGGCGTCGTGCCAGGCAACCATTTGACCATAACCGACTTTCTCGAACAGTTCTACGGTGTTCCAAAGGATTGCGTGGGGGTGATAGGCGGCCCGAGCCACGCCGAGGAGATCGCGCTGGAGCGGCTTTCGTACCTCACCGTCGCCTGTCAGAACCTCGACAATGCGCGGGTGATGGCCTACAAGCTCTCTGCCAAATATATCAAAACGGCTATCTCCACCGACATTCACGGCGTGGAGTATGCCGCCATTCTGAAAAACATCTATGCCCTCGGGGTGGGTATCGCCACGGGGCTGGGGTATGGCGACAACTTTCTGAGCGTCCTCATTTCGAACAGTGCGCGAGAGATGGCCGCTTTTCTCGACGCCGCTTATCCGTGCGAGCGCGACACCAACTGTTCGGCATACCTGGGCGACCTGCTGGTGACGGCCTATTCGCCTTTCAGTCGCAACCGTCGCTTCGGAATGATGATCGGCAAAGGGTTGCACGTCAAGAGTGCGCTGATGGAGCTGGGTGGCGAGGCCGAGGGGTACTATGCAGCCGAGATTATGCGGCAAACGGAGTGCGATATGCCCATTGCGAGGGCCGTTTACGACATACTTTACGGCGGTGCCGTACCGAGCAGAACTATGAAAAATTTAACCAATAAACTGATATGATGACACCTGATGTTTCCAATGCCATAAGCTTCGCTTCTCTCGACGATTCGTTGCGCAAACAGGCCGAATATTGCAACGCCCTGCTCCACACGGGTGAGGGTAAGGGGAGCGATTTTCTGGGGTGGGTGAATTTGCCCTCCTCCGTAACCGCCGATTTTTTGAACGACATTAAATCTACGGCCGCATCCTTGCGCCGGTTGGCCGATGTAGTGATTGTTATCGGCATCGGGGGCTCTTACCTGGGGGCTAAGGCCGTGTTGGAGGCACTGGGCAATCCCTTTGAGAAGAGGCGTCCGGAGGTTGTTTTCGCCGGTCACACTATCTCCGAGGACTATATGGCGCAGATGATGGAGGCCGTTAAGGAGCGGAGCATTGCGACGATAGTCATCTCCAAGTCGGGCACCACCACCGAGCCGGCCATCGCTTTCCGCATCATCAAGCAGGAGATAGAGAAACGTTATGGCGTCGACGGGGCGAAAGAGCGCATAGTTGCCGTGACCGACGAGAAGCGCGGCGCATTGAAGAGCGTGGCGGACGCGGCGGGGTATAAGACCTATGTTATTCCGGACGATGTCGGGGGGCGGTTTTCGGTTCTCACTCCGGTGGGTTTGCTTCCGTTGGCTGTGGCTGGGATCGACATCGACTCATTGATTGAGGGTGCCCGAGATATGGAGCGGGCGACGGCGGCCGATGTTCCTTTCGACAAGAATCCGGCGGCGCAATATGCTGCGATCAGGAGTGCGTTGTATCGCAAGGGGTATAAGGTCGAGATACTGGTTGCCTATGAGCCCTATTTGCAATATTTTGCCGAGTGGTGGAAGCAGCTTTACGGCGAGAGTGAGGGCAAGGAAGGCAAGGGGATTTTTCCGGCGGGCGTCATCTTCTCCACCGACCTCCATTCGATGGGACAATATATTCAGGAGGGCGAGCGGATTCTTTTCGAGACCGTGATCTCGGTTTCGAAGCCCCACCGCGAGCTTCGCATCGAAAAGGCCGATAACGATGGCGACGGGTTGAATTTTCTGGCGGGTCGGCGCATAAGCGAGGTCAACCGGATGGCGGAGTTGGGAACGATGCTGGCCCACGTGGATGGCGGGGTGCCCAATATAAGGCTGGAGATTTCGGAGATTTCTGCTTTCAATGTCGGATCGCTCATCTATTTCTTTGAGAAGGCTTGTGGCATTAGCGGCTATTTGCTGGGGGTCAATCCGTTCGACCAGCCCGGGGTGGAGGCTTATAAGAAGAATATGTTTGCCCTGCTCGAAAAACCGGGCTATGAATCCGCCACCGCCGAAATCCGGAAACGGTTTGCAAAATGATAGTAATTTTACTATCTTTGTGGCACGGGTTTTGACGATGAAGTACTCGGAAATAGAAAGAATAGTAGCCAAAGCCGGTTGCTACTATGTGAGAAATGGGCAAAAACATCCCATTTGGTACAGTCCCATCACGGGAATGGAATTTCAGATGAGTCACCACAAAAGCCAGGAGGTAAAATGGGGTACTTTGAAGAAAATTGCAAAAGACGCGGGTGTTAAATTGTAAAAAGTGCTGTGTTATGAAAGCGTTGGCGATGATCGAGCGAGGCAATGACGGGTCCTATGGTGTATATCTCGGATCCGATAATTTGCCTTTTGGGATTATAGGTGATGGCGACACGATAGGGGATGCCGTTGCCGATTTCTACAACTCTTTAGCGGAGATGCGCACCTACTATGCCGAGGTGGGAAAGGAATTTCCATCCGATTTGGAGTTCGAGTTCCGGTATGATATTCCGTCGTTCCTTCAATACTATGCTTATGCGTTCACTTTGGCGGGTCTGGAGCGCATTACGGGGGTGAACCAGAAGCAGCTGGGCCACTATATCAGCGGCCACCGCAAGCCGAGCGAGAAGACGGTTCGCAAGATCGAGGAGCGGATTCACGCTTTCGGACAGGAGATCGCCTCGGTGAAATTCATTTAGAAGGGTTGCTATCTATCATTTTTTCTTATCCCAATATTCGGTTGGTGACATATTTGTGTCGATTTTTGTTTGGAGGTTGCGATTTTTTAGTTAAATTTGCTTTGGCAAAGTAAATTTTTAACCAAAACTATAACTTCTATGAACCGATTATTGATTATGATCGCGGGGCTGATGCTTATGTGTTATGCCCCGTCTCCTGTGTATGCACAGGAGACCGGCCACGAAGTGGTCGGTGTTGTGGTCGACCAAACCGGAACTCCGGTTGCAGGTGCGACAGTGATTGAACAGGGCACCACTTCGGGTGCCTACACCGACGGGCAGGGGCGTTTTTCCGTCAGGGTGAGGCCTGGTGCCGTGCTGGAAATCGCCTATTTGGGCTACAAGACGGTGACCCTTCCGGCCGATTCGCCGGCCCTGAGCCTTGTTACGCTGGAGCAGGACGCGATGAGCATCGACGACGTGATCGTGGTGGGCTATGGCACCGTGCGCAAGGACGATATGACGGGCTCGGTGGCGGTTATCCGCTCGGAGGAGATCAATCGCGGGGCGGTGGTTTCGCCCCAGGAGATGCTGAAGGGCAAGTTGCCGGGCGTGCAGATTATGCCCGGGAGCGGTGATCCCTCTTCGGGCGCAACGATCCGCATTCGTGGCGAGGCGTCGTTGAAGGCCAACAACAATCCGCTGATCGTTATCGACGGGGTGCCTATCGCCAACGATGCCGGTCAGGGTATGGCCAATCCGTTGCAGACGGTCAATCCCAACGACATCGAGACCATCTCGGTTTTGAAGGATGCTTCGGCGGCGGCCATCTATGGGTCGAGGGCGTCGAACGGGGTGATCATCATCACCACCAAGAAGGGCACGGGCAATCAGGTGCGCTTCAGCTATAACGGCAGTATGAGCGTGGAGACCAATTCGGGTCGCATCAACGTTATGCGTCCCGGGGAGTTCCGCGACTTCATCGACGAGGTTTATCCGACGGGAAGTTCGGTTGCGGCGGACAGGATCCAGGCTTTGGTGGGGCCGGAGAGCACCGATTGGCAGAAGCTGATCTTCCGCACGGCGATCTCGAACGACCATAATGCCAGCGTTTACGGCAATTTGAACGACCGGATGCCCTATCGCGCATCGCTGGGTTACACCAATCACAGAGGTACGTTGGAGACGTCGCTGTATGAGAGGGGAACACTCGATTTGAGCGTTGCGCCCAACTTCTTCGATAAACATTTGACTGTCAACCTCAACGCCAAGGGTGCGGCCACGTTCCAGAACAATGCCGATGGCGGGGCGGTCGGCGGTGCGGCTTTTGCCAATCCGACGGTCGATCCCTATTTCAGGAACGAGGACGGGTCGATAGATTACACGACCGCGAACGGTTTTTGGAGCAATGGCTCGGGACGCGGCAACCAGTTTATGCCCAACACATTGGTTGGGGCGGGTCCGCTTTCGTTGCTTTACGATCGCATTAATTATGGCCACGGGAAGAGGGTTATTACCAATGCCCAGGTGGATTATAAGGTACACGGGTTCGAGGCTTTGAGGTTCAATCTCAATTTGGGGCTGGACTGGTCGAGCACCAAGGGGACGGATGGCGTTCGTCCGAACTCGTTCCAGGCTTGGGCCGATACGGAGGCCCGCGGTTGGGGGCAGTATAGGGAGTGGACCAATTTGAGGCGTAACAAGTTGTTGGAGGCTTACGCCGACTTCAACAAGACGTGGGGCCGCCATCACGTGGATGTTATGGCGGGCTATTCGTGGCAGCACTTCTACTCGTCGGATCAGAATGGCATAAGCTATTTCAACGAGACGGGCGAGATGAAGAACACGATAGCCAACTATCCGTGGAACAAGCAGGAGAACTATCTCGTGTCGTTCTACGGCAGGGCCAACTACTCTTACGATTCGCGCTATTTGTTCACGTTCACTTTGAGGGACGACGGCTCGTCGCGTTTTGCCAAGAACCAGCGTTGGGGTTTGTTCCCTTCGGCGGCGGTTGCGTGGAACATCGCCAACGAGGCATTTATGCAGGACGCGAGGGCGGTTTCGGCTTTGAAGCTGCGGCTGGGTTGGGGTAAGACGGGCCAGCAGGAGATATTCGACAACTATCCCCACCTGGCGCGCTATGTCTTGTCAACCGACATTTATCATCAGTACAATATGGGCTCGGCCGGAATGGTCCACTATCTCACTCCGTCGTCGTACGACCCCGCCATCAGGTGGGAGACCACCACGACGTGGAATGTGGGGTTGGACTTCGGGTTCCTGGGCGGACGGATAACGGGTTCGTTGGAGTGGTACGACAGGCGTACAACCGACCTGTTGAACGAGGTGACGACGGCTATGGGTGCCAACTTCGGCAACTCGCTGTTGACCAACATCGGCTCGATGAAGAACACGGGGGTTGAGTTTGCGGTGAATGTTATTCCGGTTGCCACGGAGGATTGGAACCTGGAAGTGGGCTTCAACGGAACATTCCAGAGCACCGAGTTCACCAAGTTCAGCAACACCACCGCCATCGGCAGCGACGCCATCAATGTGAGCAACATCAGCGGCGGTACGGGTAACACCATCGCCCGTCACGCGGTGGGTTACGCACCCTACACCTTCTACGCTTACCAGCAGGTTTACGACTCGAAGGGCCATCCGATCCAGAATGCGTTGGTGGATCGCGACGAGGACGGGGTCATCACCGAGGCCGACCGCTATATGACGGGCAAGAGCCCCACGCCCGACTTCTTCTACGGGTTGAGCGTGAAGTTGAACTATAAGCAGTGGGACTTCGGCTTCAACGGTCACGGCTCGGTGGGCAACTGGGTGTACAACAATTTCGCTTCGGAACACTCTTCGGCCAATATCGACGTCAATGCGGGCAACCTGCCCAACCTGGCGAAGACGGTGAAGACGACGGGCTTCCGCGGAACGAACAGTGTGCCTCAGGTGCTGTCGGACCTCTTCTTGGAGAATGCTTCGTTCTTCCGGATGGACGACATTAACCTCGGTTATACTTTTGCCAAACCGTTCAAGTGGCTGGGTTCTGTCAGGCTGGCTTTCAGTGTTCAGAATGTGTTTGTCATCACCGATTACAGCGGGGTCGATCCCGAGATTTCGTTCAGCAACGACAGGATGGGGGTCGATGGTCAGATCTGGCCTCGTCCGCGGACTTATTCGCTACGTTTGAATGTTAACTTCTAAAAACGTCATTATTATGAAACTTTTCAGAATATTATGGATTATCGGAGTGGCATTCCTCTCGTCGTGCGTCGGCGATCTGGACACTTTGCCGCTCAACGAGAACGACTACACCTCCGAGATCGCTTATGGGGCCGAGGAGGGGGCTTATATGTCGGGCTTGGCTCGGATGTATTTCAACTTTGTGTCGAACGACACGAGCGATTTGCAGGAGGGGTTGGATGCGGGAGCGTCGGAGCTGAACCGTGCTTTTTGGAGCATTCAGGAGGTTACGACCGATGCGGCCAAATGCGGTTGGGGCAACGACGCGTGGGTTATGGCGGCCAACACAAATACGTGGTCGGATGCCAATAACGACGCGACCTATTCGGTTTATGTCCGCACGATGCAGGGGATCGCTTATGTGAACGAGTATTTGCGCCAGACCTCGGGCGATAAGCTTTCGAGCCGCGGAGTGAGCTCGGAGCTGGCGAGTAAGATCGACGGGTTCAGGGCCGAAGCTCGGTTTGTGAGGGCTTATCTCTATTGGATCGCGATGGATGTTTTCGGCAATGTGCCGTTCACGACCGAGGATTCGCCCATCGGTGGCGGGTTTGCTCCTTCGCAGAAGCTGCGGGCAGAGGTTTTTCAATACTGCGTGGATGAGTTGACGGAGTTGGCGGCGGGGAGCGATATGCCGGCGGCAAGGTCGAACTATCCGCGAGCCGACAAGGGTTCGGTGATGGGACTGTTGGCCAGGATGTATCTCAACGCCGAGGTTTATACGGGCCAGGAGATGTGGAGCGAGGCTAAGGCGGCTTGCGAGACCATTTTCGGAATGGGTTATTCGTTGGCTCCGACCTATGCGGAGTTGTTCAGGGGCGATAACGGCGAGAATCCCGATGCGAGGGGTGAGTTTTTGTTTGCCGTTTCCTATGACGCCGAGGACACCCAGTCGAATGGCGGGACCACCTTTTTGACGCGCGGTTCGGTTCAGGGTCCCGAGTTGATTGTCGGGACTATGAGCGGCAATTGGGGTGGCAATCGCACCACGTTCGAGTTTGTGGATAAGTATTATGGGGTGGAGAGTGCCGATTACGTGACGGGCGAGTACACTTTGGCCACGAACGATGCGCGCGGGCAGATTTTCTGGATCAAAGATCGCGTCCAGTCGATAGAAGATGCGCTCTACACCTTCTTTCACGGCTGGAGCTGCATTAAGTGGAGCAATGTGCCGCACGATATGGAGTGGGAAGAGTTTACGGAAGTTGCGGCCACCAAGGCTTATGGCGACGTGGATATGCCGTTGATCCGGTTGGGCGAGATTTACCTTATCTATGCCGAGGCTTGTATGGAGCTGGGTCAGGCGGCGTTGGCGGCCCCGAAGATGGAGGAGTTGGCCGAGCGTGCGGGGGTAGATTTCGACGGCGTGATAAATCAGGAGTTTTTGATTGCCGAGCGTGCTAAGGAGTTGATGTGGGAGGGTCATCGGAGGACCGACCTCATTCGTTGGGGTAAGTTTACCGATGCCGGTTTCCTGTGGCCCTATAAGGGTGGTCCGTTTGCCGGTCAGGGCTTTGCGGATTATATGGAGATTTTTGCCATTCCGGCATCGGAGCTCGGGTCGAATCCCAATTTGGTGCAGAATCCGGGTTATGGAAAGGCCAATTAAACTATTAAAATGTTTCTGTTATGAAAGCGATTAGATATGTTATGATGTTTCTGGCGGGTGTCGGGGCTTTGACGGCCTGTCAGGACTTGGATGAGTTGCGCACTTATGCGCCGGAGAGTGTTGTGTCTCCGGTGATGGGCACTTTGCCTTCGCAGATGGTCATCACGCCCGACGATTTCGAAGATGTTTTGAAGTTCACGTGGGCTCATGCCGATTTCGGGGTCGACACTCAGGTGAATTACTCTGTGGAGGCGTCGCTGGGTGGCGTCGAGGATGCGTTGTCGTTGGTGACGGGCGTGGCTCAGAACTCTACCGAGCTGAATTACGAGACGATCAATGGGCGATTGGCTTTGCCTGTTGAGGATGGCGGCTTGGGAGTTCCGGTGGACACCCCGACGGAGGTGAAGTTTTATGTCAGTGCGACGATAGGGCTGAACTTTGCCAAGTACTATTCCTCTCCGGTGGCGGTGACGGTGACGACCACGGCGGCCGAGCGCACCTATCCGATGCTCAGGGTTGTGGGCGATTATTGCGGTTGGAGCCACGGCGATGCTCAGAAGCTGTTTAGCTTCTCGGGCGACGAGGTGACTTACGAAGGTATGGTCGATTTCGGCGAGAAGGCCGCCAACGGGTGGAAGATTTCGGCCGGTCAGACCGATTGGACCGACAGCGGGAATTATGGCTTGGATGGTTCGGCTGCTGCACCGGTTGCCGAGGCAGCCTCGATGCAGCTCATCAACAGCGGCGGTTCGAGCGACATCAAGGCCTATTCGCACAGGTTTTATCGCATTAAGTTCAACACCACGACTATGGTGGTGACCAAAGATGTGACGATGGACAGGTTGGGCGTTATCGGCAGCGCGACCCCGACGGGTTGGGATGGCGACACGGCTATGGAGTTCGATGCGGCGACGCAGCGGTTCTGGGTCGATTTGACTTTGGTGGATGGCGAGATCAAGTTCCGTGCGGACAACACTTGGGGCGACTTCGAGTGGGGTGGTGCCGATGGCGCGCTGGCGTTGAAGGGCAGCAACATCGCTGTTTCGGCGGGCGATTACAGGATCTATGTCAATTTGAACGACTCTGCCAATATGACCTATGAGATCAGCGAGGACGATTACGGCACCGAGATCGGTGGCGGGGTGACTCCTCCCCAGCCCGAGAGGGCCGATTGGTACCTGCACGGTCAGACGATTGCCACTCCCGATTGGGACGAGACGGCGATGACGGGCGGCGGAACGGATGCTTACAAGTTGCTGGCGACGGAAGTTGCGGCCGGTTCGGGCTTCCTGTTCAAGACGGGCGATGGCAGCACCTGGATGGGTCCGGCGGCTTCGTACAGCCAGAGTCCTTATGCCGTTACGATCGGTCAGGCGTTCGAGGTTTCTACCGACAAGGTGGACGGGCTTATCGAGGCGGCGGGGACTTATGATTATTGGTTGTTGCCCAAACAGGGTGTTGCTTATGTGATCACGGCGGGCGAGAAACCGGGTGTCGTGGCGGATGCGTGGGGCATTGTCGGCAACCTGACCGATTGGGGCGCAATCGGCGACTTTGCGATGGTGGCCGAGGGAAATTATTTCGTGAGAAAGGGCATCTATATCGGCGCGAACTATGAGTTCAAGATTCGTCGGGGCAACGATTGGAATGGCACCGATGTGGGCTCGGAGTCGGGCCCGGTGGATGTCGATGCCGGTTTTGCGACGGGTGGTAGCAACATCACCATCGGCGCAGATGGCGTTTACGACATCTATTTCGACGAGACTGCGGGAATGATTTGGATTATGACGGCTGGTTCTACTCCGAGCCGATAGCGATTACAGACTTGCGGGCTTTGACCGGCCCGCAGGTCACCACTTATGCGGTTTTTTTGGTTTTTTCTTTCTCTTTTCATCGTCGCTTGCAGTGGTGATGAGCCTCCTTTTGTGCCTCCCGACGGTGGTTTCGAGGGTGAAGTTGTTGTTGCCGCTCCCGACGCGTGGGATGGACAGAAGCGTGGGGAGATAACCTATCAGTTGCTGGTTTACAGTTTTGCGGACTCCTCCGATCCCGACAGGATAGGTGACCTCCGTGGGCTTATTTCCAAATTGGATTATATCGACCGGTTGGGTGCTTCGGCGGTGTGGTTGTCGCCCATCCATCCGTCGGGCTCCTATCACGGGTACGATGTGTTGGATTACGACGCCGTTAATCCGCTGTTCGGTCATTCCGGAGAATTCGATCTGTTTATCCACGAGGCACATTCGCGGGGGATCAGGGTTTATTTGGATTGGGTGCTCAACCACACTTCGTCTCTCCATCCGTGGTTCACCGATGCCAGGGATGGGGGCGAATATCGCGATTTTTATGTTTTTTCCGACAATCCGTCGCGGGATATTGCCGAGGGGAAGATTGCGCAGATAGCCACCGAGGGAGCGGCGGGGTACGAACCGTTGCAGTGGTTCTCCACCGATGCCGATGCGGGTTACAGCGGGCGGCTCAGGTTCACTCTCGATTGGAATGCCAGGACGGTCACTGTGACGGAGAGTTCGGCTCCGGTCGATGCCGACAACGCGGTTTCTTATCCCGACGAGCGGTTTCTCTATTTCGGGGATGGGATCAGCAAACGGTTTTATTATAGCGGCGACGGAGTTTATGAGCTTGTGGTCGATTTTTCGTCCGAGTGGGGATTTTTGATCCGTACCACCACCGCTTCGTGGAACGCGGGCGAGAAGTGGGGCGGGGCGGCTGGTGACGTCATCGAGCTGGGGGTGCCTTTTGCGCTCGACTCTGCCACTGCGGCCGATATTCAGTTCGCCCGCTCGGACCAGTTTCATTCGTTTTTTGGCACCAACACCTTTGCCGACCTCGATTACGGCGCAGCGGCTTCCGGCTCGGGAGCTTTCGATGCCGTTGTCGCCGCGGCTCGGAGGTGGATCGACCGTGGCGTGGACGGGTTCAGGCTCGACGCCGTGAAGCACATCTATCACAACGGGTACAGCGACGAGAATCCGACATTTTTGCGCAGGTTTTACGATGCAGTCGGGGGCGACGTTTATATGGTGGGCGAGATGTATGAGGGTTATGCGCGGGTTGCGCCCTATTATGCGGGGCTTCCGGCGTTGTTCGAGTTCGACTTTTGGGCACGGCTTCGGTGGGCGTTGCAGAATGGTGTGGGGCGATATTTTGCCAAGGATGTGATGGAGATGAGGGAGGTTTATTCCTCCGTCAGGCCCGATTTTATTGCTGCCACCAAGCTGACCAATCACGACGAGGTGAGGGCGGCAACGGAGCTCGGCGGATC
>QMCE01001150.1_pt1 | contig 14360 bp, 12 predicted proteins | sample 1821851 | NCBI WGS metagenome assembly QMCE01 (sample SAMN09453174, study PRJNA476694) | Termite gut metagenome, whole genome shotgun sequencing project. | isolation source: worker | host: Odontotermes sp. | place: South Africa:Pretoria | collected 2016-01-28 | reverse complement strand
GGGTGCCTCGTGTACCGCAAAAATTGCTTCGGCCGAAGCAGGAGGGGGTATCCTGATTACCCCCTCCGAGAACAAAAGCAAGGATAGGTGGGTTCACGCGCAGGGAAGAGGTTTTTTTTATTTTTTTTGAGGGGGATACAGGCAGGAACCGCCTAACCGCTTTGACTTCCTCACCGCGAGAGTTCCGCAACTGCGAGAACTACCGCGAGAACCGCTAACCGCAACCGCCGCTCTGCAACTGGCGGTCGGCGATGACTTCGCCCACCAGATCCTCGTCGACCAGCGGCGCCGCCTTGCCGAAACCGGTCAAGAGGGAGAGATCGGAAATGTAATTGAGATTCCTGGGCACCCCCCCGGCGCTCCGGACGATCAATGATTCCGCCCCGCTGGTGAACAATTCCCCGCTCCCGCCGGCCACGGCCAAACGGTGGCGCAGATACTTCCGCGAATCCTCCTCGTCCAGCGCGTTCAGGTGGTACTTCACCGTCAACCGCTGCGACAACTGCGGCAAACCGTCCACCCGCTGCCTGAGCTCCGGCTGCCCCACCAAAAGGAGCGTCAGGAAAAAACTCCTGTCCCGCTGGAAGTTCAACAGCAGCCGGATCTCCTCCAGGGTCGCGTCGTTGTGCACCACCTGTCCCTCGTCCACGATCACCAATGTCGACGCGCCGCGCCGGTGGTTGGCGAGGAGAAACGTCTCCATCCGCTCGATAAGCTCCGGCTTGCCCAGCCCGGCGATGTCGAAGCCGAACTGGCGGAGGATCTCCCCCAACAGTTCCTGCGGCTCAAGGTTCGGGTAGGGGATGAGCGCCACTTCAAAGCGGGCGGGGTCGAGCTCGTCCACCAACACCCGGGTGAGGAGGGTCTTGCCGCAGCCGCAGTCGCCGGTGAGCAGCATCGCTCCCTGTCCCTCGGTCACGACGTAAAGCGCGCGCGCCAGTGCTTCCTCGTACTGGCGCGCGAAATAGAAGTAATGCGGGTCCGGCGTGTTGCGGAACGGATTGTCGTTCAGCTTCCAGTATTTCTCATACATGGACGTGGGCCATCTTCAGTTGCCGCCGAAGCCGTAGTCGAGGATCTCGGCGTGGGGAATGCCGTTGTCCGAGCTCCAGAATTTGGCGACGCCGGTGAGGGGAAGCTGATCCGACAGCCAGATCTTGTATTGGTGCGGCGTGCCCTGGCTGTCCACGGCCTCGCCTTCCCACTGCACGGCGACGACCGGCATCTCTTTGTCGCCGATCATGACGAACTCTTCGCTGATCGTCTTGGCCCGCTTTTTGATGTCGGCGAAGCGCTCGCGCATCCGGCTCAGGGGGATTTCGTTTTCGGTCGCGTCGATCACGGCGCCGTCGCGGTCGAAGCGCTCGCGGCGCAGCGTGATGGTGTCGCCGCCGACGGCGGTGGCCGTGACCTTGATGGTTTCGCCGCCGTTGGTGGACACGTCTTCCATCGTCACCCATTCGCCCCGCTTGACATCCTCGATGCTGTTGGGGATGGTCTTCTCGGCCGCGACGGCGGCGGCGGCGCCCAACACAACCGCCATGACAAACGCGAACATCGTGCGCATCGTGTCTCCTAGGTATGTTTTATCGGGAAAAAACGGTTCGTGCCATACCATCACTATAGCAGCAACCCATCGCCGCGTCAACCAGAACCGGAATTCTTCCCTACGCGGCGGACGCGTCCTCTTCGTCCGCGTCCATCTCCTCCTCCAGGTCGTCCTCGTATTCGTCTTCTTCCCCGGCCGGATCAGGCACAGGCGCGTCCAGGCGCGGACGTCTCCCGCTGGCCCGCAGCGTCTCCACGTCGCGGACGATACGCGCAATCGCGCCGGCCGGCATGAGGAGCCGGGCGTTCAGCCAGCCCTTTTCCGCCCCGATGGAAAAGCCGAGAAGGTTCTCGCCCGGCTTCTCCGCCGCGCTCGCCCGCTCCAGGACCGCGCCCATCCGCGCCACCTGATCCTCCGACGCGCCGGCGTTCCTGGCCAATTGCAGCGCGTACATCCGGGCAAAGCCGCCGGCGTCGAGAACGACCGCCGTCGCCTGGGCGGCGGGCATGGCGGCGAGAAGCGCTTCCGCCTTCGGCCCCGCCGTCAACGTCTCGCCCGGCCGCGACCGCGTCTCGGCCAGACGCGCCAGGAACTCCTCGTCCGTCAGCTCCCCCGAGGCGGAGACGATGCCGTTCTCCAGCCCGGCGACGAAGAAACGAAACCCTTTCAACTGCCGCAGATCGAGATTGAGGCCCTCCCGGCCGTCCTGAAGCCGGTCGAGAAGCGCCTGAAGTTTCGCCTCGTCGGCGAAAACCGGCAGATAGCGGCAATACGCCGCGTCCCCCTCGCCCAGCGTTTCCCCGGCCAGCGTGACGCCAAGCCCGGGATCGTCGATGGCCGAGGCCCACACCCGGTTGAACAGATCAAAGGTGTCGCGGACCGCCGCCAGCATCTTGTCGGGAACCTGCGCCAGGTTCACCGAGACGTTGTACTGCGCGGTGCCGTCGATATAGCTGCCGACCGCCGTCTCGCCCGGGCCGCTGTCCATGAACGCCGCGACCAGGGAGGCGATTTCGTCGCGGTATTCGGGGACGATGCCGCCGTACACGGACGAGGCGAAGCTGACCAGGCGATTTTTGGCGTCGGGGATGATGTCCGCCACGCTCGCGCTCACCCCGACGGCGACCGCTCCCGGAGGCAGATTTCCGGCGACGGCCGTGTCCACGGCGTCGGCGTCGGTCATGGTTTGGGCGAACTCGCGCAGCCAGCCGCCGGAGGAGGAGCCGCTCCTGAGGTCGAGAGCGCAAGTTTCGCCCGCGAAGCGCAGTTCCGCGACCAGGCTTTTCATGGCGGCGAGTTCGTCCGCCACGGCGGGAACGGCCTTTTCCACGGCGGCTATCAGGTTCCGGGCGATATCGGGCTTGAAGCCGGCGTCGGTGACGGCATGGACGATTTCGCTCTTTTCCTTGCGCAGCAGATCGAAGATTTTATCCCGGAGCCAGGCGCCGTCGCCCGTCATGGCGGCGTGGGCGACGATGTCGGCGTCGGAGGCGGCTGCGGGCGTCCAGCCCGCCAGGGCGCTGGCGATGGACGCGACGTCGTCGCCCAGCGCCGCCCGGCCGCCGCCGAGATCGGCCATGACCATCGCCTCGCCGCTCGGCATGACGATGGGCCGCGCCTCTTGGAAATCGCCCTTGCCGGTCTGGTCGCCGACGATCCAATCGCGTTCCTCCAGCGACTGGAGGAACGCGGAAAAGTCCGGCACGCCGAAAACGACGACGAGATTGAGGTCGTCGGGATCGTCGGACGCTTCCTCGCGGAGCGCGAGAATATGCAGTTCGCCGTCGCTGTCCCAGGCGTCGAAGGGAATGGGGAGGGAGAATTGCGCCATCATGCCGACGAAGCCGGGCGGAATGGCGTTGGCGGTCCCTTTGGTGGCGGCGGCGACGTAGGCGTCCACGTTGCCGAGAAGTTCATACGGCGACGTGACGACGATGTGCGCCTCGATCTGTTGGGGAAGAGGTTCCGGAGTGGCGGCGGCGCGGGCAGGCAGCGCCAGCGCGCAGAGCATCGCCGCGGCGACGAAAAACGTTCGGATGGGCATGAATACTCCTCTGGATGTGGATGAAAGACAGGAACATTCGCTTATTGCGCTGGATACACCGCCATCGCTCTCGGCGCGTCTTCGGTTCCCCGGGCGGCCTCGACCAGCGCCTTCGCCACGCCGCCTCCGGCCTCGGAAAAGATGTCGGAAAAGGACAGGAGACGGCGGTAGCCGATGACCCGCATGTTTTCCATCCCCGTCTTTTCCTCCGCCCACGCCACCGCGTCCTCGATATAGCCGACGGAATCGACCAGCCCCAACTCCTTCGCCCGGTCGGCGCTGAAGATGTCGCCGGTGGCGAACTTCCTCACCTCCTCCTCCGGCATGTTCCTGCCCCGCGCCACGATGGAGACGAAACGATCGTGCGACGCGCCCACCAGCGCCTCCAGCGTCTTCCGCTCCTCCGGCGTCATGTCGCGGAACGGGCTGCCGATGTCCTTGCGCTCGCCGGAGGCGATGGGGTCGACGTTCACGCCGATTTTGCCCAGCAGATCCTTGACCACGAAATGCTGCATGATGACGCCGATGGAGCCGACGCTGGCGGTGGGGTTGGCCATGATCTCCTCGGCGGCCGCCGCGATGTAGTAGCCGCCCGACGCCATCAGCCCGCCGGCCCAGGCGATGACCGGCTTGCCCCTTTCCCGCAGCCGCTCCACCTCATGGTGCAGTTGATCGCTCGGGGTGAGGCCGCCGCCGGGGGAGTCGATGTGCAGGATGACCGCCCGGACCGCGTCGTCGCCGGCGGCTTCGCGCAACTGCTCGGAGACGAAAGCCAACATGCCGTCGCCTTCGAGCGGCGAACCGGCGCCGTCGATCGGGCCGTGGATGGCGACGACGGCGATGGCGTTTTCCGGGTCGCCCGGGCGGAGGACGCGGGTCCGGACTGAGGTCCGGCTTGCCGTCTGGACAAACTGCTCGAACGAAGCGGTCTGCTGATCTATCCCGGACGACACCACCAGGCCCAGCATGAGGAAGAAGCCGAAAACCAGCAGCACCGGCACGAACACCGTGACGCAGCCGGCCACCAGGCACGATTGCAGAACATTCTGCCCCCACGAGAAGCTCTGCGGCGGCGGCGGCGGCACGCGCTGGTACCGGTCGTAGGAATCGTTGCCCGGAAAGGGAGGGGGCGCTTGGTCTTGTTGATCCATGATTTTCCTTGCGTGAAGGCGCTATTTTCCCGGCGCCGGCCTCTGTGTTCTCGTCGGCGACTGCTTCCCGGCCGCTTTTTTCCCGGCCGTCCTTTTCACCGGCTTCACCGGCTCCTTCGCCAAACCCGACCGCAGGAACCTGTCCGCCAGCTTCGGGAACGCCACCGGCAGCATCTCCTCGATGCGCTCGATGGGATGGAAGGCGATGTCCCGGCGGACCTCGGGCTGGAGTTCGTCCAGATCGTAAATGTTGCCGGCGGGGAGAATGACGTCGCGCACCCCGGCGCGCCGCGCCGCCAGCACCTTCTCCTTGACGCCCCCCACCGGCAGCACTTTGCCGCGCAGGGTGATTTCGCCCGTCATCGCCAGGCGCGAGCGGATGGGGGCGTTGGTGAGCAGGCTCACCAGCGCCGCCACCAGGGTGATGCCGGCCGAGGGGCCGTCCTTGGGCGTGGCGCCTTCGGGAAAATGGATGTGGATGTCGCGGCTCTCGAAAAAGTCGCGCTCAAGGCCCAGTTTTGTTTCGCGGGTGCGGATCCAGGACATGGCGGCCTGGGCGCTTTCCTTGATCACGTCGCCCAGCCGTCCCGTCAGGAGCAGCCCCTTCTTGCCCGACATCATGCTGGCCTCGATGTACAGCAGATCGCCCCCGGCGGCGGTCCAGGCCAGCCCCACCGCGACCCCGGGCGCTTCGACGCGGGTGGGATTGGCGCCGAAATAGGTCGGGGGCCCCAGATAGGTCTTGACGTCCTTGTCCGTCACCTTGAAGGGGCCGCGCTTGCCGGACGCCATTTTCACCGCCAGCTTCCTGACGATGGTGGACAGCTCGCGCTCGAAATTCCGCAGCCCCGCCTCGCGGGTGTAGGAGTGGACGACGGCCTTGAGGGCGCTCTTGTCGATGTTCACCTTTTTCTTGGCCATGCCGTGATCGGCCAGCACGCGGGGGATCAGGTATTTTTTGGCGATCTGGAGTTTTTCCTCGTCGGAATAGCCGGCCAGGCGCAGGATCTCCATCCGGTCCAGAAGCGGCGGCGGGATGCTCTCCAGGGTGTTGGCGGTGGTGATGAAGACCACCTTCGAGAGATCGAAGGGAGCGTCCAGGTAATGGTCGCGGAAGTTGAAGTTCTGCTCCGGGTCCAGCACCTCCAGGAGCGCCGAGGACGGGTCGCCGTGCATGTCGGAGACGAGTTTGTCGACCTCGTCCATCATGAACACCGGGTTCTTGGTGCCGGCGCGGCGCATCCCCTGGATGATGCGGCCGGGGAGGGCGCCGACGTAGGTGCGGCGGTGGCCGCGGATCTCCGCTTCGTCGCGGACGCCGCCCAGGCTGATGCGCTCGAATTTCCGGCCCATCGCCCTGGCGATGGAGCGGCCGAGGGAGGTTTTGCCCACGCCGGGAGGCCCGACGAAGCAGAGGATGGGGCTGCGGCCGGCGGGATGGATCTTCTTCACCGCCAGGAACTCGATGATGCGGTCCTTGACCTTGGCCAGATCGTAATGGTCCTGATCGAGGATTTTCCGCGCCTTCGCCATGTCGAGGCTGTCCTCGGTCTCCTTGTTCCACGGCAGCGCCGTCATCCAGTCGAGGTAGGTCCGGGAGACTGTGTATTCGGCCGATCCCGGCTGCATCCGCTCCAGGCGCGAGAGCTCGCGCTTCGCCTCCTTCAGCGCCTCCTCGGGAAGGCCGGACTGGTCGAGCGCCTTTTCGATTTCCGTTATCTCGACCCGGTCGTCCGGGTTGTCGCCCAGTTCGTTCCTGATGGCGCGGAGCTGTTCGCGCAGGAAGAATTCGCGCTGGCCCTGGTTGATCTTCTGCTTGACGTCCTCGTGGATCTTGGAGCCGAGCTCGACTATCTGCATCTCGCGCTCAAGCAGGACGGAAATCTTTTCCAGGCGCTCCTTGATGTTCACGGCGTCGAGGATGGAGCAGCGCTCCTCCATGCTGAGGTTCAGGTTGGCCGCGACGAGATCCGCGAAACGACCGGGATCGGTGATGTTGACGGCGGAGAGCTTCACTTCGCTGGGCGCGTGGGGAAGCATTTCCAGCAGGCGGTTGAACTGATCGCGGACCGAGCGGTGGAGGGCGTCCAGGCCCACGCCGGGCTCGGTCACGTCCCGGATGACCGAGGTGCGGGCGGAGAAGTAGGGCTGGCGCTGGAGAATCGACTCGATGCGGATGCGCTTCAGGCCCTGCACCAGCAGGCGGACGCCGCCGTCGGGGAACTTGATCATCTTGAGGATGACGCCGACGCTGCCCCGATCCCAGAGGGAGGCGGGGTCGTTGTCGTCCGACTGCGGCTTGATGACGGGGACGAAGGCGACGAAACGATCCTGGAGGAGGACGTCGTCGACGAGCCTGATGTCCCTGGGGTCCTGGATGACGTGCGTGAGCAGCATGTCGGGGAACAGCACCGCGTCGCGGAGCGGGAGAATGGGGAGCACGTCCGGGGTGCCCGGTTTTTGGTTCGGGTCGATGATGGGCGGGGCTTCGGCCTCGCCCGCATTGACGTCGTCTTCGAGTTCGTCGTCTTCGTCCATAGATATCCTTGCTGGAATGCCCCTCCCCCGAACCCCGTTGCTACAAAAACGTCTTGATCCGCAGATGCGTCACGGCGAACACCGCCCGCCTTCCGAAGGGGAGGTAGATTTCCAGAACGCCGCCCTTGAGCACGGCCTGGCAGTTTTCCTCCGCCACCGGCTCCGGCAGCGCTATCACCTTGCCGAACTCGCCCCGCGACACCTCCATATGGATGTAGCGCTTCGACTGGTTCGGGCAGATGGCGCGGCGCACGCCGCGGATGAGCAGGTGCTGGCCGTCCACCACCGCCTCCACCGAGGCCGCGTCGACGCCGGGCAAGTCGACCTGGACCAGGAAGCCGCCCTCGATCTCAAGCAGGTCGGCGGCCGGCTGCCAGACGTCGGGGTTGTCGACGCCGCCCGCGAACGCTCCTCCCGCCGGATGCAGTCCGCCCCGTTCGCCGACGAAAAAAATCTTGCCGAAGTGCGACATATCCGCCTCCACGCCCACCCGTCCGAAGGAACCTCCATCTGCCTCTCCCCCAAGGATACCCCGCCTCGCGGCGGTTGGCAAGGGGGATGCGGCGGATTTCGTGTTTGCGCCGCCATGACGGCGTGGGGTGAATTTTTACCAAAACAATTGCGTTAACCCGCGCAAGGCGTTAGGATTAAGAATGTACTTATTGCAGCGAAGGGTATTCCGCCATGATGACGCCGTCCCGACTCCGCCGCACCGTCGCCGTCGCCGTTTTCTTCGCCGCCTGCTGTCTCGCCGCCGGCGCCGCCGAGCGCGGGCGCATCAGACACGTCAAGGATCTCGCCGGCAAGCGCCTTGCCGTCATCGCCGGCTCCTCCCAGGACATCGCCGCCGACAGCGCCCTCGATTTCACCCAGCTCATCTATTACGACAATCAGGATCAGGAACTCGAAGCCCTGTTCCGGGGCGAAGTCGACGCCGTCATCGAGGACGAACCGGTGGCGCGTTATCTGGAGCGGACGGACTCCCGGCTGCGCCGGGTCGAAGGCGTGTTGATCGAGGACAAGTACGCCTTCGCCACGCGCCCGGACGACGCGGCGCTCCTCGCCCAGATCAACGACGCCCTGGGCGCGATTGCGCGGGAAGGCGTTCTCGCCGGCATCGAAGAGCGCTGGCTGGGCGGCCAGGACGAAACCGCGGACCTCCCGCCCGCGCTCCCCCCGGAGGCCCCGGCCCTCCGGATGGGGGTGAGCCCGCGCTCCCCCCCGTTCTGCTATATCAGGGACGACGAAATCACCGGGCTGGAAATCGATCTGATGCGGCGCGCGGCGGCGCGGATCAACCGGCGGCTGGTCCTGGTCGAGATGGAATTCGGCGAATTGATCCCCTCCCTTCTGTCGGGCGAAACCGACCTCGTCGGCTCCTGCTTCAGCATCACGCCGGTTCGCGAAAAAGTGGTCGCCTTCAGCGTTCCCTTCTTCAACAACGGCGTGACCGCCGTCACCCTGTCGGATGAATACGCGGCGCGGCTCGAAGCGGAAAAGTAATTGTTGCGCCGGCGACGGTTTCGGATTACCGTAGTGACGTAGAACATCGGCAGAGACAAGCCGCCCGGGCGGCTTGTCTTTTTTGCGGCGCTTTTCCCACCCGGACGAGGAGAGTGAAACCATGCAACGCAAGGAACGCGAAAGTCTGGGAAGCCGGCTGGGCTTCCTCTTCATCTCTGCCGGCTGCGCCATCGGCCTCGGCAACGTCTGGCGCTTTCCCTACATCACCGGCGCCTACGGCGGCGGCGCCTTCGTCCTCATCTACCTGCTGTTCCTGATCTTCCTGGCGCTCCCGATCATGATCATGGAGTTTTCCGTCGGCCGCGCCTCGCGGCAGAACATCGGCGGCTCCTTCCGCAAACTGGAGCCCCCGGGGACCTACTGGCACATCCACGGCTGGACCGGCATCCTCGGCAACTACCTCCTCATGATGTTCTACACCACCGTCTCCGGCTGGATGATGGCCTACTGCTGGTACACCGCCTCCGGCCAGCTCTCCGGCCTCGACGCCGACGGCGTCGGCGCCTTCTTCGGCGCCACCCTGGAGCAGCCCGGCACCCAGGTGTTCTGGATGATCGTCGTCACCGTCATCGGGATGATCGTCTGCGCCATCGGCCTGCGGCGCGGGGTGGAGTCGGTGACCAAGGTGATGATGAGCGGGCTGTTCGTCCTCCTGATCATCCTGGCCGCGCGCTCCGTCACCCTGCCCGGCGCCGGCGCCGGCATCGCCTTCTATCTCAAGCCCGACTTCAACCGCCTGGTCGAAAGCGGCCTCTGGACCAGCGTCTACGCGGCCCTGGGGCAGGCGTTCTTCACCCTGTCGGTGGGCATCGGCTCGATGGCCATTTTCGGCAGCTACATCTCCCGGGAGCGTTCGCTCACCGGCGAATCGGTCACGGTGATGTGTCTGGATCTGTTCGCCGCGCTGATGGCGGGGCTGGTCATCTTCCCCGCCTGCTTCGCCTACGGCGTCCAGCCCGGGGCGGGGCCGGGGCTGGTGTTCGTGACGCTGCCGAATGTCTTCAACAACATGTCCCTGGGCACGCTGTGGGGCTTCCTCTTCTTCCTGTTCATGACCTTCGCCGCGCTCACCACGGTCATCGCCGTCTTCGAGAACATCGTCTCCTACGGCATCGACGTCCTGCGCATGACGCGCCGGAAATCGGTCGCCGTCAATCTCGTCCTGCTGCTCATCCTCGCCCTTCCCTGCGCCCTCGGCTTCAACGTCCTGAGCGGCTTCCAGCCGTTGGGCGAGGGGTCGGTGGTGCTCGATCTCGAAGACTTCATCCTCTCGAACAACCTCCTGCCCCTCGGCTCCCTGGTCTACCTGACCTTCTGCACCACCCGCTACGGCTGGGGCTGGGACAACTTCATCGCCGAGGCCGACGCCGGCAAGGGCATGAAGTTCCCGAAGTTCCTTCGCGGCTATTTCACGTATGTCCTGCCGATCATCATGCTGATCATTTTCGTGCAGGGCTATATTGAGAAGTTCTTCTAACGTGCGTCGGGAAACGGCGAGAGTGAACGCCTGTTGCAGAAAAGGATCCCCCATGCGGCTGACGCGATTTGTGTTTTTCGCCATCCTCGCCGTTTCCCGCCCGTTCGCGGCCGCGGCCGAATCGGCGTTCGCCGGCAGCGACATGGCCGACATCCGCTCCGTGATCGCAGACGCGAAAAGCAAGGTGTTCCCGTCCGTCGTCTTCCTCATGCCCATCAAGGAGCGCTACGACGCCGGCAAAAAGGAAAAGGCCCAGGTCGCCGGCTCCGGGGTGATCATTTCGCCGGACGGCGAAATCGTCACCAACTGGCACGTGGTGGACAAGGCGGTGGAGATCCGCTGCCTCCTCTTCGACGGAACCGCCTGCCGCGCCACGGTCGTCGGCGTCGACAAGGATACCGATCTCGCCCTGCTGCAAGTGGAGGACGCGCCCGCCGCCGGGCTTCCCGCCGCCGGCCTGGCCGACAGTTCCAGGCTGGAGGAGGGGCAGTTCGTCATGGCGATGGGCGCGCCGTGGGGGCTGTCGCGGTCGGTGTCCATGGGCATCCTGTCGTGCGTGAACCGTTTCCTGCCCGGGCAGGGCGGCGGCTACAATCTCTGGCTCCAGACCGACGCCGCCATCAATCCCGGCAACTCCGGCGGTCCCCTCGTCGACACCGACGGGCGGGTGGTGGGGATCAATTCCCTGGGGATGCTGTTCGGCGGCGACATGGCGTTTTCGATCCCGTCCAACACGGTGAAGTCGGTCACGGACAGCCTGCGGGCGAACGGCCGGGTGATCCGCGCCTGGACCGGCATCCACCTGCAGCCGCTGAAGGATTTCCAGAAGAATATTTTCTACGACGGCGACGCGGGCGCGCTGGTCGCCGGCGTCGACCCGGACTCCCCGGCCGACAAGGCCGGCGTCCGCGTCGGGCAGCTTCTTCTGGCGGTGAACGGGCGTCCGGTGCGGGGCGTCAACCACGAGGACATCCCGGGCGTCAACCTGCTCCTGTCGGAGTTGCCGATCGGGGAGGGGGCGAGGCTGGCGTTCGCTTCCGGAACGGCCGGGGAGGGGGAGGCGCGGGATATCGTCGTGACGCCGATGGAGAAGGGGATGGTGGAAGGGGGCGACCTCGACTGCCGGCGCTGGAACATGACGGTGAAGGCGATCAACGAATTCGCCAACCCGCTGCTGCATTTCTTCAAGGCCCGGGGCGTGTACGTCCAGGGGGTGAAGAGCCCGGGCAACGCTGAGTCGGCCGGGTTGCGGGCGGGGGACATCATCCTGGAGATCGACGGCCAGCCGGTCGACGACCTCGACGGCTGCCGGAAGGCGTATGAGGACATCGTCGCCGACGCGGAGAGGGAGAAGCGGGCGGTGTTCACGGTGATGCGGTCGGGGCTGAAATATTACCATGTTCTGGATTACGCCCCCTTGTACGGACAGGACGAGGAATGAGCTCCGGATCGGTGCGGCTGCATGTCCCGGTCGATGTGCATCGTCATGAGGAACCGACGGCCGGGGAGGCGCGTCCGGCGCCGGACGCGCGGGAGGGGGACGACGGGTCGGTCCGGTCGCGCCACGGCGTCGGGCGGTTGTGGCGCGAGGACGGGAAGGTGATGTACCGGGACGGGTCGATGGAGGCTCCGGAGGCGGTGCGGGTGGTGTGGGCGCGGCCGCTGTCGGGGCGGGGGGGGGCGGTGTCGGTGATGCTGGCGGGGAAGAAGCGGGAGCTCGCGTACATTCCCGACCTGGGGGAGTTTTCGGAGGAGTCGCGGCGGGTGGCGGAGGAGGAGCTGGCGGGAGGGCTGGTGCTGCCGGTCATCCGGGAGATTTACGGGGTGTTCCCGCGTTTCGGGAATTACTACTGGGATGTGGAGACGGACATGGGGCGGCGGACGTTTCTCCTGTCGTCGCCGGAGACGAACGCGTTCCGGCCGAGGCCGGGGGCGATTGTGCTGAAGGACGTGTCCGGGAACTGCTACGAAATCGCGTCGGTGTCCGGCCTCAGCCGGGCGTCGCGGCGCGAGATGGAGCGGGTCCTGTGACGCGGGAGCAAAAGCGGGGGAAAAGTTACTTGACCTTACCGGACGCCTATTTATAATATGTCTTCCAAATCGGCGAGCCGCGACTCCGGAAAGGATTGCGGCTCGGTGTTTTGTTGTTGCCGGGGGGACCCCGGCCCGACGCCTCCTTGTCCACGTTTTGACCGAAAGCGATGCCGTTATGGCGGAAAACAACAGCGTACCCCAGGTGGAAGACGAAGCGGAAGCCGGTGGCGATCTCGGCAGCCTCGTGGCCCAAAAAGCGGATAAAGCGAAATACCTGGTCCTTGCCGTCCTGGTCGTCCTCATCGCCATCGCGGCCCTGGTCGGCTATATGCGGAAATCCGCCGCCCAAAGCGCCGCCGCCGCCAAGGACAAGGTGTTCGAGACGGTCGCCAAAATCCAGAACGAGAACACCCCGGGCGCCCAGGCGGCCCAGCTCTTCGCCGACGCCGCCCGCGACTACTCCGGCCTCGACGCCGGCGCCCAGGCCGCGATGATGCAGTTCGCCTACGCCTACAACGAGAACAAAGATTACGCCGCCGCCGAAAAGGTCGCCGCCGATTTCGTCAAGACCTATCCCCGGAGCCCGATGCTCGGCCGCGCCCGGCTGGCGCTGGGGCAGGCGATGCTCCAGCAGGACAAGGTGGACGACGCCATAGCCGCGTTCCGCACTCTGGTCGCGGCGAACGACCCGGAGACGTTCCCCGAGGCGAAGCTGGCCCTGGCCCAGGCGCTGGAGCGCCGCGCGGCGCAGGCGGAGGACGACCCGGCCGAGTACCGTTCGCGGCTGGAGGCGGCCGAGGCCGAGTTCACCGACATCATCACCCGTTCGCAGATTCCCACGCCGTCGCAGCGCGGTTTCTGGCCCCAGGCGGTGACGCTGCCGGCGGATTACGCGTTGGTCCAGTTGAAGGACAAGTTGGCCGGCCATACCCACGGCACGCCTGTCGGCGCGCCGGCGGAGGGCGCGGTCGCCGTGCCGGAGGCCGGGGTCATGTCCATCCCGCCGCCGCCGGCGGAAAGCGCCGAAGCCGATGATATCTTCGCCCCCGTCGATGCGCCGGCAGCCGTCGCCGACGCGGTGAGCGCCGCCGCCGAAAGCGTGGAAACAGGCGCCGAGGCCGCTGTCGAAGCCGCCGCCGAGGCCGCGTCGGACGCTGCGGATACCGCCGGGGAAGCCGCCGCCGAAGCCGCGTCGGACGCCAAGGCGGCTGCGGCCGCTGCGGCCGAAGCCGCGAGCGAAGCGGTTGAACAGGCCGGAAGCGCCGCGTCGGAAGCTGTCGCCGCCGATTCTTCCGCCAAGGCTGCCGATCCGGAATAACCGTTTTTTCTATACAGATGCCGCCGATGCTTTTATTGCGCACCATGAGCATTCGGCGGATTGAATGCTCATGGTGCAAAACGCGAACAGAAAGACACGAACATGCCCAACATCAAGTCTGCCAAGAAACGTATGCGTCAATCCATCAAGCGCACCGCCCGCAACCGCGTGCGCAAGGAAAAGCTGAAAAAGGCGGTCAAATCCTTCAAGGGCGCCTTGGCCGCGGGCGAAGCCCAGGCCGTCGGCGAGGAGCTGAAGAAAGTGACCCGCGCCATCGACAAGGCCAAGGTCAAAGGCATTCTGCACAAGAACACCGCCAGCCGCCGCAAGTCGCGCCTCGCCAAGGCCGCGAACCGCGTCGCCGCCTCCAAGGCGTGAGGCGGTTCACGGCGAATGCTCGCCCGGTGTTGGGCAGGCGTGCAAGGGTAGAGCGTATGATCATCGCGAAAAATGCTTTTTGGCGGAATCATGCCGGGAATGCGTGCTTTGGCGCGACATTCCGCTAATCCATGACGCCGTGATCCGGAATTTCTTGAAGCAAGGCGTCGCGGCAGTGGCGCCTTGCTTATTTTGATCCGATTCCGCAACAGGAAAGGCTACAGATGGCGCTTCTCGATGAACTTGAGACTTTGCGGGAACAGGCATCGGCGGCAATCGCCGCCGCCGATTCGGCCGAGGCGCTGGAGAGCGTCCGCGTCGCCTATCTCGGCCGCTCCGGCCAGCTC
>QMCE01001149.1_pt1 | contig 14367 bp, 7 predicted proteins | sample 1821851 | NCBI WGS metagenome assembly QMCE01 (sample SAMN09453174, study PRJNA476694) | Termite gut metagenome, whole genome shotgun sequencing project. | isolation source: worker | host: Odontotermes sp. | place: South Africa:Pretoria | collected 2016-01-28 | reverse complement strand
TCACCAATAATTTCTACGTGGAGTGGGACGCCTTCGAAGGCATGCGGTTCGAAGGCCGCTTCGGTCTGGTTTCCAAGAGGAACGACAGCGACTATTTCCTGCCGCGCGACCACACCTCGTTCCGCGACATACCGGTCGATAGCGAGGAGTTCTTCAACCGCGGAAGGTACACGATGGGCACGGGCAAGTCGTTCGATTACAACGCCGACATCTCGGCCAACTACTCTAAAGAGTGGAGCGGCAAACACGTGCTGTTCGCCAACATGAAATGGGGCCTGAGCGAAAACAAGAGCGAGAATGTCTCCGTCTCGGCCGAAGGTTTCGGCAACAACAAAGTCGACTATATCACCTACGCGAAACAGTACCCGTCCTCGGGCAGCCCCACCGGCAGCGAGGCACTGAGCCGCGAAGCGAGTTTCCTCGCCTCTGTGAACTATTCATTCGACGAGCGCTTCCTGCTCGACGCGTCGTTCCGCGCCAATGGTTCTTCCCTGTTCGGGGCCGACAAACGCTGGGGCGCGTTCTGGTCCACCGGTATAGGCTGGAACCTCCATAAAGAGTCCTGGCTCAAGGATACAGGATGGCTCGAAAGGCTTCGCCTGAGGGCATCGACCGGTTTCTCCGGTTCGCAGAACTTCCAAACCTACCAGGCGCTCGCAACATATAAATATTACACGGTCACTTACGACAATATCATAGGCGCCAACCAACTCGGCCTTGCCAATCCCAACCTCAAATGGCAAAGGACGCAAGACCACAATATCGGTTTGGACCTTTCGATATTGAACACGCTCGAAGTCACGTTCGATTACTACCTGCGCAACACCCGCGATATGCTCACGCCTGTGACCATGCCGCCGTCGTCGGGCTTCGATTCATATGTCGAGAACCTCGGGCAGGTGCGCAACACCGGCTTCGAGACGCGCGTAAACTACCGGGTGATCAGAGACACCGAACGCGAGATCTACTTAAGCGTCTTCGCCTCCGCGGTTCACAACAAGAACAAGCTCGTCAAGATCTCCGACGCGCTGACCGCCTTCAACGAGGAGCGCGACACCTCGAAAGGCCCCCAGAACGCCAATACGGAATCCAACCACGAAACCAACAAGCACGTGACCAAACCTTCGGTGAGATATATCGAGGGGGTCTCTATGGATGCTATCTGGGCCGTGCGCTCACTCGGCATCGACCCGTGGACGGGCAGGGAGGTCTTCGTGAAGGCCGACGGTTCGCTCACCACCACGTGGGACCCGGCCGATTATACGGTGGCAGGCGTGAGTTTGCCGAAATACTCCGGCACGTTCGGCTTCAATTTCGATTACAAGGGATTCTCCGTGAACACCTCGTTCTATTTCCGGATAGGAGGGCAATATTACAACCAGACGCTCGTGGACAAGGTGGAGAACGCCGACATCCAGTATAACGTCGACCGCCGCATGTACACCGACCGCTGGTCGTCCGATACTGCGGGTAAACCGGCGAAATTCAAAGCGTTCAACACCCAGTCCGGCTTCACCCGTCCCACGACGCGCTTCGTACAGGATCTGAACGAGATCCAGATGACCTCGCTCAACATAGGGTATGATTTCCGCTACGCCGGGTTTATCGAAAAGGGCAGTTTTATGGAGCGGCTCAAAGTGCAGTTCTACTGCAACGACCTGTTCAGGGCCTCCACGGTCAGGGTGGAACGCGGCACCGAGTATCCTTTTGCGCGGACGTTCTCACTGAAGATCCAAGCTACGTTCTAAATTGTTTGCAACCAAAAACAGAATAAGATCATGAACAATAAAAATAAACTGAGGTTCGCAATCCTGGCTTTTGCAGTGTGTGTCGTCGGTACGTCGTGCAACGACTGGCTCGACGTGAGGCCCAAGGCCGAAGAGGATGCGACGGACCTGTACAGCACGCCGGACGGCTTTAAGTCTGCGCTTGCAGGATGCTACACGGTGCTTACCGAGACCACGCTCTACGGCAGGGAACTCACCTACGGTATGGTGGGCATGCTCGGACAGGAATGGGGCAGCGGCGGAAATATGGAGACGAACAACTCGCTCTACTACAATATGGTGAATTACGATTACGAGGAGGCCAATGTCGAAATGCAGCTCGAATCGGTCTGGAAAAGAATGTATTACGCCATTGCACAATGCAATACCGTGATAGAGTACACCGGGACCAACCGCGACGTGCTCAACGATCTGCAATACGCCGTGATCCGCGGCGAGGCGATTGCGCTCAGGGCGTTCGTCCATGCCGAACTGTTCCGTCTTTTCGGCAAGGTTTCGAACACTCCGGCCCAGCAGCTCGCATTGCCTTACGTGAACACTATATCGACAGGTATCAACCCCCAACTCACCAACGAACAGTACTACAAATGTTTCAACGATGATATAACCGAGGCCCTCGAACTTCTGGCCGAAGACCCCTTCCATACCGGGGAGGACATGTCGGGGATCGAGAACGGCTATTATGTAAACCGGCAGCTCCATCTGAACTATTACGCCGTCCTCGCGCTCAAGGCCCGCATGCAGCTCCACATGGGCGACAAATCCAGCGCTTTGCAGACGGCCACCACGGTCATCACGGCCCAGGACGACTCGCGTTTCCGGTGGATCACCCAGGACGAGGCGACCAATTCCGTGAGTGCGCTGAAGGAGAGGACTTTCTCCACCGAGCACCTCTTCGCCCTGAACATAATGGAGCTCGGGGAATATATCAAAGGCTACTTCCGCGAAACGGAAAGCCTTCTCACGTGGCGTCTGGATTATAATGCGACGTATGACGGGATACCCGATTTCCGCAGCACGCTCTTTGAGAACTACACCGGCTTTGCCCACGTGTTCGCCAAGTTCTGGCAGATGAACGCTCCGGCAGGCCAGCAAGGTCCCAAAAAGAACAGGATGCCGCTGATCCGCCTTCCCGAGATGTATTACATTGCGATCGAGGCCCAGTTGGAGTCGAACCCCGCAGGGGCGCTCGCCATGCTGAACACCGTCCTCGACCACAGGAATATGCAGGACCACCACGTTCCGGTGTCGGTGCTCGACAACCCCGGTGCGCTCGAAGCCGAATACCTGAAGGACATGCAGAAGGAGTTGCTGGGCGAAGGGCAACTGTGGTTCTACCATAAACGGCGCGGCACAGCGACCATCTCCACGAAAACGCCGAATTACATATTGCCGATACCCACCGTCGAATGGGAGTACGGCGATGTCGAACCGATAGAATAAAGGAAGGATAACGCCATGAAAAACATCATCAGAATATCGCTCTTGTGTGGCCTGCTGGCCATCGTGCAGCTTTCGTGCAGCGAAGACGAAATCCAGGGCTACCATGGGCCGGAGGCGATGAACCTCGTACTTGCCGGTTCCGATCCCGATATGACTTTCCTCAACTACGCGCCCGATGTCATGTCCTATGCTTTCGAAGTCGAAGCCCAATTGGTCGGATACGCGGCCAACGCGCAGCGTACGGTGCAGATCGCCGTCACCGAGACATACCTCAACGGCGAAGAAGCCGATATACCCGCCGGAGCCTACTCCGTACCATCCACGGTGACGCTTCCAGCCGGCGAGCACACGGCATCTGTCAAAGTGGTCGTGAACAGGAACGGTATCGCCGACGAAGGGACATACGAAATAGTGATCGGCATCGTGGACAACGATGATTTCAGTGGCGGCTACAGCCGGAGCCTGAAATTTTCGTTCACCAAGGAATTCCCGGTCGAATGGTATGACAGCAACGTCGCCGGCACCAACGCCATGTCGTGGGGAGGCTATTGGCTTGGTGCGTGCACCAAAGCCCGTTATAAATACCTGTACGAATATTTCGGGCAGGTGGACATCGCGCCGTGGTCGACCGATATGATGAGTATGTACCCATATATCGACGACATGAACAACAAGATAATCATCCACAACTCCCAGTTCGGCGACGACCAGAGCAAATGGCTGAAGGACGACGACGGCACCAACCTCTACATGGGCCTGACGCGCCCCGCAGGATTGTAGCGCAGTAACCATTAAACGACAAACAGATGAGAAAGATAAAAAACATATTGCTCGTCCCGGCGATCCTGCTTCTGGCAGCCTCGTGCTATGAGGACAAGGGTAATTACGACTACACGGAGATCTGGGAGGCGGTCGTGTCGATCCCCGTCGTCGACGACAACGACGGACACGTGGTTTACGACCAGTTCCAGACAATGGCCCTTTCGCCCGTGCTGACCGACAACACGGGAAAGAGCGTGCCCGACGCCGATTATGAATACGAATGGGGATTACTGAACATGGCGCAGTCGAACAGTGCCGACAGCGAGTTCATCCCGAAACAGGTGATCGGCACCGACAAGAACCTCTCTTATGAGATACTGCAAGTGCCCGGCGATTACCGCATAACGTTCATGGCGAAGAACAAGGCCACTGGTGCCGTCACCGACTACACTTTCGACATGGAAGTCGCCAACATGAACGGCTGGCTCCTGCTGGTCGACGAGGGCGGCGACACGGGCGACCTGAGCATTATCCGAGACGACCAGATAATCCCCGGCCTCAACGCCGAAAAACACGGCGTGACCAACATGCTGTTCTCCTCGATGAACGGCCGGAAGATAGAGAAGCCGCGGTTCCTCGGATGGCGCAGCAATACCCAGCCCAACTATATCCCGCTCTCCCGGATATTCGTATTCACAGAAGACGGTTTCTACGCACTGGGCGAAAAGACCTATTCTTTATTGAGCGACGATTACTCCTCTATTTTCTCCGTGCAGCCGTCGGCCTACAAGCCCCAGGCGCAGTTCGTCCGCAGCCCTGCGGCGGGACAGGTAGAGATGTTCCTCAATAACAACAACCTCTATGTCATTACATGGAATATGATGGGTTCCACGGGGATATTCGCCAACCCGATAATGCGGGGCACGACTCCTTACGTTTTCGAACCGTTCATTGCACCGCTGCCGATGAACAACGCCGACGTTCGCGGCGTACTTTTCAGCAAGGTCCAATTCCCCAACGGTGGTTTCGTAGTCACTGTTCCCGCACAGACTGTAGTTCCCGTCATGTCTCCCGGCAACCCGATATTCGATCCCGGCAACATTGGGCGGAATTTCGATCTCGTCTACCTCGGTACGACCAACGTACAGGAGACGGGCGCCATCTTCAAGGATACCGACGACGGGAACAAGCTCTGGCTGTTCCACGCCGATTTCTCCGTCATCGGGGCACCCACGATGTTGGGCAAGCACGACCTTTCGGGACTGCCGGGGATCGATGCCGCCACGAACTTCTACTTCGGCTTCCGCGGGCGCGTCCTCTATTACGCTTCGGGCAACAAGGTATACAGTTGGCTGATCGGGGCCGGCAGCGCCACCGAAATACTCTCGCTCGGTGCCGGTGAAACGGTCACCGCGATCGAACACTACATCAACCCCGACAATGAGGCCTTCCACGGCAAACTGCTCTTCGTCGCCACCTACGACGGCACGAACGGCAAGGTCTACAAATTGCCCCTGAACGAACTTTCGGGCGTCGTCAACGGCACGGTGGAATCGTTCGGCGGTTTCGGCAAGGTGGTGGATATGTTGCTTAAATTATAAAAACAGAAAAATGTTCAGAAAGATCAGTCTTGCACTGATGCTGATGGCTGCCGGGGCGGGCTTCGTGTCCGCCCGGCAGACAATCACGATCAGCGGCACCATCCGTTTTCCCGACACGAGGAACAACGGCGACATGCAGATCGTCCGCAGCGCGGGCTTCGACAGGCAAACCTACGCCTCCGCTCCCGCCAATGCCGACGGCACTTACCAGCTCACATTCACGGTCGAAAATCCGGGCCAGTACACCCTGATGTGTCAGGGCGGCCACGAAAGGGTCAATTTTTGGGCCGAGGACGAGGACCTGGTGATCGACTTCCGCGGCGTAGATACCGCCCGGGTACGTTACATAGGCCCGACCTACGTGCATATACAGGGCGGCCCGAGCAATGAACTCATGAACAAGGTCAACTGGGAGGTGTTCCGCAATTATTGGGGAGCGGTGGATATGTCGCGTGTGCCGTATGGCATCGAGGCCCTCGGCGACGACAGGGAACTCACCCAGGAGATCTCGATGGCCAACCACGCGGCGATGGGAAAAGAGTTCGGCGAGCGTATCGCCCATATCGCCCGGTACTATGCCGATGCCAACAGCGCCATAGTGCTCTTGGGGCACCTTAGGGACGAGGACGCAAGGGCCGACCTGCTCGCACGCCTCGAAGCGCGCGATCCGGACTACCGCCCCCTTGTCGAATACAAGAACGAACAGGCCGCCAAAGCCGAACAGATGCGTAAACTCGCCCAAGGCAACCGCGCGCCGGGTTTCGCATACGAAACCCCCGACGGCAGTCGTAAACTGGGCCCTGCCGATTATGTCGGCAAAGTACTTGTGATAGACTTCTGGGCCTCATGGTGCGGCCCGTGCCGTGCCGAGATCCCCAACCTCAAGGAGACTTACGCAAAATACAAGGACAAGGGCGTCGAGATACTGAGTGTGTCGATAGACAAGGACGATGCCGCCTGGCGCAGGGCGATGGATGAGGAACGGATGCCGTGGCCGCAGGTGAAAGCGCCCGATGTAGGTAAAGAGGCGATGGAACTCTACCAATTCACGGGCATTCCCCACATAGTGATCGTGGACAGGGAGGGCAACATTGCCGGCAGAAATTACCGCGGCCAGGCGCTGCTGGATAAACTCGAAGAACTTACCGGCGGGAAAGCCGCGCAACCGCGGTCGATACCGATGATCGGCATGTAGCCCGAATCTTCGCCCGCGTACAATAACTGCGGTACGGAAACCGTTATTCCGGTAACATCGTTCATAATCAAATTAACAGCAGACATATGAAAAAACTTATTTTAACGGCCGTGCTTATCGCCGGGATAACCCTCGGTGCACAGGCCCAAAACAGGAGTATCGACTTTCTCGAGACCAAAGTGTGGAAAGAGATCGTCGAGAAGGCCAAGGCGGAGAACAAGCTCATCTTCGTCGATTGCTACACCGACTGGTGCGGCCCATGTAAAATGCTTGCCGCCAATGTATTCACGCAAGACAAGGTAGCCGACTTCTTCAACGGGAATTTCGTGAACGCGAAGCTCGAAATGGAAAAAGACGCCGACGGTATCGCGCACATGGATGCGTGGGAGATAGCGGCCTTCCCCACCCTCGTATTCATCGACCCCGCCACGGATCAGGTCATTCACCGCCTGGTGGGTGCCGGCAACGCCGAATGGCTGATAGAGGGCGGAACGCTCGCCATGGATCCGGCCGCCAACCTTACAGGCATGACCGCGCGCTACGATAATGGCGACCGTTCGCCGGAGTTCGTAAAAGCCTATCTCAGCGCCCTCAAGGCGGCATACATGTCCGGCAAGCAGCAGAAGGTCGCATTGGCATATCTCGACAAACTCGGCGTCGAAGAACTCGCCACCGCCGACAATTGGCTTATCATGCGCGACAACCTGAACGATCCGCTTTCGAAACCGCTACGCCTCGTTATGGCCAACCGTCCGACGTTCTACGCGATCGAAGGTTTGCGCCAACAGGACGTGGACCGCTTCCTGGATGCAGCGCTCACCAGTTCCGTACAGACTCTGGTACGCTCGCAGTTGCTCAACGCGGCAGAGTTCGACCAGGCGCGTTTCGATGAGTTGACTGCCTATTTGAAGGAGATAGATTTTCCCGCAAAACCGAACCAGGCATGGCTCGCGACGACCGACCTGCTGCGCAAGGGCGATTGGAAGGAACTTCAGAATGCGATAACGAGGATCGAAGGCGAGAACATCATGCACCCGCGCGAATTCAGGAACTTCTATCAGTTCTTTATCGAATCCATGGTATCCTCGCGCGATGACGCCGTTATCGACTGGGCGATTGCCGACCTCGACAAAAAGATCGGAAAAGTGGAGGGCGAAACAAGCGACGCGTGGTTCGAAAAGGCCGGATATGCCGATTCCAAATTCCGCATACTCAAAGGGGCGGGACGCGACCTCCAAGCAGACAGCGCGAAACTCGAATCGGAAGATTACACCGCCAAAGGCAAAGAAGCGAGCGGTGGCCGCACGATGCCGGCAATGCGCATGGGTTAACGGCAAAAGCATCTCGCTGACACAACGCGAATATCACCGAAGAAGCCGTCTCAAAACATTTTGAGACGGCTTCCTGTTACCCTGTGCGCCCTAATTCTGTTGCCAGCCCGTCAGCACCATCTCCTGGAAGGGGATGGCCACCGCCCAGCGTGGATCGCCGGGGGTTATTTCGAGCACGTGGGTGGACGTGACGTCGGTGGTGTTGGTCAGCAGTGTACGCGTGACAGTAATATTGGCGTTCTCGGCCCCGTTGAGCCGCTTTATATCATAAAAACGCCATGCCGCGTCCATCTCACGGGCACGTTCGTCGAGCACCTCCCCGACGCTGCCGCCGATAGCGTCGGCAGCCTCACGGGTCGTGAAACGCGTGCGCCGGAGCGTACGGAGGACCTCGGCCGCCTGCCCGGTCTGGCCTGCGCGGGCAAGGCATTCGGCTTTGATGAGGTACATTTCGGCTGTCGTGAGGCCGATGATGTAATATTTGCCCGATGTTCCCGTACTTCCTGCGAAATGCAGGTAGGTGTTGAGGTTGGCCTTTTTCATCTTCTGTTGATCATCCCACAGGAAGCATTTGACCGGCGCCGCATGCCCCGGCAGTTGCCTGTTCTTGGCTATGCGGTTGTACAGCACCAGGTTGTTGTCGTAGAACCTCTTCCAACGCTCGTCGTTGTCCTTGTCGAACAGGTCGTAGTGCCATTCGGCCATCGGCGAGAAGTTTCGGTTGGCGTAATAAAGGTCTGAAAAATGGGGCATGTAGAACTCGGGGTATTTCCAGAAGTGCTCGGCACCGTTGGTCTCAAGGTCGATAAGCCGGTGGGCGTTGATGACGTACTCGGCCTCCGTGTCGGTCGCATTCAGCACGTATACCGGATAGTTGTCGAAAATCTTGTAGAGGGGGTCGTTCTTGAAGTCGTGCAGGTAGTCGTATGCAGCAAGGGCCGCGTTGGCATTCGCCAGCGCATCGGTGTAGTTCCCGCGGTAGAGGTCGATGCGTGCCCGCAAGGCCTTGACCGTAGGGACCGTTGGGCGGAAATTGCGTGTTAGTTCGAACCGGGTGCGGCCCGCTTCGGTGAGCGCCTTTTCTGCATTGTCGAGGTCCTGATATATCTTTTCGAGGGTGTATTTGACCGTTTCGCGCGGGACGGTGGCCGAGGGGTCGGTATCGACGCGGTAGCCGATCCCCGGCGCGTTTTCATCCCATAGTGCGTATTGTACCAGTATCATGAAATGGTAGTAGGCGCGGCCGTAGAGCGCCTCGCCTTCGACCTGTTTGCGGACGGCAGGGGTGGTCTGAACCACGCTGTTCATGTTCTCAAGGACGGTGTTGTACGCGAATATGCCGCTGTAGGCCGGCGTCCACGTACATGACGCATTACCGTTGGTCTCCATGAAACTGCGGTCCCAACCCCATACCGTGTACTCGCTGCCGCTCGTGCTGGTGCTGACGACATAGTGGGGCGCGTACTCGAACCCATCGCCGAGGAACAGCAGGTCGGTCCAGAAGTAGCCGGTACGGAGCAGGCTGGGGTTACCCATCAGGCCTTCAAGCTGGTCCATGTGGTAGATATAGGCGCTGCCCGTCTTGTTGGGGGTTTCATCGAGGAAGTCCGAACATCCCGCGAGGCCGGATGCGAGGACGAGGGCCGGGAATATCAATATTTTTTTCATAGCTGTTAGTTGAAGTTAAGTTTAAGACCGAATGTGAATGTCGCCAGGGGTTTGATCGACATTATCGAATAGTCGGGGTCCTGTTCCCTGTTCGCCGACCAGATCAGGCCCAGGTTCCTGGCCTGGAAGTAGACATTTACGCCGCGGACGAAGTTCTGCCCGCCCAGAAGCCTGCCGGGAATATCATAACCCAGATATACCTCCTGAAGCCTCAGGTGGTCGCCTTTCAGGTAATAGTTCGAAGCGTATGATACGAGATTTGTCATGTACATCCATGTCGAGCCTGCTGTGAATACGTCTTTGTTGGCATCGTTCCACAGGGGCAGCACGGAGTACGATTTCTGGTTGCCGTAGCCCTCATTGTAAACTTTTATCGCTTTGTCGAGGACCTTGGAATACGACGGGGTGTCCTGACGCGTGCCGAAAGAATTGCCGCTTGCGAAATAGTAATCGAACTTGCCTGTCACCATGAACGACAGGGTAAGGCCCTTGTAGGTGAAATTGCCGGTGAAGCCCAGGTTCGTGGATGGCGTGCTGTTGCCAAGGGAGTAGACCCAATTGTAGTCCTCCACCTTGTCGCCCGCCGCCCCGTTGAGGGCGTCGTACTGGTGGGTCGTCGCACGGTCTTTCACTATCTCCTCTGTGCCGTCCTTGCCCTGAAGGATCATGTAGCCCTCGTCGGTATAGCCCTTCATTTTGAATACCCATATGTTTCGCACCGAATAGCCGGGGTAGTATGCCGGTCTGGTGGAGGTGTTAATCACGTTGTATTTACGCACCGTGTTCTTGTTGTACGCGAGGTTGAGCAATCCGCTCCAGCCGAGTTCCCCGGCGATGGTGAGTTTGCTTCCGAGCGATAGTTCTATGCCGTTGTTGGAAATGGCCGCGTTGTTGAAAGTGGCCGAGGTGGTACCTTGGGCGATGATCGGCACGGAGGCGTTGGACAGGGCGTCGTATGAATACCTGTTGTAATAGGTTATGTTGCCGGAGAGCTTGTTGCCCCACAGCCTGAACTCCAACCCGAGGTCTGTGTCTCGCGTCCTTTGCCATGTGAGGGTGGGGTTGCCGCGCGCCGAGATCGAATTGTAGGGCTCATTGTTGGAGTATTGGATGCTGCCTGACGAGGAGGATAGCGTGGTGACGGCGGAGGCGTTGTACCTGCCTGCCGCAAACCCGGCTTCACCCACCGAGGCGCGGAGTTTCAGGTAGTCGACCCATGGTGCATCCTCCATAAATTTTTCACGCGATATAAGCCACACTCCGGCCACAGACCAGAAGGGTGAGAATTTGTCGCGCGTGCTCTTTGCCTGGAAGTTCGACGCTTCGGTGCGCGCGCTGGCGGTGAGGGTGTACTTGCCGTCGAGGGTATATGCTGCGTTTACATAAGCGGAGAAGAACCGGTCTTCGAGCGTAACGATCGAACCGGGGGCGGCATAGGGCATATATGCGTTCACACCCCAGATGTTCCTGAACTGCCTGACGTAATCCACCGATGAGAGTACGCCGTTGGTGATCTCGTTATAGCCGTATCGCCACATGGTCGGCTCGTTCACGTGGGTGGACGACATGGCCTCGCTCCCGGCCAGCATGACGAGTGCGTGCCTGCCGAAACTGCGGTTGAAGTCGGCCTGCCCGCGCAGGATGTAACCTTCATAGAGGTCGCCCCTCTGGTTGAAGGCCCCTCCCGCGGGAAAGAATGTTTCATACAGGTCGGTGGCCGGGTTTAGCGTCGAATAGATATTGTTGTAGTTGCGTATGTAGTACGATTCGGGTTTGTAGTGCTGACGCTGCGAGTATTGGTTGCGCTCGTACTGTCCGCTGGCCGATATGTTTAGCCCCTCGACGATCCGGTAGTCCAATCCCGCGTGCAGGCGGACGTTGAACCTCTCCGACGTGAAGTCCATTTGCTTACGGTCCTGCACCGGATTGTAGAACCAGCTTGCGGGGAGCCGGTCTTCGTATTGCCGCAAAAGCGGAAGGTAGACGGTTTTCCCGGAAGTGGTCTGAGAGCTCGCTATGTAGTTGTAATTACCTTCGTTGTCGACCAGGCGTGTCCACGGGCTGACGGCGGACCGAAGGGTGGAAAGCGGGATGCCGTTGTTCGACATATCCTGTATGCTGCCGTTGGCGCCGATATTGAGCCTGAGGTCTTTCGTCAGTTGGAAGCTATTCCTCAGATTGGCCATTATCCTGCGGCTGTCGTTGCCTTTTTGGTAGGTATCCTCGCTGTCGTATGCAACGGAGAGCGAGTAGTTCGACTTGACCGAGCCACCCCTGAGCGAAACGTTGTACTGCTGCTGTACGGCATTGCGGTAAACCAGCCGGTCGAGGTCTTTTTTCCATTTGCCGTCGTTGGCCAGCATGGAGGCCTTTCTGACATTGAACTCCGTTTCGGTTATGTTCCCCTTGCCGTATTCGAGCATCAGGGCCGCGGCGTCGTTAATATAGACATATTTGTGGTCGGTCATGTAGTTGTAGGGGTCGAACCATGTGTTGTTATAGCTCGGATAGTACTGTTTGAGGTGGTCGAGGTACCAGAACGTGCTTTCGGTCGAGGCCATACTGAAAGCGTAGTCCAAGTCGGGCCTGGAGCTTATGCCGACGAATCCGGTGATATTTATGTCGAGCCGTTCGGCGGTCTTGCCCTTCTTCGTCGTGATGACGATCACGCCGTTGGCGGCACGCGCGCCGTAGATCGAAGTCGCGGCGGCATCCTTGAGCACTGTGATCGACTCCACGTCGTTTGGGTTGATCGTCGAGAACGGGTCTTTGGAATTGCGCAGGCCGTCGCCGCCCAGCCTGCCCGACGTGAACCCCTGTATCGGGAAACCGTCGACCACCACCAACGGGTCGGTGTCTATACGGCCGTCCTCTTCGCCACCGCTGATATTCGTAAATGTGCCCAAGCCGCGGATGATGAAACGGTTCTGTCCGTCGACCGTCTGCCTCAGGGTCGCAAGGCCGGGGACCATGCCTATCAGCGCATTGGATATGTTGGAGGTCGGTTTTTTCTCCAGTTCATCCCCGCCGATGATTGAGTAGGCCCCTCCGGCGCGTTCGGCCGATATGGTCTGGTAGCCGGTCACCACCACGTCGCCTATCCTTTGGACTTCAACCTCCATCGTTACGTTCAGCTCGCTCCTCGCGCCCACGGGGATCGACTGCCTGCCGAAGCCCACATAGGAGAATGTCAGCGTAGCTCCAGTGGGGACTGTGATAGAATAGTGCCCGTCGGCGTCGGTGTGGGTGCCTTTGGTGGTCGCTTCGACCACGATGCTCACGCCCGCCAGCGGAAGGCCCGACGGATCGGTCACGCGCCCCGTGACCGTATGTTCCGGCGGCAGCGTGCCGTTTGTGGCATCGGATACCTTTTTGATTGTAACCCGCAGGCCCTCCACGGTGTATTCGAACGGCAATCCGGTCAATACCGCGGTCAGGGCGTTCCTCATAGTCAGGTTGTTGAACGATGTGGTCACGTAGTAGCCGTCCACCTCCCCGTAATTCATCACGAACCTGTAAGACCCCATATCTTCGAGGGACATGAGCGCCTCGGAAAGCGGCTCGTTGGAGAAAGTGGCGGAGAAAGTCTCCCTTTCCACCTGGGCGAACGCCCCTGCGCAAAGAAACATGAAAAACATCCCGAGAACTGTTTTTTTCGGGACGTGATGCAGCTGTTTGGTAAATTTTAGCATAACTTTGTAAAGTATTGAATTAGACAATGTGGGATCGACCGTGTATCGATCCCAGTTAATGTTTACTTCGATTCTTACTGCGGGGGGAATGGTCCGCCAGACTCTTTTCCCTCCGCTTTTTATATTGCGTTATCTTACAACTATTCGGTCGCCTTCAAGTGTTATCTCAACGTTGGCCACATGGCCCAGCCTGCCGACGACCGAGGCCATATCCTCATCCTTGTCGAACCAGAAATGTATCTCGTCCCCGCCTGTCGGGGTGCCGTCGATCCGGTAATCGTAGCGGCGGCAGATGTCTTCGAGTATTTCCATGACCGTCTTCCTGTCGTAGCGGTAATAGCCGTCTATCCATGAGGTGTAGTTCTGAACATCCACATCTGCGATCGTTATCCCGCTCTGCGTGAGTTCCGCATTCTGCCCGGGCCTCATCACCACTGCGCCGTCCCATTTTTCGTGTGACCACTTGACCGCCACAGACCCCTCCAAGAGCGTTATGTTACACGGCACGCCCTCGAATGCCTGGACGTTGAACCTTGTGCCCAACACCTTGGTCGCACCCATCGGCAGGCATACAATGAAAGGACGTTCGGCGTCGTGCGCAACGTCGAGGAACGCTTCCCCGTAGTCGACCTTGACGGTGCGTTCGCCCTGCACCCCGAAATTGGACGGATAGGTGATCCTGCTGCCTGAATTGACCCGCACCGTCGTGCCGTCGCTCAGCACGAGGCTGTAATATTGCGCCCCCTTGGGAACGGTCAACGTGTGGGACGGGCAATCGGTTTCGGCGGCAACCTGTTCGTATTTCATACACCTTTCGCCGCTGCGCACCGCATGTTCCACCGTCCTGTCCGTATCGTCGACGAATATCTTGTTACCGAGGTTGTCGAC